>Ga0307508_10000635_pt1 | contig 42300 bp, 54 predicted proteins | sample 9_EM_MG_FD_203089 | JGI IMG/M metagenome (GOLD analysis project Ga0307508, IMG submission 203089) | Populus trichocarpa ectomycorrhiza microbial communities from riparian zone in the Pacific Northwest, United States - 9_EM | ecosystem: Host-associated > Plants > Roots > Unclassified | place... | reverse complement strand
CGCCTGCGCCGCGGCTTTTGGGGGGGGGGGGGCGGCTGGGCGGCGCCCCCGCCCCGGCGGCCCCGTCCCCGCCCCCCCCCCCCCCCCCCCCCGCCGCCGCCGCAAGAAGCCGTGCCCAGCCACCCATCGCTGCGACATCCCCTCGCTCCGTGCGACGCCATCCCCGATCGGGGCCGCAAACGAAATATGCCTTTGGCTGTTTCCGCGGATGGTTAACGTTCCGGTCCCAGAGCCGTCAAGCGAGACCGGGCACCCGCCATCCACTCCGAAGCGGAGATTGCCGTCGAGCCTTGGAAGGACGGCATCTCGCGTCAACTCGCGACCGACCGACAGAATCCGGTGCCAAAAAGAAATTGAGGGGGGGGGGGGGGGGGGTTGAAATGACGCCGTATTTACCATGGGTGTTTGAAAAAGCCAAGTGTAGGTTGAGCACGGAGTTGTCGTTGATGCGAGTTTCTCGTAAGCTGGGGTTAACACCGGATCGATTCATAATCCTTTTTCACTCGTATGTATTGTTTTAAATTCGAATCGTATGCTAATAAGACTTCAAGTGCACGAAATAGCCAAGTCACTGGTGTCTCTTTGTAACTATCGAAAAAAAAAAAACTGGGAACCCAGAATCGGTGATAGATTCCCAGTCAACAGCGCGTTAATCCTGAGTTCCAAGCTCTAGGAGATTACAAATATTTCGGATTGTGAACTTTACTGTGGTTGGGACACGTGATTATCGCAATTCAAATATACGCAATACGATGAATGATAATTCTATTGCTATTGATCTACCGTTGCGGAATACCATCTGCCATCCTTTGTTCCACAACTGCTCACTCCCAGCAAATGCTTCAGCAATTGGCGGGATAGTTGAGTCCTAATAAGATGTAATTGGTCAGTCGGGGTAAGTGTGACTGCGAACGTAGGAAGAAAGAGTTTATACACGATAGATATTGGCATAGGTGGCTGCCTGTCAGAATCACCAACAATTACGAGTGATATAGATTATGATTCGAGCCAGTGGTTGGTTTGTTGGATGTTCAGCTTGCTTGAAAGCTTACGGTGCGGATCGCTTGCATCGCTTCGGCGACGGCTTCCATGACAGCATGCACGATGGCTTTGCACGGCGGCTCGTCCTCGCACTACTCGGCGGATAGTTCGTGTTGCGCGGTAGTGACTTGTCTTGTAGTTATTGCACGGTGGATCGTTCGTATTTCAGTGGCGGCTTGTGCAACGATTCGGTCGTACATACGTACCTAGATACTAACGTAGTAGCGCAGGAAGTGAATCAAACCTGGAAGTGAATCACTCCTCGAGGTGTGATTCAAGGCTAGCTACTTCAAGCAGTGCTCTGTGCTATCCCATCACCACCACAACCACCACAACTACAACCTGTCCGCGAGCGAGTGTGGACGGATAGTTGAGAATATCTTTAGTTTAGTTTTTCACCACCCACGTGCAGCCTTTATTGACTAAAGAGTGGGAGAACACTGGGCGATAGACTCGGGTGAATGCAGCCGAACCATTACTGACATGAAGACAAAGAAAGCCACTGTCAATACAGAGGAACATCGTGGTGCTAGTAACGGGGTAACCTAGTTTAGTGGCGACTCGGCGCTCACACAAATTCCACGGAAAGAATTCCACAGCAAGCCAGCGCCACTCCGTGACGAGACTGGAGGATGCAGCAGAAGATTCTGTGGGCAGAGGTGCAGAAGGAGACAGGGAAGTGGAAGAGCCGGTGGAAGATCCGTGACCTACTTGCCGATGGGAGATGCGGGCAGGCGGTGCTGGACTTCCTCTCCTCAACGGATGTGGGAAGGCTGGTGCCCCCGCTGGAGAAGAGTGACACCGGGAGTCAGGTGTCAGAGTGGGAGCTCCGGGATCGCCGGGAGCGGGAAGAGCAGCGGGAGGCGGAGGGGGGAATTGGGTGCCGGGGAGGAACTGCCGCTGTTCCTACCCACGCCCCCCCTCATGGCATCGGCCGAGGAGGAGTAGGGGACGGGTCGCGCTCTCCTTTTATTCTTTCTTTTGTTCTTTCCTTAATTTACTTCCTCTTGGGACAGGCCTGGGCGGAGGGCAAAAGGGGAGCTTGCAACGTGCCGCCACCGCGCGGACTGCGGACAGGAAAACCGGGCAAAATGTACGCCGCCATGATCTATATAGGTCGAATGCGAGTATGATTAAACAAAACTCCGTGACGAGACAACACAGTGCGGTGACGGTATCACGACTGAACCCAGCTACTTGGTGAATCAGTATTGAAAAGTTGGAGAGGGTGCAGCTATAGAATAACATTCAGACTACATGAACAGTGAGATAGAGAGCATCCAATCTGAGTACAGAGAGGTTATATTACATTCACTCCGAGCCCAAAGAATCCCCCGATGGACATGAAATATGAACGGAATCTCTTGTTCAAGTGCGCCGACAGCCCCGAAGGCTGTGACCGTTTCTTGCTGTCCTGGTTGCCAAGGAAATGCTGTTTTCTCTGATGCTTTGACAAGCACTCCGACAGAACGCTGTACGAAGCCAAGAAAGAATCCTTTCTCATCCATACTATAATCAAAGACGTTATGGGCTTGATCTTCAACTCTCTAACCATTTGCTTCAATCCTCGAAAGTACTCGTGGATGATCTTGGAATCGTTGTTCAATGCACGGCATTGTTAAGGGGGCTCATTGTCCATCGCCGCTGGATGTCGTGGTAGAATCGGTTTGTACCAATTCTTCCCAATAGGATCGAGATTCGGACTGAGCAGGTCAAGTCGTGTCGAGTAGCCCTATGCATATATAAGCACCATTCCTCTAGAGCCTCCCCCCCGCCGCGATTATCAGGGCCATATCGTTCTCGTGAGCGTCGGATCAAGTTTTGATTTCGCCATTGGTGCAATCGCTCTTCGCAGGAGTGAGAGTCTATTATGGGGTGATGGTTATTTCGAGGCTCTATTTCCCGGGATTAACACCCTGTGGCCATTTCTGCCAGCCGGCACAGACATATTAGGCAAACAAAAGCTCGGACCGTTTTTATTGTGGTTGTTGAGTGGGCTCTGGAACATCCGAGTGCATGGGTACGTTTCCTCAACTTGGGGGGGGGAAGCGCTCAAAATGGCCAGCCGTGAATCACACATTCACTTCCTGCGGTTATACATATTGCTCGGCAAATAGTTTGACAGCTTGCCGCACAGCTCGCTAGGCGGATCGCTTGACGCAGCCCAACGACGTACTAGTTTCGCCCAGCAGATCACTCGACACTTCCCCGACGGCTCGCTGGTTTCGCGGCGGATCGGTTCGGCACGGTAGTTGCGCTCAGCAGATCGTTCAACACTTGCCCGATGGCTCGCTAATACCACCTTTGCAGATCGTTTGGCGCTTACCCGGCGGCTTGTCCGACAGCTCGTTCAGCGGATTGTTCGACACTGGCCTTCACGTTTGAAAGAACACCAGAGTAGCATTGAGAATACAGGCAGATGGCAGGCGTCCGATCGCATCCAGAGTGCACGCAGAATGCTGTGAGTCGAGTAGATACGAGGCAAGTGAGCACGAGACGATCAAACAGCTCTCGGCTTCGGTGGATGCTTGAGTATGTAAACGAAGAGAAGGAGAAAGACAGAACACAGAACGACACTATCTGCTGCCGCACGGCGCTATCCCCAATCGGGTGCTCGTCCAAATAGTGCGGGATGCTGAAAATGAGACTCTAGCCGCACCTTGCGACGTGTTAGTGCTAGGGGCAGCGTTTCCATGCTCCTCATTGAGAGTATAGCACCGTCGAACCTACACTTCATCCCGTGCACTGCTGGTACATCTAGTTGGAGATGGAATCACCCTACAGGCCTTGATCGTGTATCTACAACAGTTGTTCCCTGTATCAATCCATCAAATGTGCCTTTCATAATTTGCGTCCATTGAAATGTATTCAAGAATAAATTGAAGCGCGTTCTGGGGCTAATTGATCAATACTGGCCGAGAATGGGTGGTTTTTGCGTGGTCATTTCTGTTTACAAGGGTTCTGCGCACTGAGAGGTTTCCAACAGAGACCTAGCGCCCAGGGAATTTATGTACGGCCACAGTAGCTTATATTTGGGGTGTATTTGAGTCCTCGCTGGAGCTAGTTGGATTAAGACTGACTGAGAACGGGAGGATTTTGTATGAACGGTATCCACCCACAGAAGCTCCGATTTTTCACTGAGAGCTCCCCTACAGCCACCTGGTAGCCGGAAGAACTTCATACAGCCGCAATGTCCTATAGGCGGGGATGGATTTAAGCCCTTGCTGGAATTATTTGGATCCAAACTGGCCGAGACCTGATTGTCTCCGTATGTGCCTTCTCATGATAGGAGAGGTATCACCAAAGATCACTTGCCTCAAGAGGTGTTAACAAATGGTTCAGTACGTGTTCGTAGCCGCTGAGCGTCGCCATGAACTAGATAGGTCGCATGCGAGTAATGACAAAACAAAAAAGAGTATGCCGCTGAGCAACAGTCTGGTTACAACCTGAGCTACACCGTGTGGCTCAGGTGTTGGTCTTACTGCTGCGTTGATCCGCTATTTCAGTTCATCCGAGGTTGTAAGACTCCGGCACCACGCAGAAATCCGGAATTACTCATGTGTGGGGATTTTCGTGTCCAACGTGTCGTATTGGGGCAGTGGGGGACATAGTATCAAACATGAATACGCGTTACAGCCAACCCGGTATGCATACTGGAGAATTGATAACACCTCTTCTCAACTATATTAAATCCTGACACGCGCTGTGGTTAATGAGACGCTGTGTCAACCCTATATTACGTTTGCCACGGCACGAGTGCGGTGGGCAATTTTGCCCCGTTTTTTTGCTATTGTACATACATCTTCAATGCCGGCAGCGATTTTATCAGCAACCAATGTCTAAGCATGTACCCACGATGTTTCCAGCAGTGAAGGAACTACTACTAGCAGAGAGGCTGGGTTACTAGCCCCCGCCGAATCCATGCCGGGATGTGTTTTATTTCCAAGAGGTATTCGCAATGCACAGAGAGCGGTGCAGCAGAAGTTGCGGGGATGAATGCAACGACCTTTGTGTACAGAAACGTTGGGAAGAAGATCAGCCGAGGACTAGATATCACAAATCAAGGCGGCTGCTGAAAGGGGGAAGAGGAAATCCTCATATGGAGATGCGGCATTCTCCTAGCGTGCTGGATTTCCGCAGAGTGTCATAGCTGCGGTGACACGTATCTGAAGATGGATTTTAAGCCCTTACCTGAGGTTTAGGATTATTTTCAAGCGGCCGTGACACTAAAATTTAGCGTGTGGCACAACACGGGTGGGTGTGGTTGTTGAATCCTCGTCGCCCTTTTCTACCAACACAAACCAGCGCAGCACCCCCTCGTCCGCACTGCACATAGCAGATTCTGCGGCACACCGGCTCTTGTCCTTTAGCAATCTGGTCGAAAATTTGGAGTTTCTTTCCACTTTTTAACTATGTCATCGCGAGAAATTCAGATGTTCGCAGTGGCTACTCGTCCCATAGTACAACCGCCTTTTTAGGAAGATATTTACAATTCCCACGGTCTATGCCTTTCTAAGATTTCCTCCGGCCGTGAATTTACCAACGGTGCGACAGCTTCTCTAACCTCCTCGATCCAAGCCCGAGTAACCTCCTGCTGTCGATAACCCTCCCATTGGTTTTCCTCCATCAGCTCATGCATGCCATAGGTGATATGTCGTAGTTGTTCTCCGATGACACGAAGATCCAGAATTGCCTCGATCCGTCCATTATCCTGTACTGGTGCTTCTTCCACCACTACCGATCCAATCGTCTCGTACACAGCCATTCCAAGCTCATCGAACATATGAATATACCGGGGCCAAACATCAGGTGTTAATACCTTCGTCTCCGTGTCCAAGTGAAAAATATGTCGGCATGGAAGACAATAGTGACGGGCAAACCTATTTAATTAGTAATTTTTTTTTATGTGTCTATTTAACAAGGGATCAAATACCGGCAAGAACACTGCAAGGTTTCATCAAATTGATGAATCTCTTTTCCTTCTTCAATACGTTCTTCGACGGCGTTGAGTTCCTGAGCGAGTAGCTTTTGGATAGGAACAGGAAATTCTCCGATCTGAGGATATTCTTTTGTACAAATGGACAGTTTTTTGTTCTTGAACTTCCAAGCTGCCTCGTGTGCGCGTTTATCTCTTTGCCGTGCACATTGCATGATTTGAAGAATCATTCCGTAGATTCCTGTGAAAATACTAAATTACTTACTTTTTTATCGAATTATTGGTGTAGAATATTTACCGTGATTTGTAACTTGTCCTCTGGTAACTCCTAAACTCGCTTTCAACTGTTGATGCCATGATTCACACGCATTTGTTGTGGAGTTTTGCAATAGCATCGGACTATGCTGGCGAGCGTAGAGCGCCCATTTGGACATTGTTTGCAGCCAGTATGTACGGATGTAGGTTTTCGTCTTGTCATCTGGGGCGAGATTGATAGCTTCCATACAAAGATCCTGGCAACGCGGTCGAGTGTAGACGTACATGGCGTGTCGTAGAGTTTGACAGATCGGGTTTAAAGCTTCGCTTGCGAATTGCCGTTGGAGAGTTCGGTGAGAATGTGCTGTACAAAGAAGATGGGAAACTTCTTGTTCACCGGCAGATGGCCCTGGAAACGCCTTACGAACAGCGGACTGCTTGATCACACTATCGTCCGTGAGAACATATCGTGGTTGCCATTTGCCTATTATAAATTATTAGTATAAATACTCGGAGTGTCATCGCAGACGTTTACCTGAACACCAACTCTTCAGTACGCACAAAGCCTTGGCGATAACTCCACTCTCTTCTCGGTCAACGACGCAATGTGCTGCTGGGATCCAAACTCCATGTTTATCTCTAACGAGAAAGGAAAACATATTATTCTTCCATTTGTTGACTTTATGGGTAGAGTCAAATTGAGTAAGATAACCGCGTTGTTGTAGTATTTGTATTCTGGTTGGTTCTGCGAAGACTAATCCCCAACGCGTCCCTTTCTTTCCGTCTTCCACCTGAAACTCTTCAAATAGCCACTTTTCGTCACCGAGTAGTTTCCGTGCTTGAGTTATATCCTCCCCAAGACCGGTACCAGGTTGTAAAAGCTGAGAGTCAAATCGTTTTCCCCTTCGTGCATTATGAATGTCGTTACTAATTATTTTAAAATGTCAGTTATTTTATATTTAAATAAATTAATGAGCTCATACATCTTTATAAAACCACCACCTGCCTCTTCTAGCCTTGAGCTTCCTTCCTCCGAACCAGCACTGCGTAAAGCACTAAAAATCTGAGCTGCGGAATAGTTCTTCTCGGCTTCCGTCGCGATCAGCTCCTGCACAAACTTTGACTTTTTCACCATGCAACTAGTTTCAAAATCGTGAGTGTGGTAATGTTCAGTCTTGCGTTCGAGGGTAACGATAGGACGCAGCCCAGTGAGTTGACGCGTCAATTTGACAGTAACCAAGCACTGATCTTTATCGCGGATGCTGCTGGTTCTGCGTTTGATCGGATTGTCATCGACTCGTGGTTGGCTACTGCTAGATCTCCGGCTTTTTTTCAAACGACATTCCCCGTGCTCAACTTGTACAGCTCCGTTCTGCTGTATATTCTTATTTCGAAACGTGTAGACATTGCACACCAATGGCCAAACTTCGTCGAACTGATCCACTGGCAAAACAACGGGGGTTTCTAACTGAAAGAGCAGCTCCTTCGAATAGCTTGCATCCTTTGGAAGGGGAATCATACTGGAAGACATTTGGTTGAAGTTATTTGGATATGATGGTGGTGATGATAGTAGTAGGAACTGTTGGTACAGTACTGATGCGGAACTCAGATAGATAGGGGTGAATACATTACCTTTCTTTGTTACAAGCACGTGCCTACTTGTCGCAACCACACACCTATTTTTTTTGGGCCTAGCGTCATGGCCTTAGATCGTGTATGTATTAGCGGCGAGTGCCGACCGCACGAAGTGACAGCTAGGCGATGCTTTAGCGCCCGGTGTGGGAGACAGTTTGGCACCTAGATGCCATCCCAGGGCTTGGGCTCTACGCGGCAATGACTCTAGAGCTAGATAGCTCAGTTTTCACATACTGTGTAGTGAGAGGGGGGGGGGGTTAAAATGAATGGTAGTGATATCGTCCTCCCTATAAGTGTATTGGCGTGATATTGACTCGCCTCAATGACAAGTTGACGCAGCGTCGCTACTGTTTCTCGAGGATAGCATGCATTCCCCTTACAGGGCTCACTAGCTATCATTTATTACCCCCCACCTCACTATAGTACCTGGAGCTGGATACTGAGAAGTTTAGGGCTTCTCGGACCCGACTTGCGTCGACCGCGACGCGCCATTTGCCGCAAATTCCACCCTCTCTGCCAGCTCTTTAAGCACCCCAAAGCCGCAAAGCTTCGATATATAGCATCGTCTCCCATACTACATCGGCGGTCTGACAGCGTGATCTTGGCACCGCTAAAAACCCATCCCGACTCTGCACTTATAGCAGGAATGGTCAGGTAGTTGAGAGCCACACGGGAAAGATCTCTTCACTGGGGTTCCAATAGCTTGGATACCCAATGGCGATCACATCTGTAATGCGGTCACCAGATGGCGCTTCAGCCTTCTTATTGGAATCGATCCATCATGTCAATGTTGACATCGCGCTGGCTAAGAGCGAGCCGTGTGCTTTCCCAAAGACTAATGGCTGCCTATCTGGAAGTTCTTCCCGACAAGCTACAATCAGGCAGACGATATGTGCTGCACTCTATCCGCGGCAGGTGTTCTTCAATATCTCCTCCACTGCGAGTTAAGATTGGCCAATCCATTCGGGTTTAATCTGCTACTTTTCTCGAAAGTATGCGAGCTTCATGTTTAGATGAAGCGCGACGGCAACTGCATAGGCGGAACAAAGATCGGTTTGCGAATAATATCTGGCACACTGAAGTGTAAGTACTGTGGGGAGAAAACCTGCTCAGTAGAAGCTACGTACTTATCCATAATTGGCCAGCCGTCTGCTTCTTTAGGGAGTCGTCGGTAGGACGCCGATTGGACTCAATCAAGGGGGCGTTATGGCCATCGATTGTGCGTGAGCTTTCTGCTGTCCCCGAGCTTGGGACTCCTTGCCGTGTGGTCTTGCCGTTGTTGAGGTTTGGTGGGCACCGGCAGATGGATGTTACTTGTCGATCACAGAACTGGTGTCGAGATAGCCGTTTTGGATGTTTTTCCCTGTCGGTCTGAGTGGAGTAGATAACTGTAATCCCGCGCGGTGCGGGGTAAGTTCCTACCTAGAACTGAGCAAGTGCTGAATTATTCGGGTTTTCACAGTTGACTGCTGTTCAACACCACCCGGAGAAACCGCGGACTGGACGGACTGTTTTCATGCAGTCCAAGAAAACTGGCGGACGGGACTGGACTGACCCCGCCCAGACCGTCTGGACGGCAGCCCGGGCCAGACTAGGTATGTAGAGCACTGGTGCTAGTGACCTGGGGGTTGCCGTCTTAGCCCTGGGCGGTCGCCATACCTCCCAGGCCAGAGATGTTCCACGCCGTAAGGCTCTGACTCGTCTGCTGCCAGCTTCGCCCATTCATCCACCTTCTCGTTTCCTGGCAGCCCCCCGTGTGCAGGGCGCCAGCGAAGTTCGACCGTAACTCCCGGCCTTCTCCAGCAAATGGTCACAATGTGCTTCCTTGCCTCAAGGGCATACCTCTAGCCAGGGCCAGGCTCGTCTGAACCCATCCTTCGGATCGCTGCTTGGGCATCGCTTCCCCGTCCTTGATGATGATGGTAGTCGAGAGTGGTATTGCCTGCGGCGGAAGCACCGTTGTTTCCACCCCACCCGAGAAGCCTAGAGTCGATGCCACGAACTCCAGCTCCCTTGCCTGGTCACCTTCCGGGAGGCTGCATAACGGGAGCCCAAACCGTCTCCTCCGGTTGTCAAGCTGCGCTGCAGCGCCCCTGTTCCCTGACTCCGATGAGAGGTATTTTGGTTGGTTGTCTAGAAGACCCCCATAGTTGCCCTGGCCTCCTGGTTAGGTAGGCATCCAACCCAGCGCTCGCTGTGAGTGGACACGAGTGACGCTCCGTGTTTGTAATCGCCGCATGGGAGAGAACACAAAAGCGAAAACCTTCATTCCCCCAGGTAGAACACAATAACAAAACGGCTTTTGCCTCGGATGGTCCACCTTTTCGCCGGAATTGCTAGGATGATCCACCACTTCTATCGTTGCCTAGAATAGTCCACTTTTCTCGAGTGATATGGCTAGCAACCCGCCACGCCAGCAGCAGCCCTCGACACCATGCCTCCCTCTCCGGAGCAGCGGCTCCTCCGTCTCCCTCAGTCTTCTTCTTCCTCGAAATCCGAGTCGTCGTCTTGCACACCGTCTTGCCCTGGGAGCCGCGCCGAGGAGAAACGCCCGGTGGTTCTGCGCCTCGCACCTGTTGGCCGCATGCCGATCCAGGCTGTATGGTGGGACTGACGATTGTGACCTCCACACGTCCCTACGCCTTTTCCAGCGCGCCCACACCTCGAAGTTGCTCGCTCTCTCGACCTAGACAAAGACGTTAGTCTGGCCATTAGGCTTTTGGTAGCAAGTTTGAGTCACCCAGCACAACCTACCGGAGGAGCTGTCTCTTGAAGTCCTGGAAGTTAGGAAAATTGTGGCCCACTAGGATAAGGCCTTCCGAAAGGCGATGGTGCGCGATATCCGGTTCCATGGTCGCTTCGGGTTTCTCGGATATATATCACGCGCTCGGGGTTGGAGGATTTCCGCCGGCAGGAAACACGTTGCATTTGATTTTGGGATGTTGGGTGCTGCTGGCGACGAGAGTTGGGCTGCTAGCTATCACTCGAGAAAAGTGGAATTCCGGCGAAAAGGTGTAATTTCTATCAGTGTCGACGCGATATCGGTCCGGCATTCGGTACCCGTTTGAGGAAGACGGCATCGCCAAATGGAGGCCTGTCGGCTTCTTGGGAAGTTGCGGTTATTTTTTTATACCTATTTTTGGAGAAGGGAAATCGGTACCGATTTACGGGCTCTTTCGACACAGCTTAGAAGAGTCGAAGCGGAATTCGATCGTCGCCCGTGTGCAGCCTAGTGCTGGCATTCGTCATTGTCGTCGTCTCGTGATCGGGCCAGCGACAGTATTGTTGGCCATGGGTGGGCTCACGGGTTGCCAAGTCCTTCTTTACGTAGAGCACTTACATTGTATTCACAGTTTGGGGCCAAGACAGAGAGATTATTGCACGAAGGGCAGGCCTCAACCGCTATGCGCAATCTTAGGCTAGGGATTTCCTTGTTTGTATCCGCAACGTGCGGTTTATAAGAGGGAGGTTTTCTGTAGATTCCGTGTTACAACTAGTGCAACTATGCCAGGCCCGAAATTAGTAAGAGGCTACACCACCGCAACACCACAACAAGCATGCATTTGTGAGGTGATGGAGAAATTCAGCGGAAACGGAAATGAGAGACTGCGTTTTCTTTGCCTCCATGTTTCCGCCTTCTGAGCATCACCGTTGCGGTGGGAAAAGCGAGCCGCGACGGAAGTCAATAAAAGGTAGTGTGTTAGTCAATGTCGGGCCCAGCAATATTTTTGACGAGTCAACAAAATGGAATGACAAGCCATTAGAATCGTAGTGAGGAGTTAATAGAATTGTAATGGCGAGTCAATATTTTTTTTTGGTGTGTGGGTTCACTTGAATCGAAGGACCCACGGTCTGACTCTCTAGCCAATCACCTTCTTTGTTTACATTCTATTTGCTTGTCCACGGCGATGACCGTCCGCACAATTATTAGCGTGCAAACTTTTCTTCGCTTTCGTCAACATGGAAGGTGGTCGGTCCGTTTCCGCGGCGATAATTGCAGCTCTAGTGCACGAAGGCCAACAGAACCTCTATACATAATTGGGCGCTGCTCATCCACTGCCACGACTACCTTCCGCTGTCGATCACCACGACTCCACTGCAGAGCCGCACCGAACACCAACATCCGAGTAGTACTTGCGAAGCTGTGTATGCGTCCGAAGTCGGGTACTACGGACTTGGGGGGGGGGAAGGTTGCGTGCTGGGAAAAGCTCTGGTGATAAACTGTGACTGATGGTTGGTGGCTGATGGCTAGCGGCGGGTGGCGAGTGACGGGAAACATGGCTGATGTATGACGGACTAGGCTGAACAGGCTTATATGCGAATCAATGTTTTATCGGGATCGAACGGAGCGGAAAGGCCTGACCGGGCCACCCTCTTATACGCTAGTCGTTAGAGAAAGGGTGAGCCAGTTGGGGGAGTGTTGGGGAAAGGTGCTTTATACGTGCGGATTCGACTTCGCGTGCCGACTTGGCTCACGTCGCCGGGATGATTGCTTCGTGTCCTCGCAGCGGGACGTCGTACGCCTTCGTGCGCTACACGAACGATTGAACCGACAGCGGATAGCGGAGCGGAGCCTTATCCGTCTGACGTCGACTAAGTACATAGTCAGCAGTGCAAGCACAGCCTCGATCTCAGGCTGAGTCAGGAAGCACGAGTGATTGGCTATGGAACGGCACATCGTTTACGGGTGCATTCGAGTTGGGCTGTCGTAATCCCCGGAAAGCGAGCAGGAGACCCAGAGCCGCAATGGACGCGACTCGAATCGGAGCGATAAGGATCCAGGCGGACGGATAGAGCATGTACACCTAGGCTAGGGCGCGGGGAACATGACAGGGAGGGAGTCTGAAAACACCATCGCCAACCATCACTTCATCAACCAGCATTTATTTCGAGGACACAGGAGCATGTGTATATTTTCTGATTTTAATTTGGGGTTGTGGTTGTGGCGCTATAAATTGAGATCAACTTTTGTTAGGCGGTAACAGGTACTATAGCGGTCTTGGCATGTAACTAGACTAAATTAAGAAATTCGAGTTATCTAAGTACTATCTATGTAGTTATGATCAAATACATCTGCACAAAAATCTGACGGTGCTCCCTTCTATACCGCAAGCTCGCTCTGCTTCTTCGACAAGCTATATATAAGCCACCAGCCACTTCTTACTGCGGTCGGCAAACCGTCGTGTTGTCTTCGGAGGAGCAGAATCCATAGTCCCGGCATCTCAAGTTCAAGGAACCAATACTTCACCACGGAATGGGCTAAAAACTGAAATAGAGCCGGACGGATATGTTCTCGAGGAGCTGCCGGAGTGGAGTTGTAAGCGGGGCAGTATTTGTAGAACCGCAGAGGAGCCAGCCACAGAGCAGTCTGTGCCAAAATTTGTAGGCTTGAATGGGCTAAGCACAGATGGCAGAAGTGTACTCTGTGACCGCTGCGGGGACGGCTACACCGCGGTTCGGGCAATCGGGAATCGTAAGGATCAGTTGTGATTCGAGAAATTTGCGGGCAATGCAAGGTTGTACACCAGCCGTTGAGCCAGTCGCCGCAACCATTTGGTAAATCACAGTACATCACTCGCACTTAGTCACCGATTTTCCGGGTTGCTACGTTGCCAAGAAATGCCAAGACGACTGGTCGTGGGCCGCTCCATGACCAGTCGTTCTCCTGACGGCCCCCTCTCCGTACGTATTGCAAACCACGGAGATTTGCCGTGCTGGGATGGAGGCCGCCGTTCGCGGCACGGAATATCTTCCCGCTTCCGACTGTGTACGAGCGTGCTGCCGGGCCAAGAGGCGCGCTGCTTAGCATGTCGTCAGCCATACCGGCAAGTATCGCATCTGCGCACCCAGTGGCGGTGCAATGCACTACACTGTACTCCGCCGGCCTCGGAGGTCGGAACGCGGCACAGACTAGGTGAGCGGACTGACAAATCCGCCTTCCCAAGGGAAAAAAAGAGAGCGAGAAAGCCAATCGAAAGATATCGAAATGCTGCATTGCGGTCGCGGATAACGATGCAGAGCTAAGGCTTGCTGTGGTCGCCATGGTAACGGCAGCCAAATGCGCGGCCCAACCAACCTTCGCAGCCCCGTCGGAGGTGAAGCACACGACCGTCAACCGGCAACGCCACCGCGGCGGCGCAGCTGGGCGGAGAGCGACCGAGGAATGCCGCATGGCTCGGGGTTGGTCGCAGTAAAGAAGCTCCGTGCTGCTGTGGGCTGCCTAACTGGCACTGGCTGGTTGGCGCTGGCTGGTTGGCGCTCACGACTCAGTCGCAAGTCAGCCGCAGTGGCTGAAAATAGCAGCGGGCAATCGACAACCATCAGCCAAACCTGAGCTTGCGTGTGGCCTGGGCGTTTTGTGAACCCCCGTGCCCCAGCTCTCGTCCTCCGCCTCGCTCTGTTCTCCGCCTTTGCCATCTTCCGCTTGCCCATCTCTCTTCAACCCCTCTCCATCCCTTGCCTCGTGTCTAGCAATAAGTCCACTAAGCAACGTCATACGCAAGCCCACCTCAGCACGACACACCACTGCACTTCGCCCCGATACCAACCCCAACTAACCCACCACGCACACCACTTTTCCGTGTTCTTCTGCTTCCCGTTTCCACCCGCGCAGCAACTTCCTCTCGTCAACCACCATCACCTCGTCATTCACGAAGTGCATCGCACCCGACGAGACCCCCCATTCGAACCGTGAAAGCGGCACATTCTGGTCCGATACCGAAAAACGCAGCGCCATCCTTAATCCGGTGGGGCGATCGATAGAGAGAGAGACACCAACTGCACAACCGTCACGATGGTCAACCACTCGGTGATGATGAAGGCCATGCTGGGCATCCACGCTATCCACGGTCTGTGGTCGGTGGTTATCATGGGAGTCATCGGCGCCGGCATGACGCAGCCAGGATCCGCCAGCGGAGCGGCGAGGTTCACGTTTGCGATGGTATTTTCTCTGCTCATGATCCGTGTGGTCTCCGGAATGCGGGCTGATCTTATCATGAAAAAAAAAACAGTGCTGGCTGAACGTGCCCACATTGATCTACCTCACCATGTCGCCCAGATTCCCGAGGACTAAGATATTGGCGCATCCGTACTGGCTGATGGGCATGAACTCGATCTACAGTGTATGTTGTTCTTCGGCCCGTGGAGCTTCGCATTCGCGTGACTGACATCATTGTGTGGGACAGATCTTGTGGTTCGCTGCGTTCGTCTCCCTCTCGGTGTACACGAACAACGGAATCAACGCCGGAGAATCGAAGGAGACCGATGAGAACAAGAAGAAGTTGGGTGGCTGCGCCGTCTTCCAGGCCGGTACCGGAGAGACAGAGAAGGCGTGTAAGATGAATAAGTCTGGCATTGGACTCGCTGTGTGCATGTGGTATGGGCTCCCCGAGGCCCCCCTCCAATCGAGTGCCATCTTACTGATTATCCTCTTACTTAGGCTCCTGTGGCTCGCTACTACTGGAATCGCAGGGTACGCCGCCTGGTACTTCAAGCAGCACACCATCTCGCCGTTCGACGATTACAGGTCTCCGTCCCACGAGATCCAGGAAACCACCAAGGCTGCATTCTCGAGCAACGACGACTACGCGCCGCTCAACAGGAGTACCGCCCACCACCAGCAAGAGGATTTCGACGAATACGACACCGAAGCTTCCCAGCCCGCCCACGAACGCAGTGGAAGCGTCGCCAGCTCGACCTACAACAGCTCGTATTCGTATGGAGAAGCTGCTCACCCGGGAAGGCCGCTTAGCTGGGCGGCCGAACGCGAGCCATACGCCGGGATCGGAGGTCATGCGCCAATCGCGCCCGCTCACGGCGATGCGATGATGCCTGATATTCCGGACGACTACAGCTACCGGGGAGGAGCTCGAAGGTAGAATAAAAAAGCGGCTGTCGAAGCAATTCCCTTACCTGTCGGGTGGCCGATGAGATCTTTTGCCAGAGTCCAATACCCTCTTTGCTTACATTTGCGTACAAGTGATATCGTTGTCGGTTCTGTCCGTTTGGGGGCTTTCCTGTGTCTGGGGGACTTTTTTTTCTTTCCTGGTTGGGTATTTCCTATATATCTCCTGTGCGTGCGGGACAGTGTGCGCAAGGCTTCTCATTTCATGGATTCTCCTCACGATGTAATGCCCCTTTCCATTGTTCTTCCATACTTGCGTCCTATGTCGGCTCGTTGTCCTGCTCGTGCGAGGACGGGTGGGCGGTCCGCCGTTGGCAAAAAAATTCGAAACCATAGACTTTCTTCCCCAGGCTGTCAGTTTACTGCCGATGCTTTATGGTCCGTTCGATCTATGTAGCCCCAGGCGTATCCGCATCGCTAGCTTTTACGTATTCAGTCACTTCTGAGAAAAACTTGCCCACTGTCGATCAGAGGAAGTTCAGCCTTAAGGTACCTACATATATGTAACCATCTCGAGTAAGGTTTATGGTGGCTTGGGGCCTGATTCCCCAGAATGTATGTGGTAGCACTGAAAAAAGAACCGGGAGCATTACCCAGTTTCGCTCAGCCTGTGCGATCCAGTGGCTTGTATCTTTGTCTGAGACATGACGAATTCACCAGCGCCGCCCAGCCCGTCAGCGCTGCTGCTGCTGTCCGTCCGTCCTTTTCCTTTAAAACCCAACCCGTGCGCACCTCCTTCACGATGGTACTACTACTACCAAAGTTAGCCAGTCAGCCAGCCAGCACGCGACAGCTGTCAACGACACACCGCCGGCTCCACCAATGGCCATCACCGTTCCGACTCCCGTGTACGGCGGACTGGTAGCGGTAATCTACGCCGTGTACGCGCACTTCCGATTCTTCGGCCTGACGACTCCGCTGCCGTGGTCGGAGCCGAAGCGGCCACTACTGCTGCACGAGTTCCTCCTGCCGCAGCTACTGGTGCACGCGGCGTTATGCGTTCCCCTGGACCGGACGTTCGTCGCAGCCGTGGCTCTGCCGCCGATCGCAGCGAGTTTCTGGTCGCTCCTAGGCACGGGTGCGAGGAGCTCCGCGACCGGATACGCCATCGGGACCGCCGTCGCCTTCATGGGTCTCAAGGCGCTCGAGCTGCTTGTGTTCCGTGACATACGGACCTCCTTCAGACGCTACGATCGCTGCGGTGGCGAGCGCCACCGCACCAGGAGCTCCCCGCACGACAACGACAGCGAGGGATATCCCGAGACCCTCGGCGATAGACTCACGTGGACGCTCGACGCGATGAACAACCTCCGCGGACCGGGCTGGAGCTGGTGCGTTCCGCTGCCGCTGGAGCGGCTGGCGGGCTCGCGCGGCAAGTGGCTGCTGAAGCGTGCCGCCCGCGGAGCCGTGATGATGCTCTGGCTCGACCTCTTGGTGTACTACGTGCGCACGCTCGACCGCGAGTTCTTCGTGCCACCCGCGTCCGGCGGCGCTCCCTACCCGGGATTGTTCGCGCCCACCACGAAGCCGCCGATGGCGTACCCGGCTCCGCTGGGGTTCCCGGCGATGCCCGAGGATGACGGGTGGACGAAGAGCGCGTACGGAGTCGTGCTGCACACGCTGCGGACGCTGCTAAGCGCCAGCGCCATGTATACCACCATCAGCGGGATGTACACGGCGGTCGGCATCCTCAGCGTCCTCGCGGGCGCTGTTCTCGGCCTCCCCTACCCGCTGCCCGCGGGTTTTGCCGCGCGCTGGCTATCGCCCGAGGCGTGGCCGGACGCGTTCGGAAACTGGCTCGACGGTGACTTTGGCGGCGGCATCCGCGGCTGGTGGGGACGCGGCTGGCACGGGCTGTTTCGCAGCGTCTTCACGGCGCCCGCGAGCTGGATCGTTGACCGCCTCGGGCTGGCGCGCGCCGGCGTCGCGGCCACGATCGTGAACTCAACCGTTCCCTTCGCCGCCAGCGCGCTGCTGCACTTCCTCGGCTGCTGGACGCAGTCGTTCGGCGGCTTCGGCGCGGCGCGGTTCTTCCTTGTCCAGCCGGTCGGCATCCTCCTCGAGACCGCCGCGGCACAGCTCTGGCGCCGCTGCGGCGGCAACGCCCCGGCGATCGAGAAGGCGCTCCCCTACCTCTGGACCGTCTTCTGGCTCTGCGCCACCAGCTCCAGCTTCTTCGAGGACTACCGCTGGGGCGGCGTCTGGACCGTCGAGCCGATCCCCGTCAGCATCATCCGCTCCAGGGCCGACCTCTGGATCACCAGCAAGCCCGAGAGCGGCTGGCTGTTCCGGTGGGCCCGGACCGCGGAGGAGGGAGGGGCCCTGGGAAGATGGGGCGTGTTGATCGGCGGTGGCGGCGGTGGTGTGGATAATCAGTAAGGCGAGTGACGGGTTGGGCACGCACACCACGTGGAGAAATTGGACAATAGGAATGGGACCCCACTTTTTTCACCTTTGTTTCTGTTCGTCCGTTCGACAGTGGGAGGCCATCGTGTGCGCATGGGATCCCGCCTGGGGATTGGACAGCCCTGTCCTGTGTGTCGTGCCTGCATGCCCGTGGAGTGAATCAAACAGGAGCTGCATTGCATGCCAAACAATCTTCACGATTGGGCCCAACGTGTATCGACATCGCGAACCGGCAACACCACCGTGTATATATACATGGTATTCTATTCAGCCAGTCGATACCTACAGGAGAAAAGAAAGTAACATATAAAAGGTGGCAATATGTGGGTGGTTAGATGGTAAAAAAACATTCTCATGAACATACACAGCATATATCCATTCCATCCTTCCATTCCGCCCCATCCCACTCCACCCATTCCACCCATCCATCCAGTCCACTTCAACTCCCGGCATCTTTCGGCCCGAAAAAAAAAACTACAGCAAGAAGAAAAGTAACACCCAGAACACCCTCGAAAAAGGTAAGAGTAGAAAAAAGAAAGGAAAAAAGGATCCCTCAACATGACAGACGCATAAAAGAAGAAAAAGAAAAAGAAAAGAAAAAGAACAAGAAAAAAAAGCCATCATCCGTCTGGCATCTCTATGCCGACGATAGCGCCACGCCCCTCCCCGCCACGGCCTCAAGTGCTCCGTCCACCGCCTTTTCCATCTCGCGCACCCGCTCCCTCAACCACCGATTCTCCATACGTACACTCTCGATATCCCCCCAATTGCCCTGCTGCTGCTGCTGCTGCTGCCGTCCCTTGAAGAATCCCCACATGCCCGGTTTCGGGACTGGAATGTTACGATTATTGTAGTCGGGACTCCACGCCTCTCGTAGCGGGGTCGGGTTCTTGGTTTCTGCGCCCTGCGCCGCTGCTTGGTGGCGACAACTCTCGCAGTCGTGGTGGTGGTTGGATTCTTCGTCCACCTCTTCAGTCGGCGAGACAACGGTACTCGCCCGCGCATCGCTGCGGGAGAGGATAGAGATCGAATCCACATCACTCTCGAACCCAGAATCGGAGGCGGCGGACGTGCGTTTGCTACTCGTACAGCGCGTTCGGCGCGGCGAGAGTCGGAGCTCGTCGTCTGCCGTTTCGCGTTTCCGCCGCTCCTGCTGCAGTTCGCATTCCAGCTCCATGATCCGTTTCTGCTGCTCCGCTAACCGCGAGGTTGTCTCGCGCTCCTCGGTGATGAAGCGGGTTTTGAGACTTGCATTGAGCGTCTGGTGACTGACGATGTCCTCTTTGCAGTTTTCCAAGTCGTCCAGAGCATCGCCGAGGGAGGCGGTACGTGCACGGTAGGCAGTATAGACACGGTCGAGGAGGTCGGTTGCCGTGGCGATGGCCTCTTCCAAGCGGCCCTCCGGGGTGCGTTTGAGTGCGTCGGCGGGGGAGCTGGGGATTTCGTGTGGGTTTGGCTCCGCGAGGAAGCTGCTCATCAGCGAAGCGAAAGAGAGGCCTGCGAATTCATCGATGATGTCGGTGCTCTGGATCGTCCGCGAGTTGCGGGGCGACGCTGTGGACGGGAGTTTGAAGCCGAAGAATCCCCCTTTTGCCGGCTGGGCGGATGAACCGTCGGGCGTCTTGAACATGTTGGAGAGAAGCGTTGCAGCGGCACTGGGCCGCGGGCTGAACGACGGTGTTGTGGGAGCGGGTGCCAGCAGTGATTTCTCAGCGCCTCCTGTCAGAGTTAGGGGTGACGACAGCGAACGTGCGTGTTTGACTGCGATCCGGGTGAGGGGTGACGTCAGAACAGATAGACGGCTCGGGGAAGGATCTCTGCTGCGTTGCGGGCTTGCTGCGGCGATAGTTATCGAGTTGTCAGTAAGCTCTGAAGGTCGAGGGGGCAGGCGATGGATTGGGGGAAGAAGGAGCAGATCCAAGTCGGGGATGATGGCATTATCCAATGCGCCCTGTCCGTGTGGTGTGGTAGCGGCGGTGGTAGCGGCGGTGGTGGTAGCGGTAGCGGCGGCGGTAGTGCTGCTGCTGCCGTTCCAGGATCCAGCGCGGCCACATATTGAGCCTGGGGTGCTTGGCCGCGTTGAGGGAGGGGTTTCACTAGCCCAAGGACCGCTACACCCATGTTGAGCAAGAGACACCACCCGAAATGAACTCTCTGAGCCTTCGTCGGCGGAGGAGACGGTGCGAGGGGGAGGCGACAATCGGACCGACGGCGGCGGCGGGCGGTAGCTGTTGAGGTTGCAGTTGGCGGTAGGCGTTGAAGGTTGTGACGCCATGGGGCGCAAGCGTCGACAGCTCTTTTTTCTTCTTATTTTTTACTCTCCTCCTCTTTCTTCTCGCTGTCGGTCTTGCCGTGGCTGGACTCTATTTGCGAATAGGTATCCGAGCGCTGGTTGTTGGTGGAGACAGAGTCGCCTTCTTGGTTGCCGCCGTGCTCGTGCTCGTGCGAGCCAGTAGGAGCGGCCGTCTGGATACCTCCCCGGCACCCTGCTGTGATTCTCGGACTGCTGATAGAATCTCTTGCGGGTCGGGTCAACCAGCGAAGCGACGAAGAGAAACCAGGAGTTGCGAGCCGCCTGTATCTATCTGGTGTTTGGCGTGGGGCAGGTACAACGCAGACGAGACAGGACCTAGTGGAAAATCTAGCAGGATTTAGGGAGGCGGAAGTGTATGGATGTCGATTCGCTTTCGGGAACAGCGACAGAGGGAGAAGATGGTGGTAAACCTGTTGAAGCTCTCAGTCGCAAATCCCTCTCCAGTCGTGGCGGCAGGAAGCGGAACGAACTGTGGTTAGAGAGGGTGTTGATATTTGAGGACACGACAAGACCCAACAATAGGCTGGAGGCCTGGTTTCTATGCATGTATTCTAGCAAGCGGCACATGTACATAGATACTCTGTATAACTCCTGTGGTGCGAGTAGATGAGTAGATACTACATATCTGCGCCATACTGCACATGTCAAGCGAGTCGCCTCTCTGCATGCACGTCAAAAGGGCAGCTCCTGCTCCCTTTCTCCTCTGACCAGACACACATCGCCACGATGTTTGCTATCTGGCCGCTTCGACAGCCACGTCGGGCGAGGGCGCCGCCGTCTCCACAGCAACGTGAACCACAACATCGAACAGCCCCCGACTTCGTGCCACGCGCCGAGAGGTCCGTGTCGTCCGACGCCATTCTTACTTTATCAGCTATGTTTCTCCCTCTCTATTCCCGCCCAGAATTGCACCTCCATACCTTGCGTGCCGACCCGGACGGAGATTCACACGAGCCGTCGCACTCGAGCGCCCATCTACCCGGGGAGACTGCCGTGGCAGGACTTAACGACGGCCGCGCACTATTCGCAACGGTGTTGAGGCCGATGCTACGCTGGTGCGATGACCCGGCAGCAGCTGGTGCCTGTCTGCGCGCGCTCGGACACCAGACGCGCCGCTGACGATGGCAAAGCGGAAGGCTGAGGCAAGATTTTATCCGGCTGGATGAGGCCTGCGGAATCGGACTTGCGGCGAGAGTAACTGCGTACAGAGTGGAGCCGAGTTTCTGGAAGTCTAGTTGCCATGCGGCCATCAGAGACACAGGCAGCGGGTATGTAGGTACGATAGCTTTCGAGGCAGTTACTGTGGGGGCACACTCCGGGGCACACACGCGGCCCATCCGGCTCCTGCTCGGAACGTGGGACCGTGGATTCGGCAGGTTAGGTAGTGGCAATGATGGACTCGAGCCTTGGACGCCGTGGCGTTGGACAACGAGTCCATGCCAAAGCTGACCGCTCCAGAACGTTGTGCTGGTCGAATGGACTTCCACTCGTCAATACATATGAGCACGTGGGCCAGACCAAGATACCATCCCCCCCACCACATATATGTACCTTAACCTTCCGCTGACGAACGCGCAAGTCTGCTCTTCCTCGAATCCGGAGGTCAAAACGAACATTAGATTTGCGCCTTGTCCGCCGTTCCCTCCCTCATATGGACGACGGAAATTGGCAGCTAATTGCTCCCGTGGGGGCTTGATTGAATCTGCCGGAGAAGGTCAATCGGGATTCTGGAGTCCGACAAAATTCGCTGGTATTTCGTCCATGCGAGTCTCTCGGCCGGAGGTTGTCACGGGAGAAGGTGTTTGACGGATTGCCACTTTCGTGCACCGGGCGGAAAATTGCGCACCGCGCATTAAGAACATTATATAGGTTTTCCCTTCCATCTAAACATCGCCCTCCCTCCCGCACAGAGAAGACGATAGGACAACAAATGCGTATATGTCTCCACGGAGCAGATACGTCTTTCTACCTAGGTCCCATCGCAGAACAGATTCTGATGCATCTCTGTTTTCTCCCACTGGCTAGATAAAACGCTGCTCATCCTTCCTTCCACAACGAAGCTAAGTCGCTGCACTTGGGTATGGTGCCGAAGGTCCGCAGGATGCATATGTATGTACGTACTCATTTTTCACAGTTCGTTTCTGAAGACACAGGCGGACACGGTGCCGAATGTCCCACATAACACTGCCGGGACAACCCCGCAGACGGCGTCGCTTTTCTAGGTTGAGTTGCGGATATCGGCCGAGATCGGTGTCGTGGATTTTCTCCTCCAAGTTTTGGCTGCCCGATCTGTTTGCAAAAAAAAAAGGGAGGGGGAATAAAGCAGTTGAGATGCTGTCCCGAATGCGGCGGAGTAGCCGTCGACAACCCTTCACCTTACTTATCCCGCTACCGCCGATCCGAAGGTGATGGATGGATGACCTCTTGATCGGTGCTATCTTTCTACCACCACTCTGTTCGCCTACGCGTACCCTTCTTCATGGGAGCCTGTGAATGTGTAGAGCTGAATCCACTGCTGGAAGCGTTCACAGCCAGACGGACGCTGCAGCAGCGGGTGTCCCCCGCAACCGGAAGCAGCCGCGCGTGGTGGAGATATATGCGTATGTGCATTATACCGAACTTGTGCGGAGTAGATGGTGCTCACGAGTGAGAAGCACTGAATATGAGACAACCGTCCGTGACTTGGGAATCGTCGGGTAGGGCAAATGACTGGAGGAAGGAAGGGCTACATACGGCAACGCTAGCGCCATGTTGTATAAGTACGTAATTGCATACACAATGAACGCAAACTCAGAGGCCAACATACAAGTTCGTCCGGTCTGCACTTAACTGCTTGTTGCCAGCTCCGGCAAAGGAATCCAGTCCGGCGTCTACGTAGTCGTTCATGATCAGTGAGGGCAGTGCGAAACTTCGTCCCAAGGTTGAACATTCTACACGGGCGATCTTCCTCATACAAAGTGCCTTCCACCGCGGTTGACTCGACCGTCAATGAGTCGTCGCGATGTCCTCCTCATTCGCGACCGTCGGCAACCAGCCTCACGGCCACGGCCAGTCGTCCATCGCCAGAACCCGATTCGCGCACACCCCAAACCTCAACTGGCGCCGCCGAGTCCATCAGCATTCTGCTCTCTAGCGGGTGTATATCGCCGCCTCTATTCCTCTTCCCCGAGCACATCGCGCAGCCAGCCGCCGCAGAGCTCCGCGACGACCTCGCCGTGGTGGATGCAGAATTCGTGCGGCAGGCCCCTCTCGTCGACAACCATCTTCGCGCCGCCGCGCCTCATGCGCACGATCTCCTCGCGCGTGGCGTCGGCGACCCAGCGGTCACCACGTCCAAAAACGAAGACCATGCCGCCCTTGCCCTTGCCCTTGCCCTTGCCCGCGAGCGTGCCCGCGTTCCACACCTCCTCGCCCCACGTGTCGCGGTCGATGACGGCCATCTCCTCGGCGGCGAGCGAGAGCGCCTGCCTTACGACGTCTGGGTCGGTGACGAGGACGGCGGTGACGCTGGCGGCGTCGCGCGGCTGGCCCGTGGCGACGCCGACGGCAGTCTCGACAGCGCGCCGCGGGAGCCACGACGCGGCGTAGGCGGCCCACGCGGCGGCGCGTTGCACTAGCGCGCTACGCAGCAGCGGCGTCAGGAGCCGTCCCTGCGGCGAGCGCGCGATGTGCATGACCGTCGGGAACAGCATGACGCCGCCGACGAGGCCGACGTCCGCCGCGGGCGTCGCGAGCAGCGACGCCACCAGCTCGAGCGCGAGGTAGGCGCCCATCGAGTGCGCCATCAGCACTACCCGGCGCCGCTCGCCGCTCAGGTGCGCGACCGCGTGCTCGAGCAGCGCGCGCTTCAGCACCACCTGCGGCGAGAGTCCCCACGGCCCCGGCCCCCACTGCCACGCCCACGAGGCACTGTGCCGCGTCGACGGTGCGGTGGGTGTAAAACCAGCGTGCGACGCGCCCAGGATCGTCAGGTAAGGGTGCAGCGAGTGCAGCGTCGAGAGGAAGTTCCGGTAATAGTTGATCAGCCCTGGGTTGCCGGGGAGGAAGAGGAGGAGCGGCGCCGTGGGGGCATCGCGCGTCGCCGGGTAGTAGAGCGTGTCGGTTGGTGGGAACGACGTTGGCAGCGGGAATGGCGTTGGTTCCGACATGGCTGCTACCGTGCATAAGTGGTTACTATCGTGCGGAACGCTGTATAGATACACTACAATCACGGAACGTTTGGGGTCAATGGGTCACGTGACCGCCGACTCACGGCGTAGGGCTGGCGAATGCTTAACCAAGGAAGCTGGCGGGCCACGCAAGACGCCAGGACGGGCTATATCTATCCTGGATCGCACACCGCACACACACTTACAGCGCAAACGGTGGCAACGCCGAGACGACTATTGAATGACTACCGCTACTCCTCCTCCCCGAAGGGATAGTTGAACTTCAGCAGCCCGTTCAGACCGCCAACCCAGCCGTCCCCGGCCGAGGCCGTGCCGAGCCTCTTGACGCAGGGAATGCCGCCCTCGCCGCCGCCGGCCAACGACTCCAACCACACCCTGACCTCCTGTCCGGGGCCCAGGCCGCCCCATCTCCTGCCGTCGACGCTGACCTCGACCTCCCTGCCTCTGTTCCTCTCGCTCAGCTTCAGCGTGATCTTTGTGTCCTCTGGCAGCACGAGCGGGCGGAAGCTGAGACTCCTCGGGCAGATGGGCGTCAGCAACAGCGAGGGCACCGACGGATGCAGGATGCTGCCGCCGGAGGAGAGCGAATACGCCGTGGACCCGGTCGGCGTCGAGACGATGATCCCGTCGGCGACCGCCTCCGTCAGGAACTGCGAGTCGATGAATACCTCGAGTATCGCCAGGTGGGGTTCTCGACCGCGGTGGATAGATAGCTCGTTCATAGCATGCGCATCCTCGATACCTTCGTACTCGCCCCACTCACCACCGACCCTCTCTCCGTTCGCCCCGAAGACGCCGGCCTTCAGCCGGTTCCGTTGGAGTACGCGAACGGCCGAGGCTGGCGAGGTCTTGGTATTGGCATTGGAGCTCCGCAGCGCCGCGAATGCGTGCTTGTACTCGCTCCACTTGAACTCTCCCAAGAACCCGAGCGTGCCCATCGCGAACGCCAGCACGGGAGGCACGGCGCGGCTGGTCGAGAAGAGCGAGGCCGCGTGGAGAATCGTGCCGTCGCCGCCCAGCGTCACGAGGATATCTGTTTTCTGGTGGTAGGGGCTCGTGTGCAGCTCGACGGAGACGGGAGATTCGGGGGCCGTCGTCGCCGTGTTGCCGTCCTCCGGCTCGGCACCGTAGCCGGCTGGGCGCGGACGCGGATACTGGTAATGGTGGGGCGTCCGCGGGTACGTTGACTGCGTGAACGGAAACGGGGTCGACCGCGACGGGGGAGGAATAGCGAACACGGGGAAGGGGAGACGGTGGTGGAGATTCGCGGCGACCGTCGGCTCGAGGATGATGTTCGTCGAGGGATATGTAGCTTTGGTATGCCTATGCCCCCCATCAGCCCAGTCCTCGTCCGCTCGCAGGCCGGAGCAAGGAACGAATGGGGGCGTGTTCGGGCCACACTGTGCGAATTCAACCACCGCGTCCCCGACCGCGGCCACGCCCGGTTTCCTGACGATCATGACATTGCGCGGCTCCTGCTCCCAACGCAGGGAAAGAAGCTTGCTGTCGTTCCATTCTGCTTTTTTACGGAAATCCGCCGCACGCCCAACTGGTTATCTCTCCGAAGCACGCAGACAACTCTCAACCAAGCAGTGGAGTCGGATGCATACTAGCGTACGTGGGGTGGATTCGATCCGGCAGGTCGTGGATGGAGAGCACCTCCTGCCCACGGTGGCTGGCCGAGAACCAGCGTCTGCTGCTGCTGCTGCTGCATATTCGAGATCGCAGGTGGGTGGTTCGCATTGTCGTGGATATTGCGAGGATGAGAATGACTTGGACGGCTACTATAGAGATCTCCAATGATTTTCGTTTGACGTAATCCGGTTGGTGCATGCGCCCTCCCCATCCCAGGATGTGCGCGTCCAGTAGCCTCTCGGCTCATGGCAGAGCACTTGCTCCTCGTGCGATCACTCGACGACTCCGCCAGTCACTGCCGGATCTGGACGCGCTGCATGCAAGGCGAAGAGACGGACAAACGCCGCCTTGAGTGCCTCGGGCCCCACCGAGCGGGCAACATCACGGCTGCCGCTCGAACCGAGGGATCGCAGACGGTGGCCGTAGATGGGTGATCTATCGAAGTGGAGCACCTTGTGCTTACCGTGCGTCAATGCACACTGGCCACAGCCGCACAGCCTGCCGATCGATCGGTGCCGTCGGCATTTCGGGCGTGCGAGTTCACTGCAGGGCACTCGCTGGACAGTGGACGCCATAGATAGGTGGATGTCATCGCCTCGCTTTGCTCTGCTTCGCTCCGCAGCGCCGACTCGCATCTCCGCGCAGCGAACGTGGCCACTTGCTTGGACAGAACACACGGCGGATTGCCGATCGACTGCGTGGACCGGCGCCTACTCGGATACGAGATGTTTCGAAACGCGCCCTGGTGGGGGCGCGATAGGGTGGGTGCCAAGTAGTCGAGCCTGCCAGCAGGTGGTCGAGCTCCGCTAAACTAAAACGGCTAGCGCGGTTTATTGCTCTCTAGCGGCTCTGATTTTTTTTACTTAAGTACTCTAGTAGAGTAAACCAATCGACTTTAGCCAATTTTGATCCAATTAAATCGAGCACGGGCTAATAATGGTCCTCAGATGGAACTGACGCCGACTGCGTGTACAGGCTGTGTTCGACGGATTTCTGTGTATCTACGTAAAAAAAAAACAATCCCATTAGGGCCCTGCTAGAGTCAATAAACCACGCCAGCCGTTCTAGCTCGGCGGGGCTCGAGCACCTGGCAGGCTCGACTACCCTACAGTTTATTGTTTTTTCCCTTCAACTCTGCACCCACCGACAGAAGTCGCAGAGCAAGGCGAGTGCTCGGCTGTGAGCTGGCTGCATTGACGGTTGGTCGCGCTGCATAACTATGCCAACGAGCACCCCACCGCTAGAGTCCGGACACCCCTCCCAGGCTTATCATCCGGACCGGCGAGCAGTTTTCCTCCCCGCGTTGCTTCCATCCCATTCGTAGCAGCAGAATACGCGCCGTGCTACATACCCCGCTCTTGCCGCCCGCCCCGCAGGCCGTCGCCTCCGCTCCGGCTCCGGGAGTTAGTAAAGCCTCCTGGTTTTGCCACAGCTATCGCTGCTACCCGTACATGCGTGCGTGCGAGTGTGGGTTTAGATATGTGCGAGTATGTACTCTAGGTTGGCGAAATGTACATACTTGGGTAGCAGACCAGACTTCCGCTGGGAAGAACGCCGCGATTGTTATTTTTATATCCCCCCGCTCCGTTTCCCTCCGCACGGCGCGAGGAGTCGAGGCCTGTGCAGTTCGGAGGCGATCTCCGATGGTATGTATCCATGGAGGGCATGGGCATGGGTTGACCAGTCGCAACACCCTTTTCCCCAGCCTGCGGAATATGATAACTAGATATCATATATGTATGTACACGGACACCGCTCAACGGGTGGTTCCGTCGAGATGGCAGATGCCGTCCCCCCCTCCCATGGGTTGGAGGTTAACCAGAGGTTATTGTCTACATACGGGCCCACCGCCCGCCTGTAGGTTCGTCAGGTGACGAACATTCGGAAGCACGTACTCTACGTACATAGAGTACATACATATATCGTGGTTGGAAGTGTGTGGATCCGCAGGCATGTAGGTTTCGGCATGACGAGCATGCGACCCACCGACCGGACGCCAAGCCACGCGGGTATGTACATATGAATACTCGATCCACCCCACTAGGTACTCACGGGATGTGGAGCGTGGGAGAAAAAAAAAAGTAAGCAACTCGGCAGCTAACTCTACTTCGTTAAAGACATGACGGAAAGAAAAGAAATCATAAATCATTCAGCCGTACACTTCAACCAGACATAATTTCTTATCCGATCCAACAATATTACAATCATCGTTCACCGCAACAAATATTGAGGAAAGTGGTTGCCGAACAGGTATTTGAGATGTCTGGGCGCCAAGATATACGGAGTAGTGTACCGTATTTCCGGACTAACCGTCGCTTTAGGAATACGGTGCGAGCCGAACAGGGCCTAAAAGTTCTTGGTTGATCCCTGAACTCATGACCCACCTGCCTATTACGGCGAGCTAGGCTTCCAGATCCCACCCGGCCCGGGTTTTCCAGGGCTGGAAATTTCGAAGATCGCCCAACCAATAAAAACCACTCTCCACCCAGCCCGCCCGGTCACTCAGCCAACTTCGAGGACCCGTAACGAGCGGCAACTAGTGATTATCTGCGGATTGAGGCCGAGTGATTTTCCACGGATGGAAGTCACTAACTAGAGCGAGCTCAAAGGAGGAAGCGGAACCGCAATGACAGCAGCCACGTCCTTCAGACGATGGTGAGATACTGTTCTGTGATACCGAGGTGTTACTCTTCTCCGTGTCGGCCCGAGGGAAGACGGCCGGCGAGCTGGCACAACGTATATAGAGCGTCAATTTTCCAGCGTAGAGAAGGTATCAGCAACAAACAGTTGAAAGTTGAGCCTTAACAATACAGTATTTCTTCTCTTGGATCAACTCTCTTGGCGATATTTCGAACACGCGATTTATTAGTGTTTCCCACGACCTGCTCTTGTACGAATCATTCAGAACTACACCATTGTTGTGACCGCTTCCGCCGCTCCGGGCCCTTTTCCTTTGGCCCATAAGCGCGTATTTCAGCGCATTGAAACCTCCCCCGGCGGGTCTTCGAGTCGCCGGTCGGCGGTCGGACTGCATGTCCTTTGCTAACTCTCCGAAAGCCGGGTATTGTTTTCACCCCCCCTTATTGGCACCTGCCACGCCCTGCTCTTTGGGCAAGGGGACGATCGAGGTTTTGATGTGGAGCGACATACCCTACGGGATTGTGTTGCAGGAGGAAGAGGAAAATGCCAGCAGCAGCAAAAGTGCTCAAAGTATTTGCGTAGGCAGAAATGAACGTTGACACAAGCAACATTTTGTTAGCAAGCATTCATTACTACGAATGCTGAATTCACGGTTGATACTAGTGTTAAGCGCCTCTAGTGCGCCAAACACGAGGCCGTATCGGTGCTCTTATTTTCCGTACAAGGGACAAGTTCATCGCTTATCTTAGGCCGAAGACCATGCAACCCGGTCCCATTTGTCTCGAACTAAGGCCCTGTTTGGTTCGACCGTATTTTGAAGCTACCACACAAAACCGAGAAACCGTCGGTTGGCGAAATATGTACGGCCGAACCAAACAGCCTTATGTAGATAGGGGTGTAAGAACTGACGGTCCGTGCCAGGAGTCTCTAGTGTGCCAAGCCACAGTAGGCCGTAGACTACCGTATTAGATATCTCACTTAGAATATTTAGAGTATAAGATTCTACATACGGGCAGAGCGTGATGCTCGCGAAAATTCGGTCCTTGCGCGCAAGCGCGATTTGAGATTGCACTAGTCCTTAAGCGCGCTAGTGTGTGCTAGTACTCTAGAGTATAATGGTACATAACGGTACATATCAGCTTGTGGGCACGTGCTTTGCACGTGACAGTCCCTGGCCAAGCGCCTTCATCGGGCCTCACGCTACCCTCAATCGTGTACCACATGTGGGCTAATCCCTGCGCCCAGAACGTTCTGAGATTTATTCCAGCAAAATGACCAGCCAAAAAACTGCCGTCCACAAGATGGCTGCTGTGCTGTACTAGTACGTATGTACCTCCAATTATTGGGTAGATATGATCTATTTGCTGGTGCTGCGGGGTCCGGGAGCGTCAGCAGTGGGCGCCTGTAACGGGAATTACGGGAAAACTATGTAGGCACTGCATGAGCGCTTACCTCGCATGCTCCCGCTCGTACGCCAGCCTGCGTGGTGGTGGTGGAGGCATGTAGATCGATTCGCGGGATCAATCCAAGGGATATATCCACGCCGCGCGTTGGCCGACGGCGGGTCCGTGGGGGAGCGGTGACCATCGGCGACTCGCCGAAGATCTTTCTCATGTTGCACTGTCCAGTCCGGAAGCCCCGTCTGGGATATACGACATGACCAGTGCAAACGCGATAGACGCGGCCATTGGCATCCACGCTGCCGGTTTGTATAAGCACTGCGAGGAGAGAGAAGAAACAGTGTTTAAAGGGATCGAGCATTACAGCGTGTAGCGGCCCCCAGCCCTTCCGTACAGGCGTGCACAGTATGTAGGACGCGAAATATGTTTGAGACGGGTAGACGAAGCGACGCTTGTGTGAGTGGTGTCGAACGAAGACCACCGCGTGCACCCACGGGTCGGGATGAACCATGGGCTTCTCATTGAGGGGAGTAGCAATCGGCGGGAATCGCACCACACCATGCACACTCTGTCCTACCGACATGAATACATCTTCTGTCAATCTAGCTTATGCAGCCGTGGATCGAAGCGCCGGACCGGCCAGCGGTGCGGGGCTGACTGGTTACTGCGTTAGCGGGGCCGGGTTTTCGAATGTGGGTCTGCGAATGGATGGAGACTGGACGCATGCGAGCGGCGTGGATGTGGATGGGATGTGGATGTGGATGTGATATGGGGAGTGGTGATGTGGTGTGTGTCCGTGTGTGAGTGCACTCACGACATCATCGTCCTATCAGTTGATTTTGTTCCGCTCTTCGTCTCCCCCGTTTCCACATGGCCTTGAGACCGAAGCAGCGGCCATCGAATCGGATTGGGCATTGGAAGCGCCTCCTGCCGTGCGGGGAAAAGCAGTTGTCGGTATCATCGCCACTTGGCTGGACACCGCTGGCCTAGTTCGTGCTCGTCCACCACCACCACCACCACCACTACCACCACCACCAAAACATCCACCACCAGCATCTTGGCCGCATCTTGCGCGCGTGGAGGAGAGGGAAATACTGGCAGCAACGCCCAGCACATGCACGGCACACCTCCCCTGTGCATAGGTCCTTCCATCCCGTGACGGAAACGCCCCCAAGTAGCAGCACTACCGTCCGCCCATCCACTCCCTCCACTCCACCCTACGCTGCACACTGCGGGCTTAGCTTTCCATGGCCTCCACATCGAGGATGGCGAGATTTATGCGCCGGACAGGACCAGACCCCCCATATCCTTGCTCTGCGGGCGCTAGTACGAATTTCACTGGTGTGGCTTGTTTTCCTGGCCCTCCCGTTCGGTTGACTTCACGCTACCGCCGAAATCTAGGTGGCCGGAGAGTCATGCTCGGAAGAACAAGGTGGACCGGCGAAGGGCCAGCAAGGGAGGAGCAGTTGGGAGGATGGGGACGACATGGAGGGGACGGAGCCACGGCGGATACATATATCCAAGCGCACGGTAGAACTCAGTACAAGAAGACTGTGGGCGTTCGATTCCCCCGGTTTTTTTTTCCCTTTTCCCTTTCCCTTTCTCCATCTTGTCCTCCAGTTTCGCAATCGGCAGGCTGATATAGGTAGGACCGGACCGATCGCACCGCACGCACGAAACCAGGCCACCGCACGTAACGTTCACACGCGTTATAAACTGTCGGGAAATAAAAAAAAAAGGCCTTCAAATTCGATATTGTCTTAATACAGGCCCTTTGATATAACATTGCTTCACAACTGCGAGAGGATAAAAAAACAAACTATCAATCATCTCAACGCGTGATGTCGGTCGTTCGGAATCACCGTTACGAGACCCATTTCTACTGTGCACTCTGCGGCGGCCCGTTCGCACAGGTCTTCCGTACGGCAGTCCATCCGTCGGGCCACAGCCATGGCAACGGCTCCGGCGCGGGTACAGGCACGACCGCTGGGCGACACCCGAAGCACGAGCCCGACTCCCGGGACGTGGATGCTAGCAACGAGTTCAATTTCGTCGGAGAGAACACTGTGATACCCTGGGATGTCATCGTCGAGAAGGGCATGGGACACGCCGCGCGCCGGAGTCGGCAGCTGCGCCTTCGCGCTCGACCGGCACATCGTCCCGGTGAGGCGACGGCCACTGTTCGACAGGCGTACGACGGGGAACGCATATCGGTCAGACAGATGGAGTGGACGAAGAACTTGAGAGCCCTGATCCACAGCAAGGCAGCAAACACTCCCGCGAACTGGCAGCGGTACACAGAGGCCGGCGAGCAAGTGTTCCTGACCGGCCGAGGACTGATACGGCAGAGCGACAACTGGGCCGACGCATACGCATCCGTCGACGATGAGGACGGCGGGAACCCGGATTATCCCACCTTCTCGGAATCCGACATATTGAGGAATACGTACGGCTTCCACGTCTACCAGGAGCTCGGGGGTAGCCACGTCCAGAGCTCCATCTCGTCGATCCCCTTCCACGATGAATGCTGGTCGTTGCTCGACTGGGCGATAGAGGTGACCGGAAACGAGAAGGGCATCGACAACATGAACGAAGACATCGACTACGACCACATGTGGGGCTACCTACGGAGCCTGGTCGCCATCAGCGGACAGAAGCAGCAGGCGGAGCAGACCAGCGCTGTCCTGCGCGAAGGCAGGACGAGGAAGGAGATTGTGACGCGATTGGGCGAAGTGAACTATCGAGAAGCACAGGGGAGTGGGGAGGGATGGAAGTGGCGACACGAGGATGGATGCCATGTAAGCTTATCGACATTTACATTTCCACACTCTTCAGTTGATACCGGTGAATTCTAGCTTATACGAAATCCGCTCCTGTTTAGTGGTTGGCTGCGGATCCCTCGATGATTTCGGTGCGTGACTGTCCATTGAAATTTCTCCCAAACCTCGATCCGTTGCCGGTAGCACCGCGCGCGGCCCTCACGGATCCCTTCTCGAGCCTACCACCAGAGGTGATCCTGGAGATTTGGAGCTATCTCTCGTCCTCGGATATATTCAGCCTCAAGACCGCTAGCCCAGATGCCCTCAACGTTGAGATTCGGCCAAGCTACTATCGCCGTTTTCTGAAGGAGGAGTTTAAATACCTACCAACCCTGGCCCCGGAAATCAGAAAGCAGGAAGCATACATCAAGCGGGGCAGATCGAGTCCGATCGACTGGCGAGGCAGCTTCGAAAGGCTACGACGCTTCATCCGCACCCCCAGGCTCTCGGCGGATGCGAGTGACGAAGATTACAGGAGGGAATGGGACGGGATCGATATCGGGCTCAAGAATCGGAATCGCATCTGGAAGATCGTCAAGCCGATCGCGGAAACCCTAGTCGAGACATCGACCTACGCTATGCGTACCCTTCTCGGGGCGCACGGCGATGCGGCCAAGCAAACGAGCGTTGTGAGGGGGTACGTTGGGACCAGATCTGGGAGAGACGGTGCGGTAAGCACGGCCTACGTTGGGAATCGGGGTCGTTTGCTTGAGTGGACGGAACCCGAGGATGAGGATGAGACGGAGGAAATGGTTAACGTCAATTCCAGAAAAGTCCGCTTCTGGTACGACGGGCCGACGGAAGTGTTTTGTGGCCTGGAATTCTCCGTCCACGACGACGAACTAGGTGCGGACACACGGCGGTTTGGTCGCGAAGGGAGCAAGCACTTCGACCTCTCTCTTCAAGGGAGGGTCTTGACCGGATTCGCCTTCTGTTACGACGCCATTGTCGGTATCGTTTGCGGCGCTCAGGCAATCTGGCTGTACGAGTCCGATCCGAAATCGAGCCAGGAGTATCAATTCGCCAAGAGGATCGGGCGGTGGGATAAGCTCATGCGGCAAATCATCGTGCCTACGGACCGCAGGAAGTTTGCTGGACTCACTGGATTTCTGAACTCGGCCGGTTTCATTGAGACGGTGGGGATATTGGAGGAGGCACTTGTAGTGGAGGACGACCACTTTGGTCCTCGCAGCCCACCTCCTCGCACGCTGCCCTTGACCCATGACGAGGCGTCGCTCTGGAAAGACAGGATTCCGCCGGGGAGTGTGATTATGCTCGAGAGAGAGGGTGCAGTCATTCCGGATTGGAGGTTGCTCGGCGCGGAATGGGAGGTTTGGGAGCCCGGTCATCACGAAGATGGAGTGGTTGTCCGCACGAAGCCTCCGTCTTCCAGCAGACTGGAAAGAATCGTCGGGTACTATGACCAGCACTTCCTACGAGGGTTGAAGTTCATGTACGTCGATCGAAACCGTAGGCGGAGGTCGTTCCTGATGGGTGTCGCTGAGAGCGAGAAGCAGGGTAGCTTCATTGTGGGCGAGAAGGAGACTATCATCGCTTCGGTCATCTCGTTTGGCGATGAGGGGGTCTACGGGATTATGGTGGGTGTTTCTATGACCGTTTCCCACACCCCTCGCTCGATCCTTTACTAACTACGTCCTGTGGATAGTTCCTAACAAAGGCTGGCCGGAGGAGCCAGGTGTTCGGTCCGAGGTTTCGTGGCACCCATAAGGTCTTTGCTCCCCAGCCCGACTCGAGCAATCCGGCTGGTCGAGGCGGGAGCGAGCACCGACAGGACATCCCCACCAACATTGTCGGGATACATGGAATCTATGATTATCAGGTGCGGAAACCTAACCGCATCGTTGGTGGTTGGCGACAACTGACACGACGGTGACTCAGGATAAAAGGTTCCTTCAGCTGGGGCTTGCCTTGCACGTGCCGTCGGGATATGGCTGCTCCGTTGACTCGATTTTTACGCAGCCTTTGCCCTGCGCGATTCCATTCGACATAAAGGACGAGTCGCTTGGTGTATGGGAAGACACACCCCCGAGCAGGGATTGGGTTATTGGTTCTAGCCCAAGCAATGTCTCCGTCGATTCTTCTTCCATTGTTCGACGGCGGACACCCTTCAACGACTTCAGTGGCTGGGCGGGTCTGAGATCCGTGTCCAGGATTACGATCTATGGGGATATGAAGGGAATCCGGTTCAACTACTCAGGAGACGCACCAGATATCTTTTTCGGGTGCGTAGACGATGAAACAGATACAGTCATTCAGGAGATCAACCAAGAGAGTGGCGAAAAAGTCGTTGGTGTTGCTGTACTTGCGGCTCTATATGGCGGCGGTGACGACGCACAAGGCTCCACCATGTTGAGCAACTCGAGCCAGACTACCGACGGGCTCGTCCCGATGGAACGGATATTTGTAAGTTGGCCAATTCCCCATACGCATCTCGGAATTAACGGGCTTAGTTCATCACGAATTGCAACGAAGCGAAAATCCCCTCACCGATCAAGTGCCGTACCCAGTTTCCCGAGTATTTTGTCGCCATTAAGTTCGACTTCAATTGCGATCAGCTGATCTCGTGGGCGCCGATCTTTGCGACAACTCCTAGAAATGGGTTGTCCCGGAAGGGGCTCATGAAGCTTATCAAGTTCCCTTGGAAGGCTTCCAACGAGTTCACTGAAGACTGCTACATCCCGGAAAGCGCCCATGTTGCCTCGACAGTCTTTGAGAGTAATGAGGCCGGCCGTATAGATGCCGTAAAAGCCTATGTGACGCGGGAGGGGCGGTTCTGCGGATTAATCTTCCGACGTGAAGGGAAGTGGCCAAAGGGGGCTTTTGGGGAACGCTCCGCGTTCGAGACCACGTTTGAGCTACGAGAAGGGGAGTTTGTCGATTCGATATTCGTTCCCAGAGTTGGGGCGACCCGTGACTCCGGCGCCCTAGCGGTACTTGTCCTCGTCTTCATATTGTGACGCGGGAGACTGATCGTGAATTAGCTTTCGACGAACCTTGGGCGAACAACACCGTGGTTCGGAGTGTTCCCGAGCAGTGCTACAGCGCACCACTTAACGGCACCCTTGGGGCGCATCAGCGTCGGAATCTACGGAGCACAGTTCAAGGCACGCGTTCGTGAGAATTCTTGGCGTCCACAGGGCGACACTAATGCTTTACAGAATCCTGAGCTCTACGGGCGTATCCAGTGGGACCAGCTTGGGCTCCTGCATCGTCAGGGAGAATCTACCTGCGTGGACGCCCCGTGTGCAGGGCCCAGACCGAATCCTAGTGAGTCAACATATCACACTAAAGATCCCGCAACCCAGCTGCGGTGGCTCAATGCTTCGCCTTGCCAGCCGGAGGGCCTAGATTTCACTCCTTTGCTGCAACGGCACCAAGATCAGCCGTCACAGGAAAGATACAGAGATCAGGCACCCGAGTCAGTCGGAAGAGCTTATTCGGTATACCAACCCGAATACTTACTGCAAATCCGCGTCTGGTGTTCCCAAGGGATCTGTAGCATCAGGCTGCACGGAACGGAGGACATGGGAGTCATCACGGTGGGCGATTGGCCCGCAGACGCAGAAGGAGTCGGCCTGAGCAGTGAACGGAAAATGTCCATCGACGGTAGACTCCCCCTCCCTGTCATCCCACACCGCTTGTACCCCTTGCTGATTACCGCTTGTCCCAGGCCCCGCTGGCGAGCGCATCCGCTCCATCAAGGTGGCCTTCCGGAAGCTCGGGTCGGACGAGGAGAGAGTCGTGGGCGTGTCCTTCCACACCACATTCGGCAGGGAGAAGACTATTATCGGCTCAATGGGAACGGCGCCTTTCGACTCTTCCGACGAGAATGTCACGGAACTAAGATGCCCCGAGGACCATGAGATCGTGGGCTTACACGGCATCTTTGGAATCTTTGACATCCACGATCTCGGCCTCGTGGTCCGAAAGATGAGCCCGCTGTGCTCGCCCTGCTGTACTCGGAAATCGACGCAGTCCCCGAAGCACAACGGGTGTCGGTAGGTGCCTCGATAGGTGGGGTTGTATGCATTTGTCTCGTACCGCCTGGTTTATTGGTAAGGTACTCCAATATGTATCAACTTGGTTTTTCTTTCTTTCAATATCTAGGTCTTGTTTCCTTCGGTTCTTGTGGACGGTGGTATTCTTTGTTTTGTTCGCATTCTACTTCTTTTGGTGATTTTCTTTTTCGGTTATTTTTTTTTGTCTTCTTCCAGGAAGGAGGGTTCTCTTTCTCACCCCCTGAAAACATTATGGATAGACAATCTTCCGTTGATTATACCTCTTTTTTTTTCTTTTCTTTTTTTCCTTTTAGATCTTATCAATTTGGTTGGCGGCTTTGTCTTTGTCTTTTTGGTTTTTTCTTTTCCGCACGGCATTGGGGGAGGGGAACTAGGCCAATTCGTCACGGCACTGGACGGGACTCCAGAGTGGGTACGAGTGGGGGAGCGGAGGAGTGGAAGAGAAGGAAGGAGTGCAAGAGGGGTGCAGGAGTGGAGGTTATCCGTCTAAGATAATTCGGGAACGGGTCAGGCCCCGCGATTGTTGGGGGCCATTCTGCGAAGAGGGCAGGACGAGGAGGAATATGCAGTGCTATCAAAGGTTTATCATAGCTTCCTGGGGGGGGAATTTGCTCGAAAAAGAATACGAGTCATTCCGACCGGTCCCTCGGTCCATACAGCCCGGTGAGGGGTACCTGGCTAGTAGTAACCACAACCACAGCCACGGACGCAGGAGGTTCTAGGTTGTTCAACACACTAACCTACCTCCATACAAGGCATTGCTGGGACGGTGCACGTTGAATAGCCTCCCAAACTACATGTGTGTAATGCTCTTCCGCACCGGATGGAGGTGCTGGGTGCCAAGCACTTCACATGTGTCGATACGGCGAACCCTGGACCCATCCGCGGAGCAGATGCACGGGTTGTTGAGGGGGTTGCGGCGGGGATGGGCACGGCGGGTGGGTATGTAGTGGGGAGTGTCACGGGCAGGACAGATATGTGAGATGTATGTATTTTCGAATAATTCTGTGCGTGTGGTTACATAACGATGGAATATATCGCAACGGCAGGCAAGCAAGCAAAAACAGAGCAAGCCAGAAAAAAAAGCAAGCGCGAGTTCCACCACTCCTACTGCCACCATAGCCCATAACTTACTCCACTCCCCCACCGATCAATCATCATGCAACTAGTCACAGCCCGTGTCGAGGACGATATTGCCATTGCCCTGGTACACCGCCTTCCGGCCCTTCTTGAGGCCGTACATGAAGACGGCGGCGAGCAGGACGCCGGCGAGGACCAGCATGGACACGGTGAAGGCGTAGATGCCGAGCGGACAGCCACGCCATCTTGAGTTGCTCTCCTGCACGCCGAAGAGGATGACGGTGAAGAGCGTGTTGATCGTGATCGCGATCGCGAGCGCGCACACTGCTGTCCTGTGCTTCTGTTGGTCGGGGGGAAGGGCGGTCGTTAGCGAAGTTGTGGGGGTGTGGGGAGGGGGAGAGAGGTGGGTGGCACCATGCCGCAGTGCTCGTCCGGGTCCGAAGGAGCGGCGCCGGCGTTGTGGATCGCGGTGCGGAGAACGGAGGTCGGGATCGTTGGCCCGTCGAGGAGGTTCGTGGCGCGCAGCCAGCAGAGCAGCCCCCGCGCTGTGGCGGGGCTCATGGCGCTGCCGGCGGCGTCGTCGCTGTGGTCGAGGAGGGGGCTCGATGCCCAGCTCGTGGCGCTGGCTTGCTTGGTGTTACTGGACATCGTTGGTGTTCTGCTTGCTGCGTTGGGTTTGGGTGGGGGATGCTGGAGGGGGACCCCGCTGGCTTTTTGTAGGTCAGAGATCGCCCTACGGCCGGCGTGCTATCCGCGTGTTCGAATGTCCGTCCGTTGGTTGGATCCGTGGCTGAATGTGTGCCGCCAGTCGTTACATTGGGGTTGTGGGATCCCCCCGGCGGCGGCAATACCTATCCTCATTGGCGGGATCGTATCAGGGCTGCGCACGGGCAAGGCCCCCCACTGTGTGATGTGGCGGAGCAGCACCCTATACCAGAGCACGCGACATCACTCGTGGTGGGCCTACACCGACACAACATAGGTCGCAGGCGATCATGGCAGACCCAAAAAAAAAGAGGGTGCGTATTGCGGGTTCCATAGGCAGCTCCCTGTTCATCTGAGACTCGTAGTTGCCTCTCTCTGAGGTCGAGCAACTGCTCCATCTGGACGTTGCGTCAAAGGCCCAGTCGACGGGAATCATCATAAGCCCGGCGGTAGTTAGATTCGCGGCGGATGGTGCCGAAAAGGATGGTTCCCCCCGCGAGCAAACGCGGATGGATTGAGCCCCGAATCAGGCGGCTCACTGCGGTCGGTCGCATACATAGCGCATCGTATAATAAGTACCACCCGTATCTTATATCCGTTCCAGGATATAAAGGAGAGTAAAAATAAAAAAAAATAAAAAAAAATAAAAAAAAAGAGAGTCTAAATAGAGTGGGATGCCTGTAATGGCGACTGATAGTCCACGACATTGCGATAACGAAGTACATAGAGTAGAGCCGCGAATTCAGGCCGCCAGCTCCGCGTGTTCCTGATTCGATTCCAGGTTTGAAGTCACTTCTCCTCCGCCGTGTGCCTTGAGGCGTATTTATATTGTGCACATACGTATTGCTGACCGTGAATTAGACGCGCGTTCGCCCCTCGGTGGCTGGTAGTTGTACCGCATACTCCAGTATTCGCGGGTTGCCTGGCGGGAGGGATAGGGGAGATTTGCATCGCATCGAGCCATGACTGGCGTTGTCGTATCATAACGTGTAAGTAAGTGCTCTATCTACCTACCAAGCAGTGAATTTTTATTTACCTTTAACCCTGTTTGTTTTCGGTCGGAAGATCACCCAGTCTCGAGCATTGGCCAACGCGTTCCAGTCTTCTTGATACCGGGGTCGTCACATTCTCACCTTCTTGATAGACTTTTGGAGGTTGCCCCCTCTGGTGCGGAGAGTGCCATCGCGGTTGACATGGATCGTCCAACGCTTCTGCTTTCGACAGATTCAACCGCATCTGGGCATTCTAGGAGTTCTGGATCAAGCTCGCGATGGTGAATGCCAAGAGAAGGATCGCTGGTAGGATGCAAAGGAGGTGGAGCTCTGAAAAGGGATGCTCTTTGGAAGGACCGGTCGAAGGACAAAGTTGGGGCGGCGGCAGCATGACTGCAGTCACCGCCAGCGCAGTGACGAGTGACTATTGTTGTGGGGCCCATATCTGGCACAACCGAAGAAAACAGAGTGGAGCGGATGCAGCAGCTCGGTTATCGCGGTATCGAGCTAGCTTCGATTTCGTCCTCTCGGTGGTCCACGTAACCCTTATATATCACCACGTACCCACCACATGGCTCGAAAGGCGCCGGCGGGGACGAGACAGAGAGCCAAAATCTGAGCAGGCAGACATTTGGCTCCCTTCTCCCCGACTCCCTTCTCCAGGAACAGGGCCTCGCTAGGCTGCTAACCGCCACTCCCTTCGCCGTCGAGCCGGGTGCATATATATCGTAACAGTCCTGCTTCATTGCTCCGCTCCCGAGAACCCGAGCGCCTCGCGCCGGCCCTTGATATATCGCATTCTCCCCCATCCCGCGTTCGGCCCAAACTCAAACCGACGGGACGAACGTGGCCGGCCTGTCAGAAGAGAGCTGTAAGAGCTATCAGAAGAGCCTGCCGCGACTGCCTACCAAAAAGCGATTACGGGCCACGGGCAAGCATCCAGGCAGCCGGACGGCAGATTGACCGTGCTGGGAGTCAGCGACTAGCGCACTCTGGGCGCCAAGCACGGTAGTAGTATGTATAACGGCGAGCGAACAGCTCGAGACTCCATAGAGAATACAACACACTCGCTTCTATCTGATTTCGTACCATCAGTGACTACCAGAGGTCGGTTTTGATATAGCTTGCTTTTCTTGGCCCTGGCTGGGAGAATAACCACTCAGTGGTTGGCTGTTCCGAAGCCTGGTGGCCGTAGCGGTAGTGGTCAGCCTTGCCATTCGGCTGAAGAATGGGAAGAATGCAATGGCACGGCTCCGTCGCCTCACGGGGACAGATGGGCCTATCTCCCATCAACTGTAGGAGGGCTATAACGGCCTGCATTCATGTTTGGATCGGAGCTGTGGTGGAAGGGAGACCACGTCCGGGGCACCATCGGCCAAGGCAGAGGCAGAGAAGGCTCGTCCTGGGCTCACATACCATGCATGTTCACAGACTGGTCGCGACTGGACAATGGGGCTGCCGGTTACGCGGTGGTTTGGAAAAACTGGCCAATCCTGGGTAGATATCAAAACTCACATGGGATACAACCAGGGGGGCCTACGATGCAGAGTGCGCCGCTCTCGCAAGAGCGCTGGAAACGGCTTCACGAAGACAGACAACGCCGGAGCGGGTCACGATCTTCACGGATCCAAGCTGCCATCAGACGGATGGCCTCAGAGGAGCCTGGCCCCGGCCAGCAGTACGCGCTCCAGGCGAGGAAGCATATCGCCACACTCCGGAGGGCCAGGCCGGACATCACCGTCGAGCTCCAGTGGTGCCCAGCACACAAGGGAGTCACCGGCAATGAAAAGGCTGCGGCGGAGGAGCCAGACGCCCGCGGGGTGGAATGGCTGCGATACTTGGACCGGGCAGAGGTACGCGCGATGCCTCTCCCAATGTCTCGCGCACCTAAAGCGGGAGATCTCCGAGAAGAAGTGGGCGGAGTGGGCTGGAGGCCGGAAGGCACGGTGGCTGGGAGTACCAAGAGGCTTACCTCACGGTGCTACCAGGTGAAAACAGGTCACTGCCTCACCGGGCAGTACCTCCACTGGACGAAGAACCGGCGCACCCCGCAGTGCTGGTGGTGCCGGTGCCGGATTCAGACTCGGGAGCACCTCTTCAAGTTGTGTCCGGAGCGGAAGGCCCAAAAGAAGATCCTGTGGGCGGAGGTGTTGAAGGAAACTGGGAAGTGGAAGAGCCGGTGGAAGATCCGGGACCTCCTGGCTGACGCGAGGTGCAGTCAGGCGGTGCTGGACTTCCTCAATGCTACGGGTGTGGGAAGGCGGGTGCAGGCTGGGGGGGGGGGGGGGGGGGGGGCCCGGGGGGGTTGGGGGGGGGGAGGGGGGGGACGG
>Ga0307508_10000634_pt1 | contig 42308 bp, 40 predicted proteins | sample 9_EM_MG_FD_203089 | JGI IMG/M metagenome (GOLD analysis project Ga0307508, IMG submission 203089) | Populus trichocarpa ectomycorrhiza microbial communities from riparian zone in the Pacific Northwest, United States - 9_EM | ecosystem: Host-associated > Plants > Roots > Unclassified | place... | reverse complement strand
CACCGAGAGTTACGGGAACAGTACTGAACCCCAAAAGCCCGTTACTATGAGTAAGTAGGACATCTTGCCGCCGGAGCAGTCCTACCAGGACGATATGACGCAGCTGGCACTCCGCCGTACCCAGACAGCCGGCTACCACTGCAGGTAGTGAGTGTGACTTACCAGACATACATATCACAACAGCAACCCTAATAGAATCTCACCTAGCTCCAAACATACGGTCTGCAAAATTTTGTGTCTCTCCGATCTATGGTTGTTGAGTATCGTCGTTTTTTCTCATTTCTGATAGTGTCCGACTAATGGGTAGTAGCCGGGTAACCCCTACAGTACGTTACCCTGGAACCCGCTCTTTACATATGCACAATTGTTCCCTATTATATTAATTTGGACCTAAAGTTCGTGACTACTTGTTGGAATATATGGATTGATATACGTGAAGATTATATTTTAGTATTATGTGGGCACAAGATCTCTATATATACAGGAAGGCCATCAGGACAAAGGACGGAAGACTGCCCCCCAAGCTGGTGCTCGGGGACTCAGTCATGTCCGGACACCTCCTCATCTCTGGACGCCGCCTCATCTCTGGACACCACCTTATTCTGACACTTCCCGTCGTACGGAAGATGCAAAGGAACACAGGAGAGAACGAGAGAAACAGAATCCTCGGATGCCTCGTTAAAACTCGTAACCGTGTAAAAAAAACCCTTCGAGGGGGAAACCATGGACATAGGAGAAAGAGTGCATCCTCCAAAGAAAGAACAGAAAGATGAGAGAAAAACTACTTCAACCGCTTAACGCGTGGTTTGTCAGCCACTATCCCTGAGTGCCAGCTTACAAGCCCAAGCCCGTGAGCGTGCTTCCAGTGAGTGTCTCGAGGGAGGTTCTTCGTCATGATGTCAGCGAGCATGTCAGATGTCAGAAGGTATGTGGTTTTGATGGCGTTCCGTTCGCCGGCATCACGGATGAAGTGGAAGCAGACACTGATATGCTTGGTGCGCTCATGGAACTTCGGGTTCTTTGCAAGTTGGATTGCACCTTGATTATTGACAAAGATTTGCTGGGGCTCAGTAGCCTTAGAGTCATTGTCTGAGCATAAGCAGTGGGGGTATTGCTCAGCATGCTTGTACAGGATCTTGCCATATAATATGCGAGCGTATAAGGAGTGGACCCCTATGGCTTCTTTTGCGGTGTCGGAAGTACCTATATATTCGGCTTCCACCATTGAGAAGGCGACAAGCAGCTGCTTACGAGCACGCCAGGTAATAGTGCCTCCGGCAAGCATGAATACATAGCCAGATGTTGATTTTCAGTCATCGGGATCTCCAGCGAAATCTGAGTCGGTGTAGCTGATGGGCATGGTGGCTTCGGAGTCTGATGCTTTGTACTGGATAGCGAGGTTGGCTGTGTTTCACAGATATCGTAACGCATAGGTGGCTGCTGACAAGTGCTCAGTAGTCAGGGTGGAGGAAAATTTGCTGAGCATGGAGATGGTAAATGCGAGGTCCAGCTGAGTGCATAGCATTAGCCACATCAGACTGCCAACAATTGACTGATACCGTTGTTTACCATCTGAGCCAAGAGTCCTTGCTGTGCCGTTTGTCGGATTTGACTCTGGATCTAATCTTTGGAGCTTGCTTCCAGTAGGCTGTGGTGTCCAGTGGCCATTGCAGTCGGAAAAACCATTTGTCGCAAGCAGCTTTTGGACAGCGTGCTGTTGGTGGATATGCAGTATCCGTCGTGATCGGTCACGCTCAATCTCTATACCGAGGAAGCAGTGAACTGGACCAAGCTCAGTCATCTTGTACTTGGTGTGGAGGAGGTGTTTGATTGTGGTGACTTGGTTGGCCGATGGAGAGAAGAGCAGTATGTCATCAACGTACAGCAGAAGAATTATTGGTGCGTCGTTCTGAGCTGATTGCTAGGAGTTCCAGATGGCCAGTGAGGGATCGGTTCGATCGGTTAAGGTGGTGCTTGCCGAGAGGTAGACGTTCGGATCATACTCGCATCGTTGGAGACCGAGAGATTTGAGAAAGTGGTCAATATGCTCATACCAGAGACGGGGGGCCTGCTTAAGTCTGTAAAGCAACTTTCTCAGCTTGCAGATTTGAGGTTTGTCCGCCTCAATACCCTGCGGCAGAGCCATATAGATGTCACCGTCAACTTTGGAATTCAGGAAGGCGGTGACAACATCCATTTGTTCGATTTCCCAGTCGTAGACAGCAGCAAGGGCTAGAACCATGCATAGGCTTTGCAACTTTGCTACCGGGGTGAAAGTTTCATCGAAGTTGACCCCCGCCTGCTGTTCAAAACCTCGGATAACAAGCCTGGCCTTATACCGAATGCCGCCTCCTGGCAACTCCTTGGTCATGAAGACCCACTTGGAGATAATGGGCGTGACGCCGGCTGGAACGTCTTCCAGCCCGACGTACTCCCAGGTTGAGTTTTCAGCCAAAGATCTGAGTTCCTCATCAACCACATCAGACTATTTCTGGCCAAACCTCGGGTGCGCAATGGCTTCCCAGTAGGACACCAGATCTGCAGAATCCATTGGTATCTCTTCCACCCGGATCCGGTGGGCGACCGCTCTAGGTCTCTTTCGAAGATCATACCGACCGGTCTTTCCTTCCAAATTGCCAAGACTTCCACTCGAGGCACCGAGTCTGAGTCCGACCACCGAGGCGTTGAGTCTGTGTCCGCCTGAGGAATTGAGTTCACTCGAGGCACCGAGTCCGAGTCCGATCGCCGAGGCATCGAGTCCAAGTCCGCCCATGGAATTGAGTTCGCTCGAGGTGCTGAGTCCGAGTCAAACCGCCAAGGCATCAAGTCAGAGTCCACCCGAGGAATTGAGTTCACTCGTGGCATCGAGTCCAAGTCCGACCGAGGAATAGAGTTCCCTCGAGACCCCGAGTCCGAGTTCGACCGCCGAAGCATCGAGTCTGAGTCCGCCTGAGGAATTGAGTTCGCTCGAGACGCCGAGTCCGAGTCCGACCGCCGGGATGACGAGTCTGAGTCCGCCCAAGGAATCGAGTCCACTCGAGGCACCGAGTCTGAGTCCGCCCGAGGAATTGAGTTCGCATCCATCTGATTCTAAGAAAGTGATGTTTGATGCCTGGATTACCTGCCTCTGGTGGGGATCCCAAAAGCACCAGATAGTGGTACTGTCATGGACATAGCCGAGCATAAACAGAGGGTGAGTACGTGTGCCGAACTTGCTGCAGTGGGAGGCTGGGAGTGATTTGAAAGCTTTGTATCCAAAACGTCGTAGATGGCGAACTTCCGGTTTTCTTCCAAAGAGCTTATTATAAGGAGTCATGCCATTGTTCGATGAGGTTGGGCTCTGAGCGTGCAAGTAGTTGGCTGTGGAAATGGCTTCTGCCCACATGTTTGGTAGGAGAGTACAGTCCAGTAGCATTGTGCGGGCCTTTGCATTGTGTGTCTGAATCATCCTTTTGGAGACCCCATTTGTATGCTGCGTGTATGGTGGTGATGGCTCGAAGGTAATACCGTATTCTGTAAGAATTGATCAAAATACTTCGTTGTCATATTCTCCTTTGCCATTGTCGTACCGGAATCGAGTGATGTGATGCTTTAGTTGTAGCTCGACAAGATTTTTGAAGTCTCTGAATACCGTGCACACTTCCGATAATGACTTCGAGTGCAGGAAGCATACCCAGGTGTAGCGGCTGAAGTCATCAATATACAGTATGTAGTATCGGCACCTGGACAGTGATTGAGGGCTGCTGGGTCCACATAGGTCGGAGTGGATCAGGTCCAGTGGCTTAGTCGCTCGCCGAGCTGGAACCTTCCTTTGAAACTTCTCCTTAGCCTTCGCTTTGATGCAGATATCACAGGCCATGGATGTGGCAGTTTCCATTTCTGAGTAGGATCCCTTAGGCAGTAGCTTTCGGACATCGCTGAGGTTGAGGTGACCAAAGCATCGGTGCCAGGTTTGGATATCTATCCGAAATGCCGAGTCCGAGTTCACCTGAGTTGTCGAGTCCGAGTTCGATTGAGGCACTGAGTCTGAGTTCGATCGGGATTGGGCATTTGCTCGATGCACAGTGGTGTTTGCATGACTCCTTTTGGAGGTTACATTTCCGAGGAGGACGAAAGACATGGATCCAGGTGCACATCTGCCCAGGGGTTGTTCCGTGAAATCCTCTGATGTAATATAAGCAGTGCGTAAATGGGAACGGATGTAATGGCAGTGGTTCTCCAAGGTACTCGAGTGAGTTCTGGTGATGCAAGCAAGAGCGGGAGCGGAGGCGGGGGGGGGGGTAACGGGAACGGGAACGGGAATAGAACGGGAACCGGAACGGGAACAGGAAGGGAATGGGAACGGGAAGGGAACGGGAACGGGAACGGAAATGGGAACGGGAATGGAAACGGGAGACAGAGACGGATAGCGTCAGACAGATGTGTCGGACAAGAATGGACAACGTCAGACGGATGTGTTGGACAGGGAAACGGACAGTGTAGGACGGACGTGTCGGACAGAGAGATGGACAGTGTCGGATGGACGTGTCGGACAGAGAGATGGACAGTGTCAGACGGACGTGTCAGACAAGAACGGACAACATCAGATGGACGTGTCAGACAGGGACGGGTGGCGCTAGAAAAGCGTCGCCGATACGGAGATACGGTGGAAACGGAGGAAACGGAGCAAACGGAGACGAGGTTGATATTCCGAATAGAATACAAGAGGTTGCATGAAGAGAAGAAGAAGACAAAACACGGGAGACAGCCCTCCTTATATACACAGTTCTTGCAACTCCCATACATCCTCCTACTTATACCCATGCAACTCACATATGTACTCATAATCACATATGTGCTCATAACCACGTAACTCATACAACCTTCTCATATGCAACCGGGGCCCATAACCGACACCCTTTCCAAGATCGAGACATCCGGAGCGAGGTGACGATACTCTTTCCAAGATCGAGACATCCAGAGCGAGGTAACGACACTCTTTCCAAGATTGAGACATCTGGAGCGAGGTGCCAGCATCAACAACGAAATCAAACAACCAAACCCAAATCGAGCGCCGGGACCTGCACCGTGACAGTATCCCCCTCCTATCGCTGAGCTCCTGCGAAGCTTTATTCGAGAGGGCCTGACTGGTGGGAGTACTGTTTGTGGAATCGAGTAACCGCTTCTAGCTCGTTGACGTTTCCCGCTGGCTCCCAATTCAGGTGATCCAATCCAGTCCATTTCACAAGGTACTGTTGTCGTCTTTGATACATTCGAGAATCAAGAATGGAATCCACAAACCATTCTTGCTCCCCGTCGATTTCCACCGGAGGAGGCGGTGGTTGTTGTGGTCCCGGAAGCGGATCCTGTGCTGCTGGCTCAAGTAAGGACACATGAAAAACGGGATGTACCTGCATCGAGCTGTGAAGTTCCAACCGGAAGGTGTGAGAGGAAATCTTGCGTGCGATCTTGAAGGGGCCGTGCTGTCGATGATCCAACTTTGCTGATGATTGTCGAGTCTTCCAATTTCGAGCGTTGAGCCACACAAGATCCCCCACCTGATAGTCCGGAGTGGGGAGGCGATGGGTGTCTGCGGTTTCCTGGTAGCGGAGTTGGGCGCGATACATTTCCGTCCTCAGGTGGTCATGAATTTCGGACAATGCTTTCGCCGCAGAACCCACTTGTTGATCTTCTGGGTTGGGTAGAGAGGCCGAAAGGTCGAATTGCCAGTGAGGGTCGTAGCCGAGGTTTGCAAAGAACGGAGATACAGCCGTTGTTTCCGAGATATGGTTGTTTGATACGAATTCCGCGATCGGCAACCAGTCAGCCCAATCATCTTGCAGGTAGTTCACGTACGACCGCAAGTATTATTCCATTACGGTGTTCATTCGTTCGGTCTGACCATCGTTCTGTGGATGAAAAGCAGTAGACAGCCATGGTTCGATTCCCAGTCGTGCACAGAGACGATGCCAGAATGAAGAGGCAAATTAAGGCCCTTGGTCCGAAGTTATTGTTTGTGGAAGTCCATGTAATCGGAAGACGTATTGGAGGAACAGGTCAGCCATATCACAGGCATCGACGGTAGTGCTGCACGGGACAAGATGCTGCTGTTTCGCGAGCCGATCCACTACCACCCAGATAGCATCGTGATCCTTTGATCACGGTAGGCCTGTGACAAAGTCTATCGAAATGTCCTGCCATGGCTGCTGGGGAATCGCCAATGGGCGGAGGACTCCAAAGGGTGCGTGTCGACTGGTTTTCGATCGCCAGCAAGTGTGACAGTTCCTTACAAACCTTTCCACATCTTGCCGCATTTTCGGCCAGTGGTAGTTCCTTGAGAGCAATTCCAGTGTTTTCGATCGTCCGGGGTGGCCCGCTACCGGTACTTCGTGATGCGATTGGATCAGATATAATCTCAGAGAGCCGTAGGCAGGGACATAAAACTTTCCTCGATACAGTAATCTGCCCGTTGGGCTCCAGGAGCACTCCGCTAGAGTAATATCCTTACAATAGCGGACCTTCTTCTCTAGCATAGCCAGTACCTTCATGGGAAACGGATCCCAGTTGTAGGCTTGAGAGAATAGTTCAGTGATCTTGGCGTTGACGAGTCTGAGTCCGAGTCCGACACCGTATTCCTCGAGTCCGAGTCCAGCACCGCGTTCCTCGAGTCCGAGTCCAGCGCCGCGTTCCTCGAGTCCTAGTCCAGTGCAGTGTTCCTCGAGTCCGAGTCTGAGTCTGAGTCCGGCTTCGAGTCGTAGAATTTGGTGTGGTTTTATGACGGCATGGAAGTTTTCGGTCAGTCATTTATCCCCCTCCTTAGTAAGATCTCCGGATCTTCGAGTCAAGGAGTCCAGTTTGGCTCCCGCTTTCCCCAGCCAGTAGATGATTTTGAAGTTGAATTGGGAGAGAAACTGCACCCATCTCGCTTGCCAGCGGTTGAGCAGTTTGGTCGTCGTGAAATATTCCAAGTTCTTGTGATCCGTTAAGACCAATATCGGGTTTTCCACCGATTGCAACTCTGTGCGCCACTCCTCAAATGCCTGGACAATTGCCATCAGTTCCTTGTCATAAATTTCATAGTTGCACTCAGCGGGGGAATATTTCTTTGAAAAGAAGGCCACAGGGTGTAGGGTTCCCTCGTCGTCATATTGCGACAAGACTGCGGTGGAGACGAAGTCAAAGGCATCGGTTTCCACCACAATGTCGTGGTCGTGATCAAACCAATGCAGAAAGGGTGCCGTTGTAAAGGAGGTTTTCAGTCCGTCAAACGATTCCTGTTGCTTTGTCTCCCACTCGAACGGCTGGCCTTTCCTTGTCAGCTGTGTCAGTGGCTCAACTACCTTTGAGTATCCTTTGACGAATCGGCAGTAGAAATTTGCGAATCCCAAGAACGCTCGCACATCTAGTAGATTTTCGGGAGGGGGCCACGCCTTCACTGTTTCAACCTTGGACGGATCCATCTTGATGCCATCCACACCAATGATTAGTCCCAGATACTTAACTTCTGTTTTGTGGAATTCGGATTTTTCCGGTTTGAGATGGAGGCCGGCATCGGTCAGTCGTTCCAATACTTGGTGGACATGCTGAGTATGTTCTTCCATCGTATCCGAATAAATCAATATATCATCGAGGTAGGCTGACATAAAGTGATCGAGGAAAGGAGCCAAGGTTTTGTTGATGAATCGTTGGAAATCTGCTGGTGCATTGGTCAGGCCAAACGGCATTACCAATGATTCGAATAGGCTGTAACGGGTTCAGAAGGTGGTTTTCCATTCTTCTCCTTCTGCCATTCGAATGAGATTGTACGCTCCACGAACATCCAATTTCGTGAAAAACCGAGCCTTCAATCTTTGCATCAGTGTTTCCCGAATCAGCAGAAGGGGGTAACGATTTTTGACGGTTCCTTCGTTGATGCCTCGGTAATCCACCACCAATCGCAACGATCTGTCACCCTTCTTAACAAACAGGATCAGGGCTCCGGCCGGGGATGAAGAGGCCCGGATGAATCCCTTATCCAAATTTTCCTCGATCCATTTCTTGCAGGCTTCCAACTCGTGACGGGCAAGGGAATATAGCGGCTCAAAGTGCGGTTCGAATCCCACTTTCAAGGGAATGCGGTGGTCATAGGGGCGGTGAGGAGGTAACTTATTTGCAAAGGATTCGCAGAATAGGGGAAGGAACGAGTGATATTCGGGAGGGATTAGGGATTTCAATCGCTCATAGTCTGGAGGCTCTGCCGGCTCAGTGTCTTGCGGGTTCGGTGTAGCCGTTTCTAGAGCTTTGTTGATGTCATACAAGCTCATAGCAAAGATTTGAACCGATTCCTTTCGTTGGATTAGTTTCTTCAAGGAAGCCGAAGAGATTACGTAAATCACAGGAGACTTAGATTTGAGGTTCGATGTCACATCTGGTGGCTTCAGTGCCACACCCGGGTGTGGCATCGTAGTTCCTTTCGGCGTTTCTGTTGCCATGTTTGTCGTCTTCGGTACCACACCTATTGTCTCTAATGCCACTCGAGGTGCCACTGGTGGATTTTGGTGGTCAGGACACTGAAATTGGACCGAATTACGGACAAAATCGGTAACGACGGCATGTTTTTGGAGCCAAGGAATCCCGAGAACCAGCGAGAAGTGTCCTAACTTGGTGATGAAAGTGGGTAACATTTCGGTGTGATCCTGTACTTGCCAGGAAATCTCGGTAAGATGGGTGATTTTGCCGGATTCGATGGATCGTCCATCGATTAATTCGAGATCTCGGGCAGGGTTTAGTGTATAGTGGCGGAATTTGTGTTGGCGTACAAAGTTTTTGTCGATAAATGCAAAGCCCGTTGTGCCTGTGTCAATCTTTGCAGGAGTTTGGATAGAATGGTCACCATTACGGAGAGTAGCTGCAACAAAAAGATGCTCTCCTTCTAATTCACATTCTTCCACCCCTCGACCAACTACAGCAGGCAATTGCAAATGGGGAAACGACGAAACCAATGGGGAACGTCCCATACCGGTGCGAACCGGTTGGCATAGGACAGCTAGTTTTCCGACTGCTCGTTCGGAATAGCAGCGTCAGGTTCAGCAGTCATATTGACGGTGGCTGCTATAGCCAGATGGCAGTTCCGAGAGGCAGCACGTTCAGGGCATTTGTGGAGGAAGTGACCAACAGTTCCACAATACAGACATTCGCCCCGGGCCATGCGTTCTTGTCTGATACGATTTTTCTCAGCAGTCCTCTGCGTGGCTGATAAGTCCATATGCGCCACGCCATAATGTCCACTGTTGGTACCCATCAGATTCGCTGGAGCCAGGGTGGGGATGCTGGCTGAGGATGGCCCGGAGCGGGGCAGTCGCTGGGTACAGCCAGGCTGGACCCATTCTGCGGCACCAGCGCGAATCCGGGTGTCCAACTCGCGACAGATCTGGATCAAATGACCCAGACTATCGGATCGAGGACAGAAGGTGATCAAGGTATCTTTTATTTCATCTGAGAGGCCTTCGTACAATGGTTCTCTCTGGGCCTCTTCGTTCCAGTTTAGGTCTCCCATGATTCGACCAAACTCGGCGAAATAGGCGGCAAAAGTGCCGCTGTTTTGCTTGAGTTTTCGAATCTCACGGTTGGCGGTGCGGGTTCTGTCGGGGTCGTCGAACGTCTGGCGGAGGAGATCGAGCAGTGCGTTCAGGGATTCGAGCCGGATTCGTCCAGTATTCTCAGATACATAGCCGCAAATCAGGCAGAGGGCGGCCCCCGAGAGGCGGTTGACCGCATATCGGAGGCACGCTTGGTTGTCGGGGTAACGATGAGGTTGTGTGGCCAACTTGTTGCACAGCTGGATAATCCACGTGTGCAATTCTTCGGCCTTACTGCCATCGAAAATTGGCACATCAGGAAACCCCTTCTGGGCGGCGTTGGTACCACCCTGAGCTGTAGCCATGGCCACCACCTGGGCCTGCAGCTGGGTGAACCGCTGTTCGAGGGTGGAGCCGGAAGCGTTTGTGTCCATGGGTTCTGAACTCATTATAAGTAGGTTAGAATAAAAGATGCAACCCAGTGTAACAGCAGCGGTTCTCCAAGATACTCGCGTGAGTTCTGGTGACGCAAGTGAGAGCAGGAGCAGAAGCGGGGGGGGGGGGGGAAATGGGAGTGGGAACGGGAATGGAATGGGAATGGGAACGGGAATGGGAAGGGAACGGGAACGGGAACGGGAACGGGAACGGAAACGGGAATGGGAACGGGAGACAGAGACGGACCGCGTCAGACGGATGTGTTGGACAAGAACGGACAACATCAGATGGACGTGTCGGACAGGGAGATGGACTGTGTCGGACGGACGTGTCGGACAGAGAACCGGACAGCGTCGGACGGATGTGTCGGACAGAGAGACGGACAGCGTCGGACAGACATGTCTGACAAGAACGGACAACGTCAGATGCACGTGTCGGACAGGGACGGGCGGCGCTAGACGAGCGTCGCCGATACGGAAATACAGTGGAAACGGAGGAAACGGAGGAAATGGAGATGAGGTTGATATTCCGAATAGAATTCAAGAGGTTGCATGAAGAGACGAAGAAGACAAAACACGGGAGTCAGCCCTCCTTATATACACAGTTCTCGCAACTCCCATACGTCCTCCTACTCATACCTGCGCAACTCACATATGTACTCATACTCACATATGTGCTCATAACCACGCAACTCATACAACCTTCTCTTATGCAACTGGGGCCCGTAACCGACACCCTTTCCAAGATCGAGACATCCGGAGCGAGGTGACAACACTCTTTTCAAGATCGAGACATCCGAAGCGAGGTGACGACACTCTTTCCAAGATCGAGTCATCCGGAGCGAGGTGCCAGCATCAACAACCAAATCAAACAACCAAATCCAAATCGAGTGCCAGGACCTACGCCGTAACAACGGAAACTGACATCAATGCCATTCTTGATCATCTGGGGTACCAAAAGCAGGGAGGCTTCGAAGTCTGGTACATATAGAGCTTCTACCCTGAGGAGAATTCCGCAATCGAGCTGGAGGTTGATGCTGCTGGCGGCTGTTGCTAAACTGACAGAGTCGGCTGACTCAACTTGTAAGGCTTCCTCGAGTGGGTGTTATTCATGAAAGTCCATCAAATTTGGTGAGATGTGGTGGGTAGTGCCTGAGTCGATTATCCATTCATCGGTATTGCGAGTTTTTAATGGCTACTCTTGCCATCGCAGTCAGGCCGTGTACTACAGTGTCTCCGGTTTTGACACAATGGGCAGATGCTGACTTTCCGTGCTTGTCTTCTCTTCCCTGTTTCGTCTCGGTGGCTCTTTTCCCGACTTCACAGTCAATTGCTTTGTGTCCTTTCCTTGTGCAGTAGTAGCACGTGATGTTGCTAGAGTCTGAGGTGGCCTGTCTCTTATTGTAGGGCTTTCAAAGGTGTTTGCCCTTTCTGTTGGTTCCATGGTGCTTGTCACCATTGACATTTGCAGGCAGGGCATTGCTGGAGGTTCCGGCCAGATTGAGATTGGAGCCAGTCGTGGTGTTGCGAAGAGCTCGTGTGGTTTCGTGTTCAATCAAAATCGTACTGATGGAGTTGAGGGTTTGTTCTTCGATCGGTCGGTTCATGAGGATGTCCACAATATTGGCAAATTGCTAGGGAAGGGTCGCAAAGATGCGCATAATCAGGTATCGCTCCGTGACTTCATCTGGAGTCCCTTCCAGCTTCTGACTGATATCCAAAAGTGAGGAGATGTAGTCTGATACAGACATTCCCGGCTTCATCACAGCGGAGTGAAGGCGGGCAAGGCTAGCGACGCGTGCAGACTGGGGTGCAACGATATTGTATCGTTTACGGAGGGCTTCCCAGGCTGCGTGCAGATCGCTATGTCTAACGTGATTGAGAAACGTTCGAATGCTGGGTTCAGTTGATGACCAGAGCATTCCAAAGGCACGTTGTGACCACTTGCGGAAGTCTCGTGCCTGTGCTGTTGTGTTGACGGCAGGTGTGAGCTCGGTACCGAGGACAATTTCAAGGGAGTCGTCTATTGCGAGGAGGTTCGTAATGTTGTTCTTCCATGAGTGGTAGTTTCTGGCACTGAGGATGGGTGTCGAGCCATGCTTGCAGGTGTATGTGGTGGAATCGGTCATGATGTTGACGCGATGTTTGTTGAGGCTTAAAAAATAAGAGTGTAGGGATGAGATGCAGAAGTGAGGCTCAAGGTGGCAGGTACAGTGGGAGCGATTATCAATGGGTAGCGGATTGGTAGAGCATTCAATCCGGGCTCATAATCTGTGGGAATATATAGATCGATAAATGTGAAGATTATATTTTAGTATTATGTGGGCACAAGATCTCTATGTATACAGGAAGGCGGTTAGGACAAAGGACGGAAGACTGCCCCCCGAGCCGGTGCTCGGGGACTCAGTCATGTCTGGATGCCTCCTCATCTCTGGATGCCTCCTCATCACCGGACACCTCCTCATCTCTAGATGCCTCCTCATCTCCGGACGTCACCTTATTCTGATACTACTTACTCCTGTTTTTCAAGGTTGTAAAACTGAAAACATGAATGATATACAGATGTGGAGCATTGTATAGAATAGAGATTCTCCTAGCAGAGGAAGTTGAATCAGGACAGCACCATCAATAGGTTGCAAATCAGGAGCCGGTTGGCACAAACTTGAGGTCCGACGGAATTTATATAATAGGGAATAATTGTGCATATGTAATCAGCGGGTTCTGGGGTATCGATGACTATAGGAGAGGAATTCACAGTTTTTGCAGATTGCAAGTGATTTCGCATGCAACTTGCAAGATGCTAAGTGTTTGCTAGCGTCTGTACTTTCATACAGTTTGGCTCGCTTACCACAGCATGGCTTGCTGAATACGACGGCATGGGCCACAAGTCCACCCCTTTTTTCTTCTACTTTTATCATATCATTCATGCGACCAGTGCACTCCTAACATCTTGCTATAATCCACCCTGCCTGCATCAACCTCACTGCGATCCTCATCGACATCGTACTTGTCGTGTCGCGTCGTATTGTACAACTTCCCACTGTCCCTGTGAGTGCTACGCTAACAATTCACGAAGCTCATTGATCTTCTCGCTACGTCATATTTGCAATCGTCCTTGCTGCTGGCAGCCTCACTGCAATCCTCATCGACATCGCACTCCTCACGTCGTATCGTATTGTACAACTTCCAACTGTCCCTGTGAGTGCTGCGCTAACAATTCACGAAGCTCATTGATCTTCTCGCTGCGTCATATTTGCAATCGTCCTTGCCGCCGGCAGCATCACTGCCATCCTCATCGACATCGTACTCCTCGTATCGTGTCGGATTGTACAACTTTCCACTGTCCCTGTGAGTGCTATGCCAACAATTCACGAAGCTCGTTGCTCTTCTCGCTGCGTCATATTTGCTATCGTCCTTGCCGCTGGCAGCCTCACCACCATCCTCATCGACATCGTACTCTTCACGTCGTTTTGTACAACTTCCCACTGTCTGTCGCTCTGAGAGCTGCGCGAACAATCTCACGAAGCTCGTAGATCTTCTCGCCGCATCTTACTTTCTATCATCCATGCTGCCGGCATCCTCATCGACATCGTACTTGTCACGTCTTACTTGCTATCATCCATGCCGCCGGCATCCTCATCGACATCTTACTCGTTACGTCATACTTGGTATCATCCATGCCGCCGACATCCTCACCTCCATCCTCATTGACATCATACTCGTCGCGTCGTATTGTACAACTTCCCACTGTCTGTCCCTCTCAGAGCTACGCTAACAATTCACGAAGCTCTTCGATCTTCTCGCCGTGACTTACTTGCCATCATCTATGCCGCCGGCATCCTCGTCGACATCATACACGTTGCGTCTTACTTGCTATCATCCTCGTCGCCAGCATCCTCACCACCATCCTCATTGACATCGTACTCATCACATCGTATTGTACAACTTCCCACTGTCTGTCACTCTGAGAGCTGCGCTAACAATCTGATGAAGCTTGTAGATCTTCTTGCCACGTCTTACTTTCTATCATCCACGCTGCCAGCATCCTCATCGACATCGTACTTGTCGTATCTTACTTGCTATCATCCACGCCGTCTGCATCCTCATCGACATCGTACTCATTGCGTCTTATTTGCTATCATACATGCCACCGGCATCCTCACCGCCATCCTCATTGACATCATACTCGTCGCATCGTATTGTTCAACTTCCCACTGTCTGTCCCTCTGAAAGCTGTACTAACAATTCACGAAGATCTTCGATCTTCTTGACCCGTCTTACTTGCTATGATCTACACCGCCAGTATCCTCATTGACATCGTACTTGTTATGTCTTACTTGCTATCATCTATGCCACCGGTATCCTCACCGCCATCCTCATTGACATCATACTCATCACGTCGTACTCTACAACTTCCTACTGTCTGTCTCTCTGAGAGCTGCGCTAACAATTTATGAAGCTCTTCGATCTTTTCGCCACGTCTTACTTGCTATCATCCATGCCGCCGGCATCCTCATCGACATCATACACGTCGCGTCTTACTTGCTATCATGCACGCTTCCGGCATCCTCACCGCCATCCTCTTTGACATCGTACTCGTTGCGTCGTATTTTACAACTTCCCACTGTCTGTTACTCTGAAAGCTGCGCTAACAATCTGACGAAGCTTGTAGATCTTCTCGCTGCATCTTACTTTCTATCATCCATACCACCAGCATCCTGATAAACATCATACTTGTCGCGTCTTACTTGCTATCATCCACGCCACCGGCATCCTCATCGACATCGTACTTGTCGCGTCTTACTTGCTATCATCCACGCCGCTGGCATCCTCATCAACATCGTACTCGTTGTGTCTTACTTGCTATCATCCATGCCGCCGGCATCCTCACTGCCATCCTCATTGACATCATACTCGTCACGTTGTATTGTACAACTTCCCACTGTCTGTTGCTCTGAGAGCTTCGCTAACAATTCACGAAGCTCTTCGATCTTCTCGCCACATCTTACTTGCTATCATCAACGCCGCTGGCATCCTTATCCACATCGTACTTGTTGCGTCTTACTTGCTATCATCCATGCTGCCGGCATCCTCATCGACATTGTACTGGTCACGATGTATTGTACAACTTCCCACTGTCTGTCCCTCTGAGAGCTGTGCTAAAAATTCACGAAGCTCGTTGATCTTCTCACTGCATATTACTTGCTATCATCCACGCCGCCGGTATCCTCACCGCCATCCTCATTGACATCGTACTCGTTGTGTCTTACTCGTTATTGTACTTGCGGCCAGCATCCTCATTGGTATCCACTTGATTGATGTCTTGCTCATTGTGTCGTGTCTCATCCGGCAAACTGCCTTTGTTGCTGTCATGCCGAGCGATGCCATCTACATGACGTGGTATATAGATGTACATTAGATGTAATGAATAGAACTGGTTTGAGTCACAATACCTGGAACCAAATGCGTGTTTGATAGTCTTCGCTGCAATGTACCGTGCCCTGACAGTCGCGTATGCTACCACCGTGACCACTCTATTACCTATGTGTGGTACGCTATCGTAAGCCTCATCTGGATCCCATTTTCCTTGATACTCTGCATCTGTAAGATATGCGCTGCATCCAGAAGGCAAATACCCTGACACTCCGCGTCCAGAAGGCAAATGTCCTGACACTCCTCATCTGGAAGGCAGATACCGTGGCATGCGTCGTCGGGACGACATTTGCCTTGACACTCTACGTCCAGAAGAAATTTGCCTTGACACTCTGCGTCTAGTAGGCAAATACCCTGACACTCCTGAAGGCAGATGCTGTGGCATACATCGTCTGGATGACATTTGCGTTGATTCTCTGCGTCGGGAAGAAATTTGCCTTGACACTGTGTGTATAGTAGGCAAATGCCCAGACACTCCTGAAGGCAGATGCCCTGGCTCGCGTCGTCCGGACGACATTTGCCTTGACACCCTGCGTCCAGAAGACACGCGCTGCGTCCAGAAGGAAGATGTCATGGCACGCATCGTCCATAGGACCTTTGCCTTGACATGCTACATCCGGAAGAAATTTGCCTTGACACTCTGCTTCCGGAAGAAATTTGCATTGACACTCTGCATCTAGTAGGTAAATGCCCTGACACTCCTCGTCCGGAAGGCAGATGCCGTTGCATGTGTCGTCCGGACGACATTTGCCCTGACACTCCTCGTCCGGAAGGCAGATGCTGTTGCGTGTGTCGTCCGGACAACATTTGCCTTGAGACCCTGCATCCGGAAAACACGCGCTGTGTCCAGAAGGTAGATCCTGTGGCGTGCATCGTCTGTAGTACCTTTGTCTTGACATGCTGCATCCTGAAGAAATTTACCTTGACACTCTGCGTCCAGTAGGTAAATGTCCTGATACTCCTCGTCCGGAAGGCAGATGCCGTGGCATATGTCGTCCTGGCGCAGACTACCTTGCCAGGTTACGTCCCAAGCGTCTAGATGTTTCAGACGTGTATATAGCATCTGAACGCAGCCCCTGCATCCAGATGCAGAATTTTTTTCCTGATGCACCATCGACGGGTGGGACGCCCCACCCCCCGCACCATCACCCCCACTGTCCACCGTTGGACAACCCCATCCAGACAATCATGCCTTCCTCCTTTGGACAGCCTGCTATGACGATGACTGCAGCACCCACCGACAAATGAAAGACTACAACTACTACCCCAACAGAGCAGCAGCCACTGCCACCACTACCACAACCGCCAGATATGCGACTGCCCGATATCCACCCCCACGAACTCGTCAAGGTAACCCGGGAACGACACCTTGACCCCATTCAAGCTTGCACGGTCTGGCACCGAGGAAAGCGGGTCTGCCCCGAATGCCGATTCCTCGTGAACATGGAAAACCACCACCTCTGCTGCAGCGCCGCAGCACCGTACGCCCCCCTGGCCGACATCACACCCCCGCAGGAAGACCTGGAGGCCACCGCGACCGAACCCGCTCCTGACGCTATTGCCGCCGTGACAATGACCGCCACACTACAGAACAAGCAACTCACACTCCTGGGTGAAATCGTCACCATGATACATCAAACAACCACACGGGATAGGCACCGCAATCATGTGGTGCACCGCACCCTCGCCCAGCACAAAATTGAATTCCACAATGCTGACCAACAGCAACTTCAGCCAATGGCCAACACCCTGGAAATCATTATCATCGAACAACAATGAATGAACGAACAGATCCAAGCCTGGCAGCAGGCTAGCCGACCCGTCCGTATCTAAAGCACCCCCATCTGATGCTGCGCTGTACCTACCCATGATGACCTCGCCGGAGCTTCGGTCTGGACAGGGAACATACTGTCACGAATCTCACGTGACAGGCTCATAAGCGTTGCTGCCGTAGCTGCTGTCACCCTCGCTGTCCTATGGCTTGGCCTTGTCTCCACTGCCACAGCCACGGTCATCCGCCGCGTCTAGGTGAATTGCTCGATCATATCGCTCTGGTAGCGATATCCCTCAAACCCAACCGTCCGCCGGTCTAGATCCTTCCCCTTTATTTCTGTTTGGGTATGCTTGCGCGTCCTTTCTCCTGTCATCGTTACGTATGTTGTTTCCCTTTGGTTATGCTTACATGTCCTTTCTCTGTTTCTTACTGCTTGCGTATCTTTTCTCCTGTTGCCGCGGATAGAGTGTTGGCCACGTAGCGGCCAAGTGCGATCATAGAGTTGTAAGTTAAACTTAACAGATAACTTAAATAAGCTAAACCCTAACTGAATAACCAGGATTATCGATGCTGAGGGGTGTTTTCATATTTCAGTGTTTCCCTTGGACGCAGCGATGGAGTCATAATGAGGAGGAACTGCGTCAGTCTTGTGGGCAAGCTGTGATTCCATAGAAGGAAGGAAAAGTATAAAGGAAGGGCGCGGTAGCTAGTCTGGAGATTCCTCTCCATACAATCTATTATTCTTCACTCCACCACAAAAATTTTCGTTCGCCACCAAACAACTTTTTATTCCCACCACCGATTTCGCTGGAAATACCCTCTGGAGCTTCATAACTCCATGGTCTTTCCATCTACGAACTTGACGGCCCTCCCCTACTTCTTTGTTGTTGCTGCCCATCCGAATTCGCTCTGCGTCGCGGCCGCTCGGTTAGCTGACAACACCCACCCCTGCTCCAAGAAGTGGACACCTGTCCACGAAAACTCTGCATCGCCATGGCAATCCCCACAGACCAAGAAACGACAACAACCCCGCTTATGTTTGGAGCAGGCTCGGCGGCCTTCACCCCTGGCCCGACACACCCTCTCGCCCCCGCCATCCCACACAAAAGTATCAACCAGACTGCCCCCTTCGACCACTCCAGAGAATACGCCCCAGAATGGGACTGCAATACGGATACCCTCGCGGACTTCTTCGCCTGGAAGTCAGCCAACCACCTCAACGAACAAATCAACCGTACGGTCGAAGCACTACTTGGCCCAATTTGCCAGTTAGTCCACGATGAAATGAAGCATCAACTAGCCAACCAGTCAACAACCGTTAGGATCCCCGGTCTCCAGGAGGTCAGGACCCGAGAGGAGGAAACAGAGAAACAAATCCTATGCCTAACCGAAACTGTCGACAAACTCACCAGACAAGTCGCCTCCCTGGCCCTGCGCCCCACCCAGACCGCCGCCCCCACAGCCCCCAGGGTTATACCAGTGACCTCACAACAATGCCCGAAGCCACCCGCCACCACTAAACCCACCCCGGCCCCAGCACCTACCTATGCACAGGTAGCAGAGACGCAGCCGAGAGAGTTCACGGAGATCAGGAGCAAGAAGAAGGCCAGGAAGGAAATAGTCCTTCCAAAGCCTTACCCGACGGCGGACAGGCTGATCATCTTCAGCCTCACAACCGCACCCAACGACTGCAAAGAGGCCGCAGATCGCGCACTCCAAGTGGCCAACAAAACCATCACCACCCATGCCGATATCGCCCACCCGACCCTCATCCTGTCAAATATTACTGCCACCAACAACCTCGTCTTCACGGTCGCGCCTCTGCACCTGAGCACCACCTACGAACCATACCTAGGCATCCTCGAAGAGGCATTCCACGAATTTCCAATAGCATCGTCCAGGGTCAGCTAACGATGGACACACTTCATCGTCCATGGTGTCCCAACCACAGCCACACCCGAATCTGCCCGTACCGAAATCGAGACCTCCTACCCCTCCCTCCGAATGGGCCAGAAACTGCATTGGCTCACCAGCCCTGAACGCCGCCAGGGTAAACAGGCTTCTTCTATGGTCGTCACCTTCATAGGTGAAATGACGAAGAAGTCGCTCGGTGCCACCAGCCTCCCAATGTTCAACCGCGAATACACCATAGCCGAGTACATCACCTTCGGCCCCTCCACCCAATGCAACAAGTGCCAGACCTATGGACACCTGACCCAGCGCTGCACTGCCAGCAACCACACCTGTGCTATGTGTGCTTAACCCCACCCCACAAAGGATCACCCATGTGCAATTGCGAACTGCAGAGCAGGGCACTCCTGCAACCACCCACCGATCCGCTGCGCCAACTGCCTACAACCACACAAAGCCTCCGACTGAAACTGCCCCACCTACATCAAGATCATGTTGGGAATGCACCACGACAATGCAGCAACCACGGACACGACAATGGCAGCCTAGAGGGCACTGAAGAAGGTAATGGTACTGCACTGCCTCCTTTACCGAAGTTTCTTCTCACCGCAAGTCTCCTTTACAATGTACCTGCAAAAATGTGTTTCATCCTGGCTGGATAGGAAGGACGGTTGTCATGAGACTTTCCTGTACGGCCACGCGTGGTCACGATTTCCTTGGTGCGATGTTTTACTTTTGGTGGTAACGGGAAAGATGGAAACCCTACAGGGGTGGTACGGCGGGAGGAGTGCATATTACCTGTAGTGTAAACCCCAATAGATCGAAGTCTCATATTATCCTTCACTCCACCGCAAAATTTTCATTCGCTGCCAAACAACTTTTTATTCCCACCACCGATTTCGCTGGAAATACCCTCTGAAGCTTCATTACTCCATGGTGTTTCCATCTACGAACTCGTTGGCCACCTCTCACTTCTTTGTTGTTCCTGCCTGCTCGATTCCATTCCGCGTCGCGGTCGCTTCGGTCCTGGACAACACCTGATCCCTCCCCTAAAAGTGGACACCTGTCCCCAACAACAATGCATCACCATGGCAACCACCCCAGTTACCGATCCATTCCTGGCACGCTCTCTAGCAGCCATGAGAAACCCACCACCACCAATGTTTTGGACCAGGTGCAGCCCCAGCAATACCCACCACCCAAACTCCACTCGCCCTATCTATCCCCCACTGATCGCCAACACAATCCAGTGGCTTCAGCCCCACAGCAGACACTGCCCCCGAGTGGGATCATGACACGGACACTCTCGCGAGTTTCCTTGCCTGGAGGTCAGCCACCCACCATATCGAAAATGTCAACCAAACCGTTGAAGCGATACTCGGCGCGATATGCCAGTTCATACGTGCCGAAATGAAACAGCAACTAGCCAATCAGTCAACAACCGTCAAGATCCCAGGGCTCCAAGACATCAAGAACTGGGAAGAGGAAATGCAGAAACAAATCCTCATCTTGACCAACACCATCAACGAGCTCACCACAAAATTTGCCATCCTATCCATACGTCCCACCCCCGCAGCCATCCCAGTAGCCCCCAGGGGCACGCCGGCACCACCCCAACAACGTCCGAAACCACCCACCACCAAGAAGACCATCCCAACCTCTGCACCAACCCACGCAAAGGTAGCAGAGAAGCAGGCGATGGAATTCACGGAGGTCGGTAGTAAGGAGAAGGCCAGGAAGGAGACGATCCTCCCAAAGCCTTACCCAACGGTGGACAGGCTCATAATCTTCAGCCTCACAACTGCACCCAACGACCACAAGGAGGCTACCGACTGGGTACTTCAAGCAGTCAACAAGGCCATTACTACCCACGCTGACATTGAGCACCCACCCCTTATCCTGGCAAACATCACAGCCACCAACAACCTCATTTTTACGGTTGCGCCTCAGTTCCTGAGTACTATCTACGAACCATACCTGGCCATCCTTGAGGAGGCCCTCCATGTTTTGCCCATCACCTTGTCTCGGGTAAGCCAGCGATAGACCCGCTTAATCATCAACAGCATCCCCAGCAGCGCCACCCCTGAAACCGTTCGAACAGAAATCGAGACCAACTGCCTCGCCAACCGAATGGGTCGAACACCACGATGGCTCACCAAGCCTGAACGCCGCCAGGGTAAAGAGGCTTCCTCCATGATCGACACCTTCATTGGGGAGATGACCAAGAAGTCTCTCGGTGCCACCAGCCTCGCGATGTTAACTGAGAATGCACCATCGCCGAATACATCACCTTTGGCCCCTCCACCCAATGCAACAAATACCAGACCTATGGCCACCCAACACAGCGCTGCACCACCAGCAACCACACCTGTGCTGTATGTGCCCAACCCCACCCCACAAAGGATCACCCCTATGCGATTGCAAACTGCAGAGCAGGACACTCATGCAACCACCCGCCGATCTGCTGCTGTCACAAACCTGGCGCAACAGGCTCCTTGGCACCGGTGCCAGTGCCACTCTCACCCTTGTCTCCCTGTGGTTCGTCCTTGTTTCCACTGCTGCAATCGCGGTTATCCTCCGGGCTTAGACGCTTCGACTGATCTCCGCCATATCACTCCGGTAGCGATTGTATCCCCAACCACTGGCCGGTCTAGACCTCTCTCCTTCGTCTCCGTTATGTTGCTTGCGCATTCTTCTCCTGTCATCGTTACGAATGTCATTTCCTGTTTATTATACTTGTGTGTCCTTTCTCCTGTCCGCTACGTTTGTTGTCTCACATTGATTAAGCTGTGCATCCTTCTCCTATGACCGTTACGAAGTACTGTTTCTCCTTGATTGTGTTGTATGTCACTCTTCCCGTTTCCTTACTGTTACTGCTTCCGCATCCTTTCTCCTGTTGCCACAAGTAGAGTGTTGGCCGCGCGGCAGCCAAGTGCAATCAGGTGTTTTCCTTGGGCGCGGCGATTGAGTCATGATGGGAGGATCTGTGTCAGTCTTGCGGGCAAGCTGTGATTCTACAGAAGGATGGGAAAAGTATAAAGAAGGAGCGCGGTAGCTAGTCTGGAGATTCTTCTCCACACAATCTATTATCCTCACAACACCCCCCAACCTCCCATGCAGCAACAACAAAAACTTCTCCCCATGGCCATCAGAGTCTACCTCTGATGGCAGAGGGCATCTACAACACTTCCTCTGTTGTGCCATTGCGACAGATCCAACTCTTTCTTTCCCTGTCGTACGCGCGCGACAGAAAACTTCATTCAACTTCTCCTTTCTCATTTTGCGTCAACGCGAACAGATACCCAGCTCAACCTGTGGGCACCGCTCGGACCCTGAAAAGTCTGCCCGCCCATGCCAACACATCTTGGCTGCAGCCGAACCCCGCTCCTCTCTGCTAAGCCGACAATGACAACATGGTCGCATGCCACGGCACCGGCATCGGCTTTGTTACCCGATTCCCTGCCACAGTACCCGCTACCTCACAGTTCCTCGGTGGTCGCAGGCTTGGTCCCCCACTACTATCACCTCTACCTCCTCCACCTCCTCCACCTCCTCCATCTTACGGGTGTCAGTTGCACGCCACAGCCTCGGCATCGGCTTGGTTACCCAATTCCCCACCACGGCACCCGCTACCTCACACTTCCTCGGTGGTCGCGCGCTCCGGCATGCGCTTCCACTCCACCTCACGGTTGCATACCACGGCATCTGCATCGGATTGGCTACCCGATTCCCTGAAACGGCACCCGCTACCTCACAGTTTCTCGGCGGTTGCGGGCTTGGTTCCCTGTTACTACCACCTCCACCATCTCCACCTCCTGCACCTCCTCCATCTCACGGTTGCGCACCACGGCCTCGGCATCGCCTTGGTTACCCGATTCCCCGCCATGGCACCCGCTACCTCACACTTTCTCAGTGGTCGCGGGCTTGGTCCCCCGCTACTACCACCTCCACCTCCTACACCTCCTCCACCTCACGGTTGCGTGCCACGGCCTTGGCATCGGCTTGGTTACCCGATTCCCAGCCATGGCACCCGCTACCTCACAGTTCCTCGGCAGTCGCGGGCTTGGTCCCACACTACTACCACCTCCACCACCTCCACCTCCTCCACCTCCTCCACCTCACGGTTGCACACCACGGCCTCGGCATCGGCTTGGTTATCTGATTTCCCGCCACGGCACCCACAACCTCACACTTCCTCGGCAGTCGCGGGCTTGATCCCCCACTACTACCACCTCCACCTCCTCCACCTCCTCCATCTCCTCCACCTCCTCCACCTCACGGTTGTATGCCACGGCCTTGGCATTGGCTTGGTTACCCGATTCCCCACCACGGCACCCGCTACCTCACACTTCCTCGGTGGTCGTGCACTCCGGCATGCGCTCCCACTCAACATCACGGTTGTGCGTCATGGCATTGGCATCAGCTTTGTCACCTGGTTCCCTGCCACGGTACCCGCTACCTCACACTTCCTCAGCGGTCGTGCGCTCCGCTGTTCGCTGCCACCCCACCTCTTCAGAGGCCATGCACTCCGGCGTTTGCTGTCACACACTTCCTCAGTCGGCTCGCGCTCCAGCGTTGGCTGCCACCCCACCTACTTGGCGGGCTCGCGCTTCGGCATTTGCTGCTTCCCCACCTCCCCAATGGCTGCCGCCTCAGCGCCATTCAAACTTAATGATACCACGACTAATTTCAATGAATGTACTCGTTTCTCGTTGCTTACGTCATGCGCGCTTTGTCTTTCGATTTCCTTGGTGCGTTTACTTCTTTTGGCGGATGGGAAAGATGGGAGCCCCATGGGGGTGGCATGGTGAGGAGGAGCGCACAAAACCTGTAGTGTTAAAGCGCATTAGATCGTAATCGAATATTATCTCTCTCCACAGACCTCTCTCTCTGCATCCGTAACCCGGCACTGCGACCACTACCTGTAAGAACCTATTAGAGATTAAGGCGAAGTCGGATACCACCACAGCGAAGTCGAATACCGCAATGAGACCACGTCAGGTGTGCAGAGCTTAGGGTGAAGTCGGATACTGCCACAGCGAAGTTGAATACCACAACGAGACCACACCAGGGGTGCAGAGATTAGGGCGAAGTCGGATACGCCACAGCGAAGTCGAATACCGCAACGAGATCGTACCAGGCGTGCAGAGATTAGGGCAAAGTGGGATACGCCACAGCGAAGTCGAATACCACAACGAGACCACGCCAGGCGTGCAGAGATTAGGGCGAAGTTGGATACTGCCGCAGCAAAGTCGAATACCACAACAAGACCACACCGGGCGTGCAGAGATTAGGGCAAAGTCGGATACCACCAACAAAGAAGACCACCGTGACAGTCTACGTTGCCTGTCGAGCAGCACGGACTAGTGAGGCAGAATCTTGACACTAGATTGTATCTCCCCAATCGACACCTGATGTAGCAGACCAAGGGACACAGTGGACTCCACGGGTGAAAACACCATAGAACCCTTTGATCTCCGCGAATTCAGGGAAGTCCCCGATGACCAGCAGGCTCCAAGTCCCATAACACCAGAACCAAGATCACGACCACTAACCCCAGAAACACCAGAACAGCAGAGAAGAATGATGGAAGGACCCCACCTGTTAACAACAGAAATGTTGCAAACCCTCCTAGCAGCATGCAACAGACCGCTGCAGACCAGTTATCCAAAGCTCTGGGATCCGGAACCTTTTGAAGGAGAAAAGGCAAAGTTCAAAACCTTCCTGGCCCAGTATGAACTGAAGTTCAGAACAGAAGGGAACCGATTTGATGATGATGAGAAGAAAACGGGATACACATCATCCCTACTCCGAGGAGTAGCATGTAACTGGGTGGAAACCTTCCTGAACCAGGAAGGAGGAATCAACCTAATCTGGGAAGAACTGAAAACTAACATGAGACATGCATTTGGCCAAGTAGATGCAGAGGAAATCGCATTCGAGAAATTCCAGAAATTCCAGCAAGGACCTCGAACGGCGGCAACCTACTGGGCAGAATTCCAGCGGATCAAAGCAGATCTCCCCTACACGGATAACGTATACATTGTAGGATTCCGAGACGGACTATACCGCGTAGTCAAGACACTTGGTCACGAGCGAAGCACCAGCCACAGTTCTGGTGGACTATGCTACCACTGCCATCAAAACCGATAGCCGTCTATGCAACCTCGGAGTCATCAGTTGATGGCCCACTGCCAGCCCAGAAGCGCATTTCCATGTCCACACCAGGGAACCCCCATCAGTACCCCCGGGGACACAATGGACCTTGACACCACCTGATGATTCAAGTTTGCCCAGAGAACGCCGAACTGATTCCCTTGACGAATGAACACAGATGAATGTTACAACTGCGGAAAGAAAGGGCATTTTTCGAGGGAATGCCCCCAGCCCAAGAAAACACGACTCCTATGGGAAAAGCCATACAGAGCCGCAGAAGCCATGTTTGAAGAAGAAACAGAGGAAGAACCATTGGGAAATGACAGCCCTCGGGAGTAGACCCTAGCAACAGTCGCCCGAGGGAGAAGCCAGTTGCGAAAGAAGAAGAAGAACTACCCTACAGAATCTGAACAACCCGATACGACTGAGAGGAAAAAATAATGATCAAAGTAAGGATCCAGGGAGCCGATGGCAAGGAATGTGCCACTACAGCCCTGGTAGAGGGTGGAGCATCTGAGAACTTCATCGATAGAGCGTATGCGGAAGCCAGCGGAATACAGATGCAACAAAAAGCAGTACCTAGACGAGTCCTGACCGTGGACGGAAGCGAGGTCACTGGCGGGCCGGTAACCCACGACGCTCAAATCTACCTGACAATCAAGCATCGCGATGAAGACATCCAGCTACACTGCATCACGATCGGAAACACCCCGATCATCCTAGAACTTCCATGGCTCAAGCTTCATAACCCGGTGATAGGGTGGAAAAATCATACTGTGAAATTCCACTTGGACCACTGCACCGAGAAATGCTTACCTAGCTTACCGAGAGTTAATACAGTCTCGGAAGAAAAGGCCACGGAGCAATACTACAGGAAAACACCAGAAAACTGGGAGATCGGCGAAACGGACCCATGGGAAGTATGCCAGACCATAATTGACAAAATCAAGGAAACCTCCAAGACCAGCAAAAATCCAATTCCACTGGAATATCAGGAGTTTCTCGAAGTATTCACCGAAAAAGAACCTATGGTACCTCGGTCCCACCGCACTCATGACCACCACATTCCACTGGAGGAAGGAAAGACACCCCCATACGAGCCCTTACGACCCCTGAACGAAGAAAAAATGAAGGCTCTCAAGGAATACCTAGAAGTCAATGAGAAACAGAGATGGATCCGGGCATCCACCTCCCCAGCTGAAGTGCCAATACACTTTGTCAAGAAGAAGGACAGGGGACTGCGCCTATGTGTGGATTATTGACAACTGAATGAGATCACAATCAAAGACCGAACACCATTGCCATTAATCGGAAAGTACCTGGATCAACTATCCAGTGCCACCATCTACACCAAACTCGATATGCGAGACGCCTACTACAACCTCAGGATCAAGGCCAGAGCCGAATGGAAGACAGCGTTCCGAACTCGGTATGGGCTGTACGAGTACTACGCCATGCCGTTCGGACTCACAAACGCTCCGGCCTCTTTCCAGCAATAGATGAATGAGATCTTGAGCGAATATCTGGATATCTTCTGTGTGGCATATCTGGACGATATCCTGGTCTTCTCGCAAACACTGGAAGAGCAGAGACGCCACGTACGAGCTATTCTAACACGAGTCCGAGATACAGGACTCACACTAAAGGCGTCAAAATGCGAATTCCATACCAATGGAAACCGAGTACCTAGGATATGTGATATCACCAAAAGGCCTGCGCATGGATGAAGAGAAAATCCAAACGATCAAGGAATGGAAGGAACCCATCAACGTCAAGGGGATCCAAAGCTTCTTGGGATTTGCCAACTTCTACAGACGCTTTATCAAGGACTACAGCAAAATTACCGCTCCACTTACATCGTTAACAAGGAAAGAGAAAAAATGGGAATGGAATGATGAGCAGCAAACAGCATTCGAAACGCTCAGAACAGTGATGATAATGGAACCAATCCTACAACACTTCGATCCGGAGAAACAGGTCACCATCGAGACAGACACTTCGGACTACGCCATAGCAGTCATATGTTCGCAACCTGACAAAAAAAGCATCCTGCACCCGGTAGCATACTACTCATGAAAACTGAAGGATCTGGAACGAAACTACGATATCCAGGACAAGGAACTTCTGGTGATAGTAGACGTACTATGGAAATGGGATACCTATTGCAAAGCAACCAGCCCAAAAATCATGATCCTAACAGACCACAAGAATCTTGAGTACTGGAAAACGAAATGCGACCTAATTCTGCGACAAGCCCAGTGGGGTGAACAACTGGCAAACTACAATTTCATAATCAAATACCAACCAGGGAAACTAGCGGGAAAGCCAGACATCCTCTCTAGAGAGTCAGGAGACTCTTCCTGGGAAGGGGATATGAAGCATCAACAGAATCACGGGCGAGTTCTCTTGCCAGAGGAAAATTTCGAAACACTACAAACGCTCCAGGTTAACACGACGGAAACAATGAAACTCCAGATAGATAAGGAACTCCTGAGCGAAATACGAGAACAAAGTGCCAAGGATAAGGAAGTCCGAGAAATCCTGGGGAAAAAGGCGAGTGGGAACACCCGTGATGGGAAGATCACACTAGGATTATGCGAGGAAAGGGAAGGGGTACTTATATACGACGGTCTAATAAGGATCCCTGACAACGACGAACTGCGACTGCGGATATTAAGAGACCACCACCACATGCGGGCTGCGGGACATCCGGGGCGAGCTAGAACCCTGGAACTTGTTAGCCGAACTTTCTACGGGCCGTAACACAAATACGTACACTGGTACGTGGATCACTGTGACACCTGCCGCCGCATCAAGCCAATTCAATATGCACCATTCAGATTGCTCAAGCCATTAGACCTGCCCCATCGACCTTGGGATACGATAACAATGGATTTCATTACTACGCTACCAGTCAGCAACGGACAAGACGCACTGTGGGTAATCATCGATCGACTGACGAAAATGGGACACTTCATCACATGCAAAGGCACAATGAAACCAGAAGACCTGGCGGACTACTTCATCCAGCAGGTCGTCCGACACCATGTGCTGCCGACAAGCATTGTATCAGACAGAGGATTGCTATTTACCTGCGACTTCTGGAAACGTGTAATGAAAGCACTCGGAATATCACGGAACCTCGGCACGGCATTTCATCCACAGACAGACGGACAATCCGAACGAGTCAATGCCGTCCTCGAACAATACCTACGAGCATACTGCAATTCCAGCAGGATGACTGGGAGAAACTGTTACCAATTGCCGAATTCTGCTACAACAACATGCAGGTGGGAAGCACAAAAGTAACACCCTTCTTCGCCAACTATGGATATCACTCCAGGTTTCTACCGGACCTCAGTACACAAAACGAAGAAACACCGGAAGTCTCAGAATATGCCACGGCGCTTGGGAGGCTTCACGAGGAACTCAGAGCAGAGATGAAGGAGGCACAAATGGCTCAGACGGAACAGGCCAATAGGGCAAGACACCCAGATCCCATCATGGAACCGGGCGACAGAGTCTGGCTGAAGAGAAAGAACATCCGAACAACGCGACCATCGAATAAGTTGGACCACAAAAAAATCGGACCCTACACCATACTAGAGAAAGTTGGCTCATGCGCATATAAGCTGGACCTGCCCGCCTCTGTCAAACTACACCCAGTCTTCCACATCAGCCTCTTAGAACCCACAGCCAGCACCGAGCCAATCCCAGGACACCACCAACCGCCACCACCTCCCATTATCATAGAAGAACAACAAGAGTAGGAAGTGGAACAAATCCTCGACTCATGACGACACCGGAAAAAGATCCAGTATCAAGTCAAGTGGACTGACTTCCACGACCCAGACAAAACTTGGTACCCAGCCGAAAACTTGGAAAACTCCCCAGAGATTATATGCAAATTCCACGGGGAATATCCGGAGAGGCTGGTATCTCAAAACTAGCAGTATGTCTACCACCGCCACTGTCGACACCAATGAATGCTGGACCTTTGCTGGCCGCAGCTGCACCTCCGAGTTTCCCACCACGACCGAGTCCGACAACGAATCTACCAAACTGCCCACTTGCAACGAAACCCCTAATGACTGGGGCATTGCTGCCACCACGACCGATGGATGGGGCACCCCGACGGCCACACCATCACCACCTCTGTCTGCTGTGGAGCAACCACGTACTGACGACCAAGCCTCCCTCCACTGGATGGCCTGCTACGATGACTACTGCAACACCCACCACCAGAGCAAGGACAACAACTACTATCCTCGCCCAAGCGGCTGCCGCCGCCGAGCGCCAAACTGCGACTGTCTGCTCCCGCACCCAAATGAACTACTCAAAGTAACCCGTGAATGACGTCTCAACCCCGTCAAGGTATGTGCAGACTGGCACCAAGGGAAACGGGTCTGCCCGGACTGCCGGTTCCTCGTGAACATAGAAAACCATCACTTCCGTTGTAGTGCTGCAGCCCCATGCGCCCCCCTGGCCAACATCACGCCACCACAGGAAGATCAGGAGGCCGCTCCGGCTGGGCACACTCCCGACCCTGCCACGGATCCCATCGCTGCGGCAACCATGACCGCCGCACTACAGGATGAACAACTCACCCTTCTGGGAGAAATCGTCACCATCAGACATCAAACAACCACCCGGGACGCTCGCCGCAATGAAGTCGTACACTGGACACTCCCCCAGTGGATGAATGAGTTCCACAACACGGACCAACAGCAACTCCAGCAGATGGCCAACACCCTGGGAGCCATTATCACTGAACAACAGCAAATGAACTAACAACTCCAAGCCCGGCAGCAGGCTAGCCGGCCCATCCGCATCAACTGCACCCCCATCCATTGCCGGACCCTGACAACCTGACATGACCTCACCGGAGCTTTGGTCTGGACAGGGGACATACTGTCGCGAACCTGGTGTAACAGGCTCCTTGGCGCCGGTGCCGGTGCCAGTCTCACCCTTGTCTCCCTGTGGTTCGTCCTCGTTTCTGTTGATGCAGCTGCGGTCATCCTCCGTGCTTAGGCGCTTCGACCGATCTCCGCCATATCGCTCCGGTAGTGATCGTATCCCCGACCGCTGGCTGGTCTAGACCTCTCTCCTTCATCTCCGTTATGTTGCTTGTACGTCCTTCTCCTGTCATCGTTACCTATTTCGTTTCCTGTTTATTTTGCTTGTGCCTCCTTTCTCCTGTCTGCTACGTTTGTTGTCTCCCATTGATTACACTGTGCATCCTTCTCCTATGACCATTACGAAGTACTGTTTCCCCTTGATTACGTTCTACATCACTCTTCCCTTTTTCTTACCGTTACTGCTCGCGCGTCCTTTCTCCTGTTGCCGCGAGTAGAGTGTTGGCCGCATGGCAGCCGCATGCGATCATTTGTTTTCCTTGAGCGTGGCGATTGAGTCACGATGGGAGGAACTGTGTCAGTCTTGCGGGCAAGCTGTCCACAGAAGGATGGGAAAAGTATAAAGGAGCAGCGCGGTAGCTAGTCTGGAGATTCATCTCCATGCAATCTATTATCTCTCTCCACAGACCTCTCTCTCTACATCCGTGACCCGGCACTGCGACCATTACCTGTAAGAACCTATTAGAGATTAAGGCAAAGTCAGATACCGCCATAGCGAAGTCGAATACTGCAACGAGACCATGCCAGGTGTGCAGAGATTAGGGCGAAGTCAGATACCACCACAGCGAAGTTGAATACCGCAACGAGACTACGCCAGGTATGCAGAGATTAGGGCGAAGTCGGATACCATCACAGTGAAGTCGAATACTGCAATGAGATTACGCCAGGAGTGCAGAGATTCTGGCAAAGTCGGATACTGCCACAGCCAAGTCGAATACGGCAACGAGACCATGCCAGGCGTGCAGAGATTAGGGCGAAGTTGGATACCGCCACAGTGAAGTCGAATACCATTACGAGACCACACCGAGTATGCGGAGATTAGGGCGAAGTCAGATACCGCCAACAAAGAAGACCACTGGGATAGCCTACGTTGCTTGTTGAGCAGCATGGACTAGTAAGGCAGGATCTTGACAGCTGCACCAACTGTCTACAACCACACAAAGCAACCGACCGAAACTGCTCCACCTACGTCAAAATCACATTGGGCATGCGCCGCAATATGGCCACCACCACTGATACGACGATGGCCACCTAGAGAGCACCAAGAAGGTATTGGTATTGCACTACCTACTTTACCGCCGTTCATCCTACTGCAAAAGTTCCCTTTCCATGATGTATCTACAAACTGCTGGGATTCGAGCCAATGGAGGAAGCTGGTTGTTAGAAACCCCCTGTATGGTCACAGTTCGTTTTGTTTTGTCTTCCTTTGGTTAAGTTTTCTTTTGTGTCATTCTGCTTTTCGGCGGTAACAGGGAAAGATGGAAGCCCCATGGGGGTGGTACAGCGAGGAGGAGCACATATTACCTGTAGTGTAAAGTGCAATAGATCGAAGTCGTATATTATCCTTCACTCCACCGTAAATTTTTGGTTTGCCGCCAAACAACTTTTTATTCCCACCACCGATTTCGCTGGAAATACCCTCTGGAGTTTCATAACTCCACTCTCTTTCCATCTATGAACTTGACGGTCCTCTCTTACTTGTTTGTTGTTGCTGCCTACCTGATTTCGCTCCGCATCGCGGTCGCTTGGTTAGCAAATAACACCCACTCCCACCCCAAGAAGTGGACATCTGTCCACAAAAATACTGCATCACCATGGTAATACCCACAGACCAACAAACGACAACAACACGGCTTATGTTCGGAGCAGACTTGGCAGCCTCCACCCCTACCCTGACACGTTCTATCGTCCCCACCATCCCACACAGAGTTATCAACCAGACTGCCCCCTTCGACCACTCCAGAGAATATGCCCCAGAATGGGACCGCGACACAGATACCTTTGCAGGCTTCATCTCTTGGAAGTCAGCCCCCTATCACAACGAACACATCAACCGTTCCCTCGAAGCACTACTTGGCCCAATTTGCCAGTTTTTCTGCGACGAAATGAAGCATCAACTAGCCAACCAGTCAACAACCATTAGGATCCCCGGTCTCCAGGATATCAGGACCCGAAAGGAGGAAATGCAGAAACAAATCATCTGCCTAACCGAAACCATCGACAAACTCACCACACAGGTTGCCTCCTTGACCCAGCACCCCACCCAGACCGCCACCTCCACAGCCCCCAGGGTTGTACCGGCAACCCCACAACAACACCTGAAGCCACCCGCCACCACCAAGCCCACCCTGGCCCCAGCACCTGCCTATGTACAGGTAGTAGAGAAGCAGCCGAGGGAGTTCACGGAGGTCAGGAGCAAGAAGAAGGCCCGGAAGGAGACAGTCCTCCCCAAGCCTTACCCGATGACGGACAGGCTGATCATCTTCAGCCTCACAACCGCACCCAATGACCGCAAAGAGGCCGCAGACCACGCACTCCAAGTGGCCAACAAGATCATCACTACCCACACCGACATCGACCACCCGCCTCTCATCCTGGCAAACATTACTGCCATCAACAACTTTATCTTCACGGTCGCACCTCAGCACCTGAGCACCACCTACAAAACATACCTAGGCATTCTCGAAGATGCACTCCACGAATTTCACATCGCATCGTCCAGGGTCAGCCAGCGATTGACCCGCTTCATCATCCATGGTGTCCCAACCACAGCCACACCCGAATCCGACTGTACCGAAATCGAGACCTCCTACCCCCCCTCCGAATAAGCTAGACACCGCGTTGGCTCACCAGCCCTGAACGCCGCCAGGGTAAAGAGACTTCTTCTATGATCGTCATCTTCATAGGTGAGATGATGAAGAAGTCTCTTGGTGCCACCAGCCTCGTAATGTTCAACCGTGAATGCACCATAGCTGAGTACATCACCTTCGGCCCCACCACCCAATGCAACATTTGTCAGACCTATGGACACCCGACCCAGCGCTGCACCGCCAGCAACCACACCTGTGCCGTGTATGCCCAACCCCACCCCACAAAGGATCACCCATGTGCAATCGCAAACTGCAGAGCAGGGCACTCTTGCAACCACCCACTGATCCGCTGCGCCAACTGCCTACAACCGCACAAAGCCTCCGACCGAAACTGCCCCACCTACGTCAAGATCATGTTGTGAGTGCGCCGCAACAACGCAGCAACCATGGACACAACAATGGCCGCCTAGAGGGCACTGAAGAAGGTAATGGTTCTGTACTGCCTCCTTTACCAAAGTTTCTTCCCACCGCAAGTCTCCTTTACAATATACCTGCAAAATGTGTTTTATTTCGGCTGGCTAGGAAGGACAGTTGTCATGAGACTTTCCTGTACGGCCGCCTGTGGTCATGATTTCCTTGGTGCGATGTCTTTACCTTTGGTGGTAACGGGAAAGATGGAAACCCCATGGGGGTGGTATGGCAGGAGGAGCGCATATTACCTGTAGTGTAAAGCGCAATAGATCGAAGTCTCATATTATCCTCACAACACCACCCAACCTTCTGCTCAGCAACAACAACTTCTCCCCACGGCCATCAGAGTCTACCTCTGGTGGCCGAGGGCGTCTACAACACTTCCTCTATCGTACCATCGTGACAGATTCAAGTCTTTCTTTCTCTGTCATGCTCGCGTGACAGAAACCTTCATTCTTCTCCATTCGCATCTTTGCGTCAACACGAACAGACACCCCTATACTGAAGTCTGTGGCCATAGCTCTGACCCTGAAAGGTCAGCCTGCCCACGCCAACTCACACCTTGGCTACAGCATGACCCCGGTCCTCTCTGCCCAGCCACCAATCACCACCACTCGGCGGCCGCGGGCTTCAGCTTGTGCTGTCACCACACCATCCCGGTGGTCGAACACCTCGGCGTGCAATGTCACCACACCTTCCCCACGGTAGCGCACGTCGGCATGAACTCCCACTGGCACCACACCTCCCGGCGGTCGCAGGCTTCGGCTTGCACTGTCACCACACTATCCCGGTGGTCACACGCCTCAGCGCATTTTCCCACTGGCACCACTACACCTCCCGGCGGCATCAGGCTGAGGCTTATGCTCCCGTCACACCACACCTCCCGGCAGTCATGGGCTTCAGCTTGCGCTGTCACCACACCTTCCCAGCGGTCGCACGTCTCCACGTGAACTCCCACCAGCACCACACCTCCTGGCGGTCGCAGGCTTCGGCTTAAGCTGTCACCACACCATCCCAGTGGTCACGCGCCTAGGCACTTCCACTGGTACCACGCCTGCCGGCGATTGCTGGCTTCGGCTTGCGCTGTCACCACACCTTCCTGGCGGCTCACGCCTCCATGTGCACTCCAACCAGCACCACACCTCCCAGTGGTCGTAGGCTTCAGCTTGTGCTGTTACCACACCTTCCTGGCAGTCGCGTGCCTCCGTGTGCACTCCTACCGGCACCGCATCTCCCGGCGGTCACGGTTTTCGGTTTGCGCTGTCACCACACTTTCTCGGCGGTCGCACGCCTCGGCATGAACTCCCACCAGCACCACACCTCCAAGTGGTCACAGGCTTCGGCTTGCACCCACCACCAGTCGGCGGTCGCAGACTTCGGCTTGCACTGTCACCACACCTTCCCGGTGGTCGTGCGCCTCCGTATGCACTCCCACCAGCACCACACCTCCAGGTGGTCGCGGGCTTTGGCTTGCACTGTCACCACCCCTTCCCGGTGGTCACGCGCCTCCGCAATGAACTCCCACCAGCACCACACCTCCCAGCGGTCGTGCGCCTGCACCTCGGCTTGCGCTGCCACACACCCCTTTTTCTTTTGTTTTTCCTTTTGAGATGACTAGAAGGTGAGCCCGGGCCTGTATACTTTGTGCCTCACGCCATAGCTAGATGGGTACTGAGAGGGTGGTCCTATCCCAGAGGGACTGTTCGTAGGCTAGCAGGAGGAGGCAGGCGATTCTTGGAAAGATGGGAGCACCACAGGGGTGGTACAGCGAGCAGGAGCGCATAAATCCTGCCGTGATAAGCGCAATAGATCGAAATGGCATATTATCTCTCTCCCCAGACCTACCTTGCTCTACCTGTCAACCGGCGCTGCGACCACCCACCCCCAATACGAACAATGAGCCCACACAAGGTGTGTGAGAAGACTGCGATGAAACTACGCCGGGCATGAGTAATACCGCGAAGAACAACGAGCCCACGCAAGGTGTGTGAGAAGACCGCGACGAGACCACGTCTGGTGTGATGGATACCGCGAAGAACGAGTCCATCAGGAAAAAAATGCTGCGTCCGGACTCTGCATACGCGTCGTAAAGGTCTAGACGCTCAGGACGCAACCCGGCAAGGTATTCTACGTCCGGACAATGCATGTCACCGCACATGCTGCACCGAATGTGACCCGTCCGGGTATATGCATACTAGACAGAAGTGGGCTGCACATTGGCCTTCTGGACGACTAATGTCAAGGCAAACAGCATCTGGACGATGTATGCCATGGCATCTGGCGTCTGGACGAGGAGTGTCAGCACATTGGCCTTCTGAATGCAGTATGTATCTTACAGACGCAGAATGTCAAGGCAAATGTAGACCGGACGACACGTGCCATGGCATCTGCCTTCTGGACGAGGAGTGTCTGGGCATTTGCCTTCTGGACGCAGCATGTGTCTTACAGACACAGAATGTCAAGGCAAATGTCTTCTGGACCATGCATGCCACAGCATCTGCCTTCCAGACGAGGAGTGTCAGGGCATTTGCCTTCTGGACGTAACGCGTGTCTTACAGATGCAGAGTGTCAAGGCAGATGTTGTCCGGACGAGGGGTGTCAGGGTATTTGCCTTCTAAACGCAGCGCATGTCTTACAGACGCAGAATGTAAAGGCAAATTTCTTCCGGACGCAGAGTGTCAAGGTTAATATCGTCCGGACGACACGTGCCATGGCATCTGCCTTCTGGAAGAGGAGTGTCTTCGCCATACGGATGCAGCACGTCGTACAGACACAGAGTGTCAATGTAAATGGCCGACGAGGCTTACGATGGTGTGCCACATATAGATAACAGAGTGGTCACAGTGGTAGCATCGAAACACGACTATCAGGGCATGGTACATTGCAGCAAAGACTGTTAAACTCGCATTTGGTTCCAGGCATTGTGACTAAGCCAGTTCTATTCATTACATCGAATTTACATCTGTCTACCACGTCACCGTAGACAGCATAGCTCTACATGACCGAAACAAAGGCAGTTTGCCGGATGAGACACGACGCGATGAGGACGATGTCAATGAAGACGGCAGTGAGGCTATCGGTGGTGGCAAGGATGATAGCAAATATGATGCGGCGAGACGGTCGACGAGCTTCATGAATTGTTAGCGCAGCTCTCACAGGGATAGTGGGAATTTGTACAATACAAAGCGAAGAGTACGATGTCGATGAAAAGAGGATGCTGGGGGCATGGCTGACATCAAGACTTGACGAGTACAATGTTGATGAGAAGAGGATACCGGCGGCGTTGATGACATCAAGGCGCAACGAGTACGATATCAACGAGGATGCCAGTGAGGCTACTGGTGGCTGCAAGGACGATAGCAAATATGATGTGGTGAGACGGTCGACGAGCTTCGTGAATTGTTAGCACAGCACTCACAGGGACAGTGGGAAGTTGTACAATAGGACGTGATGCGACGAGTACGATATCGAAGAAAAGAGGATGCTGGCGGCGTGGATGACATCAAGACGCGACGAGTATGATGTCGATGAAAAGAGGATGCCAGCGGCGTGGATGACATCAAGATGCGACAAGTACGATGTCGATGAAAAGAGGATGCCGGCGGCGTGGATGACATCAAGACGCGGCGAGTACGATGTCGATGAAAAGAGGATGCCAGCGGCGTGGATGACATCAAGACGCGACGAGTACGATGTCGATGAAAAGAGGATGCCAGCGGCGTGGATGACATCAAGTAAGACGCGACAAGTACGATATTGATAAGGATGGCGGTGCGGTTGATGCCGGCAGCGTGGATGATAGCAAGATGGGAGGAGTGCACTGGTCGTACAGATGATATGATGAAAGTAGAAGAAAAATGGGGTGGACTTGGTGCCGTCGTATTCAGCAAGCCGAGCTGTAGTAAGCGAGCCAAACTGTACGAAAGCACAGGCGCTAGCAAATGCTTGGCACCTTGCAAGTTGCATGCGAAATCACTCGCAATCCACAAAAACTGCGAATTCCTCTCCCATAGTCATCGATACCCCAGAACCTGCTGTTTACATATGCACAATTATTCCCTATTATATCAATTCAGTCGGACCTAAAGTTTGTGACTACTTACTCCTGTTTTTCAAGGTTGTAATACTGAAAACATAAATGATATACAGATGTGGAGCGTTGTATATAGTAGAGATTCTCCTAGCAGAAGAAGTTAAATCAGGACAGCACCATCGATAGGTTGCAAATCAGGAGCCAGTTGGCACAAACTTTAGGTCCGACAGAATTGATATGTTAGGGAATAATTGTGTATATGTAAACAGTGGGTTCCGGGGTATCGATGACTATGGGAGAGGAATTCGCAGTTTTCGCGGATTGCGAGTGATTTCACAGGCAACTTGCAAGGTGCCAAGTGTTTGCTAGTGCCTGCGCTTTCGTACGGTTTGGCTCACTTACCACAGCTCGGCTTGCTGAATATGATGGCATGGGCCACAAGTCCACCCCTTTTTTCTTCTACTTTTATCATATCCTACACGCGACCAGCGCACTCCTCGTATCTTGCTATCATCCACACTGCTGGCATCAACCTCACTGCCATCCTCATCAACATCGTACTCGTCACGTTTTACTTGATGTCATCCACTCCGCCAGCATCTTCTTTTCATCGACATCGTACTCGTCGTGTCTTGATGTCATCCACGCCACCGGCATCCTCTTTTCATCGATATCGTACTCATCGCATCACGTCATATTGTACAACTTCCCACTGTCTCTGTGCGTGCTGCACTAACAATTCACGATACTCGGCGACCGTCTCACCGCGTCATTTTTCCTATCGTCCTTGCCGCTGCTGGCAGCCGCACCGCCATTCTCATTGACATCGTACTCGTGGCGTCTTCATGTCATCCACGCTGCCGGCATCCTCTTTTCATCGACATCGTACTCGTCACGTCTTGATGTCATCCACGCTGCCGGCATCCTCTTTTCATTGACATCGTACTCTTCGCGTCGTATTGTATAACTTCCCACTGTCCCTGTGAGAGCTGTGCTAACAATTCACAAAGCTGATCGACCATCTCGCCGCATCATATTTGCTATCGTCCTTGCCGCCGCCGGCAGCCTCATTGCCATCTTCATTGACATTGTCCTCATCGCGTCGTATCTCATCCAGCAAACTGCCTTTGTTTTGGTCATATAGTGCTATGCTGTCTATGGTGACGTAGAGCTATGCTGTCTATGGGGATGTGGTAGATAGATGTAAATTCAATGTAATGAATAGAACTGGTTTGAGTCACAATGCCTGGAACCAAATACGAGTTTAATAGTCTTTGCTGCAATGTACCGTGCCCTGACGGTCGCGTTTCGATGCTACCACTATGACCACTCTGTTACCTATGTGTGGTGCGCCATCGTAAGCCTTGTCTGCCATTTACGTTGACACTCGGTGTCTGTACAACGTACTGTGTCCGTATGGTGAAGACACTCCTCGTCCAGAAGGCAGATGCCATGGCATGCGTCATCCGGATGACATTTGCCTTGACACTCTGCATTCGGAAGAAATTTGCCTTGACATTCTGCATCTGTAAGACATGCGCTACATTCATAACGCAAATGCCATGACACCCCTCATCTGAACGACATCTGCCTTGACACTCTGCGTCTGTAAGACACGCGCTGCATTCAGAACGCAAATGCCCTGACACCCCTCGTCCGGAGGATATCTACCTTGACACTCTGCGTCTGTAAGACACACGCTGCGTTCAGAAGGCAAATGCGCTGACACTCCTCGTCCAGAAGGCAGATGCCATGGCACTTGTCATCCAGACGACATTTGGCTTGACTACCTACGTTGGTAAGACACATGCTGCATCCAGAAGGGAAATGCCCTGACACTACCCGTTTAGAAGTATATGCCGTGGCCACTGCATTCAGAGGTACGATGCCGTGACGCAGTGTGTTGCCACGCACGGTGCCATGTCAAGCATCGTCCGAGTTAAGCAGGTTGCATCCGAAAAGTCTAGTGCGTCTCGAGCATCCGAATTCTCAGGACGCAATTTTTTTTTTTGCTGATGTCTACGTAAGGCGCATGAGAAGGCTGCGACGAGACCATGTCTGGCGTGACGGATACCACGAAGAACAATGAGCTTACACAAGGTGTGTGAGAAGTCCCCGACGAGACCATGCTGGGCGTGACGGATACTGCGAAGAACAACATGGCCACATAAGGCGTGTGAGAAGACTGACGTGTGAGTATACCGGAAGTGTAAGTAGGGGTGTCCGCTCCCAAAGCCCGCAAGTCTACGTTGCCTGTCAAGCAGCACGGAGTAGCCAAGGCAGGATCTTTACAGGTAAACACTTGTTCCGTCTTGGCTGTCCATTTCCAGTCTTTGGTTGTCGTGGCCTTTGTCAGTTCAGTGGATGGATGAGTCACTCTGGAGTAGTCTTGGATGAACCGTCAATAGAAGTTAGCAAAGCCCAGTAATGCCTGCGTTCCTACCAGCGATGTTGGAGACTTCTATTCGAGTACTCCCTTAACTTTTTGCTTGCACATTATGATTTCTTCCCTTCCAATGATGTATCTCAAGAACTCCACTTCGGATTGTCTCCGTGCACATTTTTCTGCTGAAATGGCGCACCTATTTGTCCGTAGTCTTTGAAGAACCTCTTTGACAATTCTATTGTGCTCTTCCTTCGTTTTTGCATAGATTAGTAGATTATCAATGTATGCTAGCAAAACTAGGTCGAATATGTTCTGGAATATATGGTTTATCATGTCCTGAATGGTTGCTGGTGTATTGGTCGATCCGAACGGCATTACAAGGAATTCATAGAGGCCCTATCGGATACAAAATGTGGTTTTCCACTCCTCTCCTTCCTTCATTCAGACCAGGTGGTATCTATTTTTCAAATCAATTTTGGTGAAGAACTGTGCTCCTTGGATTCTGTCCTGTAGTTTCTGCATTAGGTGTAGGTGGGTGTGGGCAGAAAAGATCACAGGAGCGGCCACAAGAGGGAGGCGATCAAGATGGGAGATGTGTGATGTCTTTCTTGTGAAGAACTGAGCTAGAAAAGAAAGAGAGAACAAAAACAACCAGAACGAGGAACCGCCACACTAGCTTCCCATCAACTAAGAACCCCAATGGCTAGTGGCCTCACTCCAGCGGCACACCTTCCGACACTCCCCCATTCCAGTAGCCGTCCGATACTCCTCCTCTTACACACCAGAGTGTGTTGTTATAGTCGCTCCCACAAGGCCAATCATCCTGCAGAAGTGCTGAAATGCGGGCTTCGGCAGTGGTTTCGTAAAACCATCGGCTAGCATCTTAGCGGTAGGAACGTATGCCACCTCGACTTTTCCTTCCCGGACCTGATCTGCTACAAGGAAGAACTTGGTGCCGATGTGGGTAGCACCTTCCGTACCACAGTATATGCTGTTTCTCAGAGACTTGAGACAGGACTCGTTGTCGCCATACAGTACAGGTGGACTGGTTTCGGCCATTCCCATTTCCTGGAGAAGGTGTGAAATCTCGAGTAGGCGGATGCATGCATGTCCAATGACATAGTATTCTGCATCAGTAGTCGACTGGGCAACGGATTTCTGCTTGCGCGAGCACCAGTCCACAGCACCACCATAGGTGATGACGAAACCGGAAGTTGACTTGAAATCATCCCTACAGCCAGCATAGTCTGCATCGCTATAGACTTTTAGGTGAGATGAGACTCCCCTGATATGGAGCTTCCAGCCCTTGGTTCCTCCCAAGTAGCGTAAAAGACGGATCATCGTGGCCATATGTTGTTTGGAGGGATCGTGGCCAAACCGGCTCAGGACTCCAACAGCATAGGAAATATCGGGTCTGGTACCAGTCATCAGATACATGACGCTACCAAGCATGCTCTGATAGAGGGCCTTGTCGCAAGGTTCATCATTGTCCGAGCGTTTGACGAGCCGGATTTTCGGATCCATAGGTGTCGAAACCGGATTTGCTTCATGCGTTTTGAAACGCTCCAATACTGTCTGAACATAGTGCGACTGGCTGAGAAGGATAGAGCGCTTCTCTTGCTCTCGCTCGATGCTCATATCCAGGTACAGCGAAGCTTCTCCCAGGTCATGCATCTCAAAACGTTCCTTCATTTCTTCCTTCTGCTGAGCGATGAGTGTATGCATACCAATGAGAAGAATGTCGTCAACATGGATCGAGAGAATGATACAGATATCAAGCTTCATGTTGGTGAAAATGAAGAATCCACCATCAAGTCTACTCAGACAGAATAATAACGATTCCAAATACTGGCGAAGAGTATGGTACCATTCGTAGGGTGATTGCTTCAATCCGTATAGAGAACGAAGAAGCTTCCAGACAGGCTTGTGTTCTCCCACTCTTAATGCAAGCTGTAGCAGCTGCGCATAGCCAGGTGGTGGGTGCATGTAAATGTCTTCGCACAGAACGCTTCCCAGAAATGCAGTACACACATCCATCTGCTGGATTTCCCAACCGTACTTTGCAGCCAAAGCCAAGGCAAGGCGTATGTGGCCCATCCGTGCAGTAGGGGTATAGGTTTCAGCGTAGTCGATTCCTTCATGCTGCTGATCTCCCCTGGCTACAACGGGTACCTTGTATTGAATGACTTTTCCTTCGGAATCTCGCTTGACTTTAAAAACCCAGTGTGATCCAATTGCTTTCTCATTTTCCGGGTCTGGAAGGTAAGCAATCTCTTCGAACACCTCCTGCTTGTATATAGCATCGAGCTCAAGAAGCATAGCCTTCTTCCACTCCTCCGCTTCTGGAGATTTCACCGCTTCCACATAGCTGCGAGGCTCCACAATACCATCATGGTAGTCAATCGCATGACTCATGTAGGCAGTGGCCAAAGCATACTCTTCATCTTC
>Ga0307508_10000633_pt1 | contig 42318 bp, 33 predicted proteins | sample 9_EM_MG_FD_203089 | JGI IMG/M metagenome (GOLD analysis project Ga0307508, IMG submission 203089) | Populus trichocarpa ectomycorrhiza microbial communities from riparian zone in the Pacific Northwest, United States - 9_EM | ecosystem: Host-associated > Plants > Roots > Unclassified | place... | reverse complement strand
TTTTTCTCTTTAAATTTAAAACAACCAAACCCCCCAAAAAAAAAAAAAAAAAAAAAAAAAAAAAAAAAAAAAAAAAAAAAGAGAGAGAAAAAAAAAGAGAAGAAAAAAAGAGAGAAAGAAAAAAAAACAACAACAACAACAACAACAAACATGGATTGTCGTGCTGCCGCCACCGGACATCCTCCAACGGCAGGTCGCCATCCCCGGCCTCCTCTTCGGCTTGCCGAGCTCAGCCCGCTGCTGTCTCAGCCTGACGCATATCTACTTACAGACCATGCCACGCCATGCCCTGCCCTGTCCTGTCCTGCCCTGCCATGCCATGCCTTGCCAGAGCCAGCGGCCCACCGCGCGCCGGCCACAAACCAACCTCCCCCTTCGGCCTGCCCCTCCCCGCATTACCAGGTCGTGTGTATGTACCCAGCAGTTACGTGTGTATGGTATGTATGTAGTCTATGTATGTGTGTACATATGTACCCAGTAGTTACGTTTTTATGGTATGTATGGTATGTATGGTATGTATGTATGTATGTATGTATGTATGCACATATGTACCCAACCCACGCGCCCGCCCCCCGGAAAGCCCAAAAGCACCCCGGATTCTGCAAGGCGCTGCCTCCCGCCCACCTGTGCGGGGACTGTGATGTGATGTGATGCGATGTGATGTGATGTGATGTGATACGATACCGCCGCAGCGGACGGCGGCTGGCGGCCTCCCGTCGACGGCCCCCCTTTCTTTTCGAGTTGGGCCCAACACAAGTATCTACCATACACAATATGTACTGTACTGTACTTACTGTACTGTACTTACTGTACTGTACTTACTGTACTGTACTTACTGTACTGTACTTACTGTACTGTACTTACTGTACTGTACTTACTGTACTGTACTTACTGTACTGTACTTACGTCGTCGTCGTCGTCGTCGTCGTCGTCGTGACCGGAACGCCGGAGAGAACAAATCCGGGCAAAAAAATGACAAAAAAATAATAAAATAAAAATAAAAATAAAAATATGTACTGTAAGTCTTCACTGCCGAGGGTCCCGTTTGCATACACACACACACACACACACACACACACACCCTTGCGCGCGGGCATCACTGCGATCCACCCCGTGCTGGCGGGCCGATCGCATCGATCTGCCCGCCTCAGAAAATTATGTATGTATGAGGGAACTCAACCCCCGTGTAACAACGTCACGTTCAATCACTCGCGCCCCCCCTCCCCCCCCGGCTCGTGTAAGTGTGTGTGGTCTAGCCCGGCCGGATCGGGACAATAACACACAACTCGTATGAATCATCGTCGTCATCATCATCATCATCATCATTACCAACAGCAGCAGCTGAAGCGAGCATCCACCAGAAGAAAAAAAAAAACAGAGTACATAAGTACGGAGTCTACGTAAGTACATACCTACATACCTACGTGGAACGAAAGTCGGAATACATACACACACACATACATACATACATACATAGCAGGGGAGCAGAAAAAGCAACTCGCTGTCCGGGCCCACATGACGCTCTTCGTGTCCGTTTTCTTACGTAAAACGTCCCCCTCTCTTCGCTTTCTTTTCCTTTTCCTTTCTTTTAGCCCCTTCCATCACATCGTCGTGACTCGTCACCCACCCCCCCCGGGGAAAATAAACTGCAAAAAATTGCAATTGTGCATCCCCACCGCAGAAGACCAACTGGACTAGATCGTTAACGCCATGCGCAGCCGGCGTCCGCCCCTCGGTGTATATACCTAACTACATATACTCAACATGCTTACATACATACATACATACATACATACATACATACATAGGCACGTACCAATCTACATATGCCGCAGTTGACCGGCGCAGACGCAGCCGGGGAGTTTTTCTTTCTTTCTTTCTTTTTCTTTTCTGCTCCGCTCGTGCGTGTACGTGTGCGGGTGTGCGGTTCCGGACGGAAGAAAGAAAGCTGCGACGTGCAGAGTGGTGGCGGCGGGCGAGGAGGCTCCGCGTCAGAGAATGTCACCCGCCGCCCCGGCCAGCACAGGTCCGCTGGAACCCCTGGTCCCATCCAACCGCACACTACCTAGATACTTACGCACCTGTCGGTACCGCTGGCAACGGCCGGGCCTGGCCGCGCCCGCACCTACACACACACATACATACATATCATACACACACTCACACACCCCGGACTTGCGGGACAGGACGGACGCGACGGGATGGGGCGGTCAGCTGCATGCGTCGTCCCGCTGCCGTGGAGGTGGAGGTGGTGGTGGTGGTGGCTCGGCGGGGTGCGGTGCATCCGGGAAGCTCGATCGAGTGCAGCTGCGGTTTTCTTACCCTTCTGGCCCGCGCCCGCGACCGTAAATACTGCTCACCCTCCGCTGCGCCCTTTGCTTCTCGACCCTCAACCTCGAGGTCTTCACGAGTCGTAGCTGGCTCCCGGGTGGCTGTTCGCCCCGCATACTTCCCCTTCGTACCGCCTACGGGCAAGCGATTACTGTGGACGTTGGCCGGTGGCCGGCGGCAGCGGCAGCGGCAGGCGTTCGCACGGCTCAATGGGGGTTCTCCGGCTTCCCGACACAGCACAGCAACATCGGTAGGCAACGCCATCATAGTGCAACCGAATGACTTCCCGCCACTTTGTATTTTTGTTTCATTGAGCCTCGCCACCAAACCCCGTTGAGCGTGTTTACATTCCGTCTCTGACTGGAAGTGATCCGTCTTCTCCCGTCTGATCCATCACCTTCCGCTTCCGCCCCGCAATGCAAGCACGAGATGCAGCGTAGCACCGCCCTCGAGCTGGTAATCGCTCGCCTTCTTTTCGTCCGCCCTTCACACACAGACGCGTTAGCACGCCGTCACCACCATCGTCTTCGTGATCACGCGGCGAGGAGGGGAGTTACATCTGCTTTCCGCCAAAGATCAATCGCTGCTGCACGGGCGGGATCCCTTCCTTCTCCTCGACGCGCTCCTTGATCTTGGAAACCTTTGCCGCGTGTTAGTTGGGATGGGAGACGCGGGGTGGGGGGCAAAAACCAAATAATGCGGCTCGATGTCGAGCTCGATCTCCTTGCCGGTGAGGGTTCTGACTCTGCGAGGGGGGCAGAAGTTGTCAGCGAGGGCTTTTCTCTCTCCTAGGCGTGGTGGTGGTGGGGGGTACTTGATCAGCATCCTGGTGTAGGCGACGGCGGATGTGGATATAAAGGTTGTGGTAGTGGTGGTGTGAAAGTCCTGAATGCGAACGTTGCACGCGGAGATGCAGCTGCTGAGGCGAGCGGAGGCGGCAGTGATGAGGTCGGTTCGGGATGGGGGTCGCTGGTCTTTGGAGGGGAAGGAGGAGGAAGAGGTTGTGGTGGAGGTTGTTGGTGGCGGAGGTGGAGGTTGTTGGCGATAGAGATTGGTGGAGGCAAGCAACTATCGCTGTGAGCTAGGAGAAATGGGGAGAGACGAGGAGGAGGTGGTGGTAGTGGTAGTGGCAGTGGCAGTGGTTGTTGGGTGGTGGTGGTGGTGGTGGTGGTGGTGGTGGCTAGTTTGCCAACTCGATGTGTCTTGCCTGTTCGCGCAGCGAGAGTTTGCGTCCGAGGCTGAAAGGTGGGGTGGGTTCTGGCTGATTTCGTTGGTGCTTCATGGAAGAAGAGTGAACCCTGCGTGGGGAACGTGTTGCGACGATGGCTGGACGGGGGGGCTTGTGGCTTGGCGCGGGCCAAGATGTGTATGCGGAAATCGTATGACGCTCGACAGCGGATTGCAGTCCAGTCACTCGTGCTTCTATCCATCGGTTACTGGGACGAGCGTCTCTGCACGCTCGTGTGGATATGTGGATGGGGTTGGGTAGCACTGTGCGGCCTTTGCCACGATGACGGGAGGGTCTGCATCTCAGGCGTGCGGTTTAGTTACTGGGAAGCGAATCGACGCAGGAATCTAGTGACATGTACCATGTCGCGCGCGCGAGAAAGGAAACTGTTTCTCTTCTGCGCTCGCCACGTTTGTCTGCCTGCCTGCCGCAGATAGTCGGCAGCAGCTCACCTGCGGGTGGAACCAGTCGCGGCTCGGCGGCAACGAGGAGAACCGGTCGCCGGTGTCCGCGATGTCTGCGATCGCCGGCGCGTCCAGCTGCGAGACCGAAGAGATCGCGAGAGCCTCGTGGGCCCACCGGCCGCTCCAGCATTTCCAGCATTTCCACGCTTCCAGCAGCACGTCCGCGTCCACGACGTCCGCTCGGGATCTACGGAGCCTCGTTCGCGCTCTCGCGGAGGTGCGGACTCGGCCAGCAGTCGACGGGGAATCCACTCGATGGGGCCGACTTCTCAGCGTCGAGTGGCCGCCGTCTGCTGGCCGGCCACGACGGCGGCGATCTAGCGGTTGTCCGCCTCTCGGCAGCTGCATCGGGCGGGTAGTCGATAGATATGTAGATGGATGTTTTCCTCCAAGGCCTGCGATCGGAGCGAGATGCCCCCGGCTGGTGTTCTCGTGACCGACCGTGGAGGGGGATTTGTATGGCGTCCAATCCGTTGAATGCGAGATGTGAAGTGCAGTGGCACTCTGCTTGCGCTGAGCCAGACCTCGTGTTGAGTGAAGCACTGTCAAATAACAGATAGTGAGCAAGGAACGCGAAGGTCCACGGTCGATTCCGACCGGCGGGGACGGGGGAAGAGAACGAACAGCCATCATTTCCGAGTGGTACTCGTCGTGGGAGCGAGGACGGGGCAATCTTTGGCAGGAGATTGGGGCTCATTAGTTCCGCTCCCGGTCGACGAGCCTTCCAGCGAGTACATGTCATCCTGCGCACGTCTCAGCGATTCCCAGCACGACCGTAGGGCGATGGGATCGGATCGCGACGGACATGAGATGTGCTTGAGGGCAAGCGCTGTGGCGGGAGAGTAAGGCCGGTTCCCCTCCTCCTCTTTTTCCTTCCCCCAGGAGGGCCAGCTCTCACCACCACCGCCCTCAGCCCGACCGAGGAAGTCAGCCAATGGCTGGACCAAAGGCCGAGTCGACTAGTCAATACTGATGTGATGAATCGCTGTCTCTCGGTCCCCACGCCTCTACATAGCCGCCTGTGCGCGAGACTCCCATGTCGCTGATGTCGCTGACCATGCGATGCTCCCAAATGTCGCCTCCGGATTCCCCAGTAAAAACTCCGAGTGCATTGAGTGCTGTGCGCGCCCGAAGAAGACGCAGGCGAGAATTCCGCAGCGCATTCCATCTAGATGTTGCTCGACGGAGACGAACGATTGGTGTTTGCGGGACTCCCATTGCTCTTATGTAGAGTACTCCGAACACCGCGATGATTGGTGATTGGGTTGAGATCGAGATTAGGTGAGGACTGCCATTAAAGTTAAGTTGAGCGTCACGCTTGGATGCCGCCTTAAACGAGTTGTGGTTAGAGAGTTACAAGCAGAGACACATCTCCATGGATTTGCTGCGTAGATATGTATGCATGGACCTCCCCCTGGTGGTGGCCCGAAATAAATACAGGGCTTGGACGCTGATGATGGAGTGAGATTAGCTATACCCGGTTTGCTGTGGCGGTAGCGGGATGGCGCAGCTGACAGACAAATGGGCGGGGCGCTGCTGGTGGTGGTAGTGGTAGTGGTGGGGTGGTGTCGGCGTGAGCAAGGCAGCTGGACGCTGCCAACCTATGCACGTAGGGGGAAGAGCGGATGAAAGTGACTCCCTGCCATACCTACTCCTTCAACTCTAGAAATCATCACCCCCCCCCCCCCCCCACACTACATCGCCGTCGTAAGCGATACAACCCTCCCCCCTCCGGTCTCTGCTCTCTTTGAGCGGATACCTGCCTCTCCCGATCGCTCGTCCTGCCCGTCCTCAAACAGAAAAATCTCCGGCAGCACAATCAGGCGTTTGTCGCACGCGCCGTCCCACCTCGCACCGCGCCGATACGTAGAGGTCGTCTCAGTACCTCCGTCGGCCACCATGAATTCCTCCATCTCCTTCGACACCACCATCGCAGGACCACCGCCACCTTCCGACGGCGAGCCAGGAAGATGCGAGCTTCTGGGTCCTTTCGGTGAGCTTCTCCGGTGGGCGGCAGGGCGGTACGGCGGCGGCGGCGGAACAGGGGGCTGACACTGGTTTCTCCACAGCGTTGTTCGTCCAGGGTGCACTAGGAGCTCTCGCCTTACTGGTCTTGCTATGGAAGCGATCGCGGGAACATCCTCAACGGCCCCTATTGATATGGTACGCGTGCGAAAAACGTGCTGCGCGGTGGGCGGCGCGGGGGGACGTGGCGCTGATGGGCGCGCGAGTGTGTGTGCTACAGGTTCATGGATGTCTCGAAACAAGTGATCGGTAGCGGTCTGGTGCACATCGCCAATCTGGTGCTCTCAATGCTGTCGTCCGGAACGTTCTCGACGGAGCCTACGCCTACCAGTGCCGTTATCGCGGGCATGCGGATGCTCCGCCGGCAAGACGGCCCTGGAGACGAAGCCCCGCACCACTCGAATCCGTGCTCGTTCTATCTGCTCAATCTGGGCATCGATGTATGAGGTTCCCCTCCCCCCCCCGCGTACATGACATACGTGCGTGCGAGAGGGAAAAAGAAATGTTGCTGACGGAAGGACGTATGTAGACAACGGTGGGGGTTGTCATCCTCATCTACGCGCTCCGGATGCTTCACAAGATCATCGAGAGGTTCTCCATTCCGGGCCTGCGAACTGGTATGGTCTCTGGCTACTACGGCGAACCACCAAAATGGATGTATTGGATGAAGCAGTCGAGCGTCTACTTTGCTGGCTTGATGGTCATGAAGTTCATCGTCGGCCTGCTGTTCGCATTATTTCCGTGGCTGGGCATGGTCGGTGATTTCTTGCTCTCGTGGACAGAGGGGAACAAGAAAGTGCAGGTTTTCTTCGTCATGTTTGTCCGTACCCCCACTCTCCCTCCTCTCGACATATGCTGACTGGACTAGTTCTTTCCCCTCGTGATGAACGCATTCCAGTACTACGTCATCGACAGCTTCATCAAGGCCAAGGACCCATCACAAGACGTGATCCGCGATGGCGCGCCAATCGACGACGAACCCGAGCTCCATCACACTCGCCGTTCCTTCAACTACACCGAGGAAGCCTCCGACTCCGATCCCGAAGACGGCTCGAAGCGACTCCTCTACCCGAGCCGTCCGCTTCAGCGCAACCCCACCAGCAAGAAACCCTCTGGGGGGACCTACGTCGAGGAGTACGACCCCAACTACGACGGTACCAGCGACAACAACGCCACTGCTACCCACCGTGGTTCTCCGGAGAGCGGGTACTTCAAGCCCGGAAGCAGGAAGACGCCGACTGTGGGGAGCCAGAAGAGCAGGAATAGCAGCATGCTCTTGCTGCCCGGCAGCAGAGGGCCTAGCACCCCCGGATATGCAGATGAAGAGAATAATAGCATTAGTACCGGCCGTGGAAGTGGCCATGGCAGAATGAACTTGGGTGACGACGATAGTACGCTGGTGGAACGTGAGGAGCAGTAGAGGTGGGGATACATTTTCCGGATGTACGGATAAATTGATTGTCACGCGCCGTCGTGGCTGGGTGGCTCTATTACTCTACCAAGATGAAGGGATGTTTTCCTCCTCTAAGCTCTAATCATCCGCTTCAACATTTTTTCTCGATTTCATTTTGCTCTTTCTTCTCCTTTTTTCCTTTTTCGGTTCTTGTTCCTATCTGTCGAGCGTGCGTGTTAACCGTTGAGGGTTTGGGTCCTGCAATGTTGATTTTTTCCCCCTCTTTTATCGGTTCCTGTTCTGTTGATTTCGATTTGGTGTTTTTTTTTTTTGCTGTCGTGCTCTGCTCTATTCCAGTTGCATCTTTGGGGCGAGATCGGCGTGTTTTCTTTCGTTATATTTTTTGTTTTCTCTTCTATGTATTTTGGGCGAGGGATGATGGTCACTGGTGGGAGGGCATGGGTGGGAGTGGGGATACACTACAAAGAAGTACATACATACATCCAACTAGAGTACTTCGGCGATCATTTGATGACTGGTTGAGTATCTAGAAACGTTCTGTGAGCTGCAGCATGGTGGGCTGCCAAGACATTGCGTCATACCACCGCGGGGTTAACATCCACTGTTTGATATCGAATTGTTAGAGCAGCACCTTCATAACTATAGCAAATACTGACCCACACACAATGAAGCAACGATTCTCCTCTCTCGATCTGCAAGTACGCGACGCGCTGTCTCGTCCCGCTCTCGTCGCTGGCTAACAAGCCCTCCCTCAGATAGTAACGCACGAGCTGTCGCAGTCGCTTTTGAACCACCGGCTGAGCAATCTGTACGACCTGACGACGCGGATCTTCCTGCTCAAGTTCGCGCGGGGGCCATCGAAGCACCTGCTGGTGATCGACTCCGGGTTCCGCGTGCACCTGACGCAGTTCACGCGCGAGACGTCGCCGACGCCCAGCGCGTTCACGCAGAGGCTGCGCAAGTACCTGCGGACGCGCCGCGTGACGGACATCAGCCAGCTCGGCGTCGACCGCATCCTCCGGATCCAGTTCAGCGATGGCCTGTACAGCCTCTACCTCGAGTTCTTCGCCGGCGGCAACGTCATCCTCACCGATGCCGACGGGACCATCGTCGCGGTCCTCCGGATCGTGCCCGCCGCGGACGGCGTCCAGGAGTGCAGGGTCGGCGCCGTCTACGCGCCGAGCGGGAAACAGGGCGCGGGGACCATCACCAGAGAGCGCATCGTCGAGGTGCTCACCGACGCTGTCGATGCGGCCCGAGAGCCGCTGCTGCCGGAGGAGAGGCCAGCCGCGACAGCGGGCGGGAAGAAGTTCCAGCGGAAAAAGAAAAAGGTCGACAGCGCCCTGAAGCGGGTGCTCGGCGCTCGGCTGTCGGAGTTCTCGCCGGTGCTGATCGAGCATGCGCTCCTCGGGGCGGGCGCCGATCCGGCGCTCAAAGCGGCCGATGTGCTGGCCAGCGAGGAGCTGCTGGCGAAAGTGGTCGAGGCCTTCGGAGAGGCCGAGAAGATCGTGAGAGAGCTCACGACGGGCGAGGGGAGCAGCAGAGGATATATCGTCGCCAAGAAGCCGCAGGATGTCAAGGATGAGCCCAAGGAGGAGGTGGAGGAAGTGGCAGAGGAGAAGAAAATGGTTTCGTTTGGAAGTACTGAGGCGACGGAGTCGACGCGTGCCCAGGAGGTGCAGATGGAGGGCGTGGCGAAGGGGCTCGTCTTCGACGACTTTCATCCCTTCCTCCCGCGGCAGTTCGTTGGCGTTCCCGGGCTCACGACGCTGGAATACGAGGGTTTCAACAAGACGGTCGATACGTTTTTCTCCTCGATCGAGGCGCAGAAGCTCGAGAGCCGCCTGAGAGAGCGGGAGGCGGCAGCGGTGAAGCGACTGGAGGCCGCTAGAACGGACCATAAGAAGCGTGTGGACGGACTGCGAGACGTGCAAGACCTCAACGTGCGCAAGGCGCAAGCTCTCGAGGCGAATGCTATGCGTGTTGAGGAAGCGACCGCCGCGGTGAATGGGCTAGTCAACCAAGGCATGGACTGGGTGCAGATCGCGCGGCTAATCGAGAGTGAGCAGAAGAGGGGGAATGCGGTGGCCGAACTGATACAGCTCCCGCTGAAGCTCTACGACAATCGGATAACGCTGAAACTACGGGAGTCGAGTGGCGAGGACGAAGCGGACGAAAGGAAATTTGTCGGATTCAGCGACGACGAGGACGAGACCGACGAGGAAGGAGAGGATGAAGATGACTCCAAGAAGCCGCAGCCGCTCTCGATCGACGTCGACCTCGCACTCACCGCCTACGCCAACGCCAGAACCTATTACGACCAAAAACGCACCGCGGCCGAGAAGGAAACCAAGACGCTTCAGTCCTCCGCCAAAGCGCTCAAATCCACCGAACGCAAGATCACCGCGGACCTCAAAAAGGGCCTCAAGAACGAAAAGCAGCTTCTCCGTCCGGTCCGCACTCCGCTGTGGTTCGAGAAATTCCTCTTCTTCATCTCGAGCGATGGGTACCTCGTTCTCGGCGGCCGAGACGCCCAGCAGAACGATATCATCTACAAGCGGTATTTCAAGCGTGGAGATGTCTATGTTCACGCGGACATTCAGGGCGCTGCGACCATCTTTGTCAAGAATAACCCCGCCACGCCCGACGCGCCGATTCCCCCGTCCACCCTCCAACAGGCGGGAACGCTGTCGGTATCAATGAGCCAGGCATGGGATTCGAAGGCGGTTATGTCCGGCTGGTGGGTCGGCTTCGATCAGATTGCGAAGATGGCTCCGTCCGGAGAATATCTATCTGCTGGCATCTTTCATGTCAAGGGCAGCAAGAACTTTTTGCCGCCTGCGCAACTCATATTGGGCTATGGAGTCCTGTGGAGAGTCGACGAGGAGAGCAAGAAGAAGCACGTGCGGCACCGTGTTGAGGAGCCGAGCGAGACCAAAGCGGAGCAACCGGAGCAACAGGAGGAGAAGGATGCTAGCGACAATGGCGGTAAAGAGGAGCTCCCTGGTGTCAAGACTGGCGATGTCAGTGACGGCGGGGAGTTTCCCGATGTCAAACGGGACTCCGAGATCGAGGATGAACCCGAGGATGAGTGGTTTCCAGATATTCAGCCGAACTATGGCAGCGATGTCGAGGAGGACATTCATGGGGATGAAGATCAGGAGCCAGCAAAGGACGACGACTACAAGGAACAGGAACAGCCAGAGTATGAGGATGCACCGGTAAAGCTGGAGGATATGACACTCGAGGACTTCCTCACCCCGCGCAAAGCGCCGGTGAAAGCGAAAGAAGCGAAACCAGAGATTGAACGAACAGAGAGGGAAGGGGCACCATCGCCGTCCCCCGCTCCAACCCCTCATCTCTCGGCAAAGCAGCGACGCGATCTCAAGAAGGGAAAGCTGATCTCCACTCCCGCCTCTGCTTCTTCCCAAGAGCCTAGCCGGTCTTCGACACCTTCTCAGGGCCCCAAATCCTCGACCAAGCCCCTTCCCCGTGGCAAAAAGACCAAGGCCAAACGTGCCGCGGCAAAATACTCCCTCCAAGACGAAGATGACCGTGAACTAGCGCTCTCCCTCCTCGGGGTGGCTCCCAAGACCACTGAGACCTCCGCCGCCAAGGAAGAAGCTCCCAAGGAGACTCCGGAACAGCGCAAAGCACGTCTGCGTGAGCAGCACCAACGCGCGCAAGCTGTCGGCCTCGCCGAAGAAGCCCGCCGCCATCAGCAAGGTGCAGACGAGGCGGAGGGTGACGAAGAAGAAAACATCGATACTCCACTCGACTCGCTGGTCCCTGACCCGTACGCCGACGACGTGATCCTTGACGCTATCCCAGTATGTGCGCCCTGGGGCGCAATGGGCCGGTACAAGTACCGAGTCAAGCTCCAGCCTGGAGCCCAGAAGAAGGGTAAGGCGATCAGGGAGGTGCTGCACGGCTGGATCGGGGATAAGGGACGCATGCGGGGCAAGGAGAAGGAGCTGGTGACGGGGTGGAAGGAAACTGAGGCTATCGCCTGCGTGGGTGTTGGAAAGGTCAAGGTGTTTGGGGAAGCAGGTAAAGGTGGTGGAGGTGGTGATAAAGGGAAAGCGAAGGCGAAGGGGAATCCCGCTAGGGGGGCGGCGAAGAAGAGTGCGAAGAAGTAGTGCTGCCACTTCATCATTTACGTGTACCCAATATCTACCAACATAATATGTAACTAGACACATACTACGCTATTTGCTTACATGGACATTGGAGGAGGTAATTGTCGTATGGTGCACGCCATCTACAAAGTGAGAGCCCGTTCGCAACACGGGAAGTATCGACTTTTTTTTACATGGCAACAGACCAAAATCCAATAAGTACACAACATCCAAACTGAAACCCAGCGGCGACCGCCCTACACACCAAAACCCATTATTAAACCACAACTTTTTTTTCTACACGATGGTGGCTAGCATAATCCCGCTCTTCGTAATCAATACTTCCAAAGGAGTGTCCACCCGATAGGCCCAATGGTTAGCAAGTTCTAGTGGAGTCCGAGTCGGCATACCTGTATAATCCTCTGAACACGATTCCAGTGCTTCCAGCGTGTCCGGTACCGATTCCAACGCTGTAGGCAGGACCTCTTTCAGTCCAGCCAGAGTATATGTGCAATTGCGCCGGGTATAGTGCTTGGTCTCGCCCCCAGTGGTGCTCTATCCAGTTCAGCTCGCAATGGAACTTTGGATGCATAGAATAGAACAAGACATCCCCCCCCTACTTTCTCGATCACATCTCCGAGGCGGCTCTTCTGAGCTGCAAAGTCAGATTGCGATGAAAGAACTGCTCTTTTGCACAGCAGGGCGGATGCACGCAGGGATCATTGACGCACTTCGTCTTCGCGCCCGCACCCCGCCTTAGGATTGTCGATTCTGCATTGCACTGGGAGACGTGGTCTCCAAAGCCCCAGCTCTTCCAAGATCTTCTCCGTCCCTTTAGGTACACCCCTTGGAGTCTTGCATCGATTGCGGCTGCTGGGTCTTCGGATTGAACCCAGATCGCAGACAAGGTCGTCCACCGCCAGGCCCGAGGATAAGCCGCTCTGCATGGAGAGAGTCCTCTGCATAGGCGGAATGGTATGTATGTACGTCGCATTGCCGACGAAGAAGAAGAAGAAGAACACTGCCTGGTGTCCGGGATATCGCCGCTCGAACAAAGGAATCGTAGGGTTTTTGATCTGCTCGATCATGTCGTTGCCCGTCCAATAACCGCCTTCTCCAAAAAGAAATCTCGGACTTGCGTACACTCCCGGGAAGGATCGCCATCAGGTTCTCGTGGCCAGTCTTCTTCAGGTATGTCTTCTGATAGCCAGAGGTTTCCTGCTGGGGTGAGGAACTCGGATACCATCATACCCTGGCCACGGCCTTTATTGAAAGACGGCATATGATCCTCATGTACCCAGCCCTGGTGGGGCCCATCAGTTGAATTGAAGGAACATGCGTCACAGGGACTCGCGGTGGGCATCCTGGAGGCAAGGCCGGGGGAGGTCTTGAAATGACATACTCTGGAGCGAATCTGTCGCAAGAACCGGCTGGGGTTGGGTTGGGTGAACTGGGGGTCGGGCTCTACGGGTTTGGAGGAGAAAGACCTTCTGGCGGTAGCTATATAGGTGAAAACGTCAGGGTGCCCGTGGCAGCCCTTATAAACCCCTTTCCGTAGGTCCTTCCAATTGTAGCCCATCTTCAACCATGCGGAGTGTCTTCCTATTCCTATGTACCTTGCCTACTCTGCGGAATTGAACCTGTGGTGATCCACAGATTTTCATGCATCAACAGTCGGCTGGCTGCCGTTCGGAGGGAGGGCTCGGTTACGGTGCGGTTTGAAGAAGAGTTGCTTATTGATCGGTTGCGAACATGTCGGTGCCTATGGCACGGATGACTAAGTACGTGGAGATGGATAGCTAGCGTCTTGGCGAGGAGGATGTTTAGGTTCGGAGCGGGAGCTATGTAGACTTAGAATCTACACACATGGGTTGCATGCAGTGTCGGTAGCTAGTATCGGACCGAAGCCAGATGGCCACTCAGCATTTCGACTTCACAAGAAATATACATACACGAACGCCAGACCGATCTCGGTCTCTATAGGATTTACGACTTAGTCTTCTCTCCTTTCTATAGCCGAAGTCTCCTTCCGGTGGATTTTGCAGTTGTATGAAAGTGGTTCCTTCAGAGATGGCGTGCACCATACGAACAGACGCATATGATGTCATTCGCGCTTCAGGTAGCACCTCACATCTCGCCCAGATACTTTGCTAGATGGCGGGCGACAGTCATTAACTACCAAAGTCCAAATGGAAAAAGCGGTATGGCAACCAGCAACCGTCTCCGTTGGACATCGTAGGCCACTCTAATATTAGGCGCCTTCCGAACTTCCCGGGGCAGAACATGATGAATTCGACGTGGTTGAAAAATTGAGATAATGGTTAAGTGAAAAGAAGGAGAATGTAGATATTACCGAGGACTTTGAGTTATAGGTGGGTGAGTAAGTACATGGCTTAAGCAGGAACCAGTATACCACCTCGGGATTTCCTTTGTAGTTTCTTTGGTGCGCTTCCATTTTCTGGGACGGGCCTGGGCGGAGGGCAAAGGGGAGCTTGCAACGAGCCGCCATTGCGCGGACTGCGGACGGGAAACTCACGAGCCCCGGCTACCTGCGCACTCATCACCGGCGTGGCCAGCGGTATCGGCGAAGCCACAGCGCAGCAGCTCGCACCCTATGGCGTCCTCGGCATCCTGCACTGCGACCTCCCGACGACGGAGCTCACTAGCGCGGCGACGAGCGTGACAGCCGCGGCGTCTATATAGCCTATCGATACGGGTGGCGGTGGAGGTGCGATCGGCGGGCGACTGCGCCAACTCCGCGGGCGTGTTCTCGATGACGGACTGGACGGAGACGCGACGTCGCGGCCGTCAACGCGACGGGGATGCTCAATTCCCTGCGCGCCGTCATCGCCTGGGTGAAGACGCAGGCACGCCGTCAAAGCCCGTCCGGTGCGGCGCTGCGGTAGCATCGTCGTCCTCGGATCCGTGTCCGCGCTCACGGGCGCCTACTGGTTCGCCGCCTACACGGCCTCGAAGCCCATCGTCCTCGGAATGCACCACCGCAGAGGTCGCCACGGACGGCATCAGGTCAACTGCGTCTGTCCCAGAATGACCGACACCCCATGATGGCGGACTTCCCAGAGGCACTGGGGGAATCCGCGAGGAGGTTGAACCCGGCTCGTGTTGCGCGAGGGGTCACCAATGTCATCACGTAGATATCAGGTGCGAGGCCGTGTTATCGGTTTAGCTATCGTGGTGGACAATGGGGCGACAATCATGCTAGAGAGTCATTAGCTGGAGCAACTATCTCAGTAGGTAGAATGGTGGTTGTGGGAATGGACGTATTGAGACGCATGGCGTACATCGTGGTATCCCATTGTTCGTGAACTAGAAAATCCCATTCATACAACTCAACTACATAAAACGCAATACGAAAACATCGACTAGACATACAAAAATGACTATACGTACAAATCATTACCCCTCCAATCCAATCCCTAGGTGTAACGGTACAAGAATGACTTCGTGCCTTTTTTTTTTGTCGGTTTGTTGATTTTCCACCTTTTTTTTTGTCTTTTCCTCCGTAAATCCGTTGATCCGTTCCGTAAATAAAAACATGAAAACAAAAGCATCGCAAAAGCAAAGCAAATCATTATAAAGCAAAGGGGGCATTGAAAGGTCCATGACAAAAGAAGAATCGTAAAAGAGATATGGAGCACGATAAGAAAGGGGAGGGCGTCTGAAAACTCTAAAGCACATCCAGGTAGTAAAGATCTATACCCGATCACCGCTGCCACTGATCCTTCTCTTCTTGCCTAGATTGCTCTCGTACCTCGGTGGCATGTCAAAGTCGCAGAACTTCTCGTCGTCGACATCCATCTCACCACACCTCGATGGGATGCCAAAGTCGCGAGACTTCTCGTCGTCGACATCCAACTCACCACACCTCGATGGCATGCCAAAGTCGCGGGACTTCTCGTCGTCGACATCCATCTCACCATCGCTATCGTCCACGAGTCTGATCGTCTGCTCGGGGATCTTGGGTAGGGGCTCGGGGCTCTCGTCTCGTTCGCGGCGCGTGGGATCTGGCGTCGTGCGCGGGGAGTGGTCGGTGATTGGCGTGAGCCTGCTGACCGCCTGCTTCGAGGACTGGCCGTCGCGCCAGCTGTGCCCGTGGATCGAGCTGCCGACGGAGCTGGCAACTGACCGCATGGAGGAGCATCGACTCTCCGAACGAAGCTGCGCGCGGGTGATGAGGACCTGCATCTGACAAACCACATGCTCGCGGTCGTATTCCTCGCCGAACTCGTTGCCGCGCCGGATGATCGGCGGGAAGAGGACCATCTTGACGGTCGCGTGCTCGGCTTCGAGGTCGAATGGTGAAGCGTCGCTATTGACGGCTTTCATCCGCGCCGCGTTGAAGTAGACGGTGTTGGAAACTTCGCCCAGATCATCGTATTCTGGGAACGGAGGACGGAGCATCACGTATTCGGCTCGCTGCGTGCGCATCTCGAGCGCGAGCTTGACGGCGCGGTTGAGCATTGCTCGGAGTGTGCTGATTGCCATGGTGGCGTGCTGCGGCGGAGGTGGCAGGAGTAGGTTCAGGTGTCTCATGATGTCATTGACCGTGGCCTCGGTGGCGGATGTAAGTAGTGACCGGAACGAATGTCGTTGCGAGAGCAGCGTGAGCGTGGTTGCTCGCCATTGATGCACGGCCGGGGGTGCACCTGTGATTGTGTCAGTAGGAGGCAATTGGGAGGGGACGAGTATTACATACCGACTTCGGCAAGAGTCCGTTCCAAAGACAGCAGCTTTTGGCGCTCCTCGGCCTCAAGACCGAAAAGATAACGCGTGAAGACAAACTCCCAGATGAGACGCATCATGATGGCCGTGATGGCAGTGCCACGTTGGGCCTCATCCTTGAGCATACGTCGCACGCCTCGGTCGTCGAGCATCACATTCTCGAAGCGATTTTTGATCTCTTCGTCGGTAACGCGGTGAACATGAATACAGCGGCGACCGAGTGAGAAGTGCGAGAAGTCCTCGCTCCATTTCTGTACCTCCTGAAAGAGGACGCTGGCGCTGTCGGCAAAGTGCGATGGATCTTTGATGTCGAGATAGCGGTTGCTCTGCCGAGACATAACCTTGCGTTCGAGTGAGCGCACCTCATCGCGGGCCTTTTGTAGCTCACTGCGGAGTAACTGGAGTTCGGCGTCCTTTGCCTGAATCTCGTCGGCGACGGCCTGGCTGTGCTCGCGTTGCTCCTGCAATGACTTGTATCTTTCCTGCAGCTCTGTGTGCTCATTGGTAAGCTCGAGCAGCTGCTGCGACTTCTTGTCGTAGCGCGTCGAGATGCTGGCGTGGCTGAGCTTGTACGCGGCTTGTAGCTTGGTGAGAGTGGCATTGTCGCCTTGAAGACGGGCCATCTCCTCCTGGTACCATGCTAGTTTCTTCGTGAGCTCGTCGATTTCCGCATTCTTGTCGGCAAGGACTTTGTCAGCAGACTCGAGCTTTTGGGTTAGCGCGGTTGTCGCTTCCTGTTGATCCGCACGCGTCTTGGCCAGCGATTTCACCAAGTTGGCCTTTTCGTGCAACAGCGTGCTGTTTTCGGTGCCGAGCAACTCGACCTTCTGTTCGAGGTCCATCAACTTGAGGCTCTGCCGCCGGCGGATGCTAGGCGGCCGCGTAGGCGAGCTCGGCTGCGGGTGCTGTTCGCCCCATGCTTCGAGGATGTCGTCTCGCGTCTTGTCATGCGCGCTTCCGGGCCGCACGGGAGTGGTGAAGCGCTCGCCGAAGATGACATACTCAGCGGAAGTGCGCGGACTTTCGATTTGGGAGCCAACCCGGCGCAGGGATGGCGCCTTGCCTGCGCGCTCGCCGCGCTTGAGTACTTGCATCTTCTCGTCCTCTTGTAGTTCTGGTGGGCGAGTGGCCCAGATTGCAGATTTGGCGCGGCGCGGAACGTCGCTTTGCAGGCGGAGGATATCGTCGGCAGTGATGAAGCGGCTACCGGCAGTTGGGTTCTCGTATTGCTTGAATGTCTCAGCTCGCGTGGGTGGGGGCGGTGGCCGGAAGTAGGAGTTCTCAGTGGCGGTGCGCTGTAGTGATTCGATTGGTCGCTCGCGTTCGGTAGAAGCCTCGGTGATGGTAGGGAGCGGGAACGAAACGTGGGTCGGTGAGACTATAGGAGAGTGAGTGGTGGTAGATGGCTTGAGCTCGAAGTTGCTGTGGCGTCGTGCGAGCCTGATTTCGGACTTCTCTCCGGCTTCTTTGGCTGCGAATGGTTTGAATGTTGTGTTGTCCTCGGAAGAAGGGCCACCGAAGAGGCTCTTGTATGGCTCCTTAGGTGTGGCCTCCTTGGTTTCCGGAGGAGTAGCAGAGCGGGAGCTGGCGAAAGAGCGGAGCGAGTCGGTGGACGACTGTGGCTGAAGCTCTTCAAATCTACCCACCAGCTGGGAGATTTTTACTCCTATTGAGCCCCTACGACGGCTTTCGCTAGAAGGGATACGCTGGACGGAGACTTCGTAACCAGGGTCAGCTTCTATCGATACTAGTACGGTGCCTTCGCCAGAGGAGGAATAGGAGGATGTGAAGGCGCTGCTAATGCTGCTGCTGCTGCTGATGGAGCTATCTGGATTCTCCTGTGGGTGGGGCTTACCAAGGTCCTCGTGGGGAGTGGGAGGTTCCTGGACGGAAGGGCCAACTGTCTGCAGGTCTGGGGTGGATGATCCTAGTTCCGAGAGGAATTCTGGTGAGATTTCGAGGGCCAGGGGAGATTGGTGATCTGAGACCTCTGTATTAGCCGATGTGGCTGGAGCCAATAGAAGGGGGCCTCTGGTACCAAGCCTTGGTGATCCAGCTGAAGGAGGCGGGGATTCTAAGGTGGCTCCTGTAGGGGGAGCAAGAGTTGTGGAAGCAGCGGATTCGAGTGTAGATGGAAGTTGGTTGGTGGGGGTTGTCCTTTGAGAGGGATCGTCTTCGGCAAGGGAGACGCCCAGGGAAGATGCTTCTTCGTCGGAAGAGAGCAGTGGTGAGAACTGTTCCGGGAGGGTAGTGAGTGAAACAGGTGTTGCAGGACGGTCGTATGTAGGGACAGCACTAGCTGCGGAGAGAGTGGGTGAGGCAGTGGAGCTTTCGAGAGTTTGTGATTGTGAGTGTGTACAGTCGATGATTTCCTCGGCGATTTCAGTATGTGTTGGCTTGAAGGCTGGTGGGTTTTCCTGGTATACTGATTTCGCTTCCTCGGAAACCGTAGTTAACTGTAGGTTATACACGGATACTGGCTCTAATTGATGATCCAAGAGTACCCCGGCGGCCTCTTGATCGAACTCCTCTGTTGGTGACCCCGTAGCGGAGTCCACGAGTGTCCATTCTTCGGTACTTTTCTGGGCCTAATCATTGTTAATAAACCATCCAGCAGACAGCATGGAGCCGCCAAAACATACATCGAAATACTTTCTATTCGCCTTCTGAATATCCTCCCATATGTTAAGTTCCAAAACTATTTTGCCCCTCCATTAGTTCGATCGCCCCATAAAGAAACTACGCACAGATCTCCTCCCACCTTCATCCGCCTTATCTTCTATGGCTACCACACGACTAGAATTATTCCTTTGCTCCTCCTCCTCCAATGTCTTCTTCTTGTATTCGGAATACTCGCTCCCTGAGTCCTCTGGTTGCAGCGAAACTCCAGCCCGTACCTCCTCGCCCTCACTCAAAAAGCTGGGCGCACGAGCGAGGCTATCAAAAGGATTACTCTCGTTCTTGGCCGCTGCAAATGGTGACGTGAAGGCTGATAATATGCCCACGCCACCGCCAGTGGGGGTTCCAGGTCTGCTCTTGCTGGGTTCGGCTTCGCTAGGAGAGGGCGATGCAACCGGCCCTGCAGTCTTCCACACCCTGTTCCAGAACGAACCTTTTCTCTTTGGCCCAGGAGGCCTGTGGTTTCTTAGCACGTCACGGCAAAGAAGGGATTGGAAATACATACTTCTTGTCATCGATTGACCCGGTTGGCGATGGCGGTGCCACTTCTTCCTCCTTAATGCTCATAGTCCGCGACGGGACAAGCTTGAGCTCTTCTAATTCATCCTCTTTCTCCTCTACAACTTCTGGTTGAGTCTTCACTAGACCAGACTTCTTCCTCCACAGCTTCCTTCTTGGTGCCGACGACGCCTCTGATGGCGGCGGCGGCGACGGAATAGCAACCTCCGTTGGCGGCTCTTCGACAATCTGCTCTTGGACTGGATCTGGACGTGGCGATTCCGGCAATGGTGGCAACGCCGCAGTATCGAGTGTGAACTCATAAGGCGAGCCAGGAGTGCTAAGTGGAAGCTCCTTTTCAGTCGGCGCCGGACCTAGTGTTGGCGAGTTCCAGGAACTGCTCGGAAGACCCGGTACCCGGGTGGGCATAATATCCGACAACTGGTACGGCGATCCGGGATGGCTGAATGGCAGCTCGGCATCTTGAGGCCGAGGAAGCAGTGTCGGGCTCGAAGGCAACGCGGGTAAACCCTGCTCGGCAGCATCCGGAAGTTGATATGGTAATCCTGGCTGGCTTGGAGGAGCAGCCACTTCTTGCGGTCGGGGCCCAAGCGTCGGTGAGTTCCATGGGCTCAGCGATCCAGAATGCCATGGTGGCTTTGGTAATGCTGGTAACTCCAAAAGGACCGGCGGGAGCTGGTGGGGGGAATCTGGCCTGCTTACGGGAGCATCGGTCTCCGTCGCCCTTGGGCCGAAAGTCAGGGAGTTCCAGGGGCTATCTGGGAGCGGTGGAAGCTCTTTACCCACGAGCGGCGAGATGTACGGCGAGCCGGGTGCACTACCTGGAAGCTCAACCTCTGTCGGACTCGGCCCAAGCGTGGGCGAGTTCCATCCACTCTCAGGCAGCTGGGGGAGATCGTCGGGGATCGCAGGCAACACATAAGGTGAGGTGGATCGGCTACACGGAAGGCTCATATCCTGAGGCGCAGGACCTAGAGTCGGCAAGTCCCATGGGCTAGGCGGAAGGTTAGGAAGGTCATCCGGAACGGCCGACAGCGAGTAAGGCGAGCCCGGTGCACTTTCTGGCAATTCAACGTCCTGCGGAAGCAAGGTCGGAGAACCGAAAGGACTAGATGGCAACTGGGGAAGATCAGGAATCGCAGGAAGCACATAGGGCGAGTCAGGCCTGCTGGACGGTAAGTCAAGGTCTTGCGGCGCCGGTTGCAACGTCGGCGAGTCCCATGGGCTCCCTGGAAGCATCGGTAGGTCAGGCGGCACTGCGGGAAGCTGGTACGGCGAAGTGCATTCGCTCTCCGGTAACTCTATATCTTGGGGACCCGGTCCCAGCGTGGGAGAATTCCACGGGCTTAGCGGAAGCCGTGGTAGGTTGGACGGTATTGCAGGAAGCTGGTAGGGTGAGGTGCTGCGGCTCTCGGGTAGATCGATATCAAGAGGGCTCGGCCCCAGAGTTGGGGAGTACCACGGGCTCCCAGGAAGTTCCGGCAAATCGTTTGGAACGACCGGGAGCATGTACGGCGAGCCATCTCTGGTGGACGGCAGCGACAAGTTCTCTGGAAGCAACGTGGGCGAGCTCGCTCGACTCTCCGGCAGCATCGGAAGATACGCCGGCATCGGGAGGTCGTACGGCGACTCTGGCCTGCTCTCGGGAATATCCACATCGAGGGGGCTTGGCTCCAGGGTCGGCGAGTACCACGGACTATCAGGCAGCAATGGAAGATAGGCCGGTACCTCGGGGAGGCTGTACGGACTGGCGGGCCAGCTTTCTGGAAGTTCCACCATTTCCGGCGCATCTGCAGTGAGGAAGTAAGGAGAGCTAGGCTCGCTAGGTGACCGAGACCAATCATTGGAAAGCAAGGCCGGGGAATCATTTGGACTCCTGGGAAGGGGCGGCAGATACCATGGCAACGCTGGAAGCTCATAAGGAGACCCAGGCCTGCTAGCAGGAAGAGGGACATCCACCGCACGCAAATGATTGCGGAGGGGTTCCCTCAAGACGCTCGCAACACGACGCAGCATCTGCTGCTTCTTCTCCTGTTGGAAAGCCTTCTTCCACATGCCACCAAAGACCAGGGGTACACCGCCCACACCATCATCTGATACTGGAGAGGCCATCCTTGGGGCATCCATCTCCTCCGCTTGTTCGGTAGGGGGAACGGGCAAGCTCGGGGCGCTGTCAAACAACTCCAGCGTAGGCGAATCCGGCCTCGATGGTGGGAGCGCCGGTAGGCCCGACGGAACTGCGGGAAGAAGAAAAGGAGAACTCGGTCCACTGTTAGGCAAAGGTGCATCTTCAGGCAACAAGGTAGGCGAATCGAGGGGGCTCTCCGGAAGCGGCGGTAGATACCATGGTACAGCCGGAAGCTCATAGGGAGATCCAGGGTTGCTATCCGGAAGCATCACATAATCGGGCTGCTGCAGACGGAGGTAGAGAGGAGGCTCTTCATCGCTCGGCGCCTCGAAAGACCCAACCGACCACGAATTTCCCTGATACGCCTGCTGAAGTGACGATGCAGTCAACGAAGCCTCTTCCTGTGTCTGCTGAGTCAAGAGGGATAGGTCACCCGGAACGGGAATCTGTGACTGCAGCGTCTGGATGGATGAACCAAGAGGGCTTTCAGGAAGAGGTGGCAGATACCACGGAACTGCAGGAAGTTCGTAGGGAGATCCAGGCCTGCTAGCGGGGAGTGGGACATCCACGGGACGCAAAATATCTCGTAGCGTAAAATTGCTGACAACTTTCCGCATGGTCTTCTGCTGTTTTTCATGACGGACCGCTTTCTTCCAGAGACCACCATAAACGAGGGATACGCCACCGGTTTCGCCATCATCTCCCCCTCTGGTCTGCTTGGCAACTGCGATGGGGGATCGTGCAACACTGCTCTGCGCCTTTTGCGGCAACTGTGTAGGAGAGGTGGAGGGGCTCTCGGGTAGAGCGGGCAAATCCCAGGGGAGAGTGTGCTCATAGGGTGAAGCCGGATTGCTAAGAGGCAGCGTCACGCCCTGAGGCTGCAGTACTTCGAGATGAAGCTTCTCCGGAACGCTCACCTGCAGCTTTGGTGGCTGTGTGGGCGAATCCATGGGACTTTCCGGCAGAGGCGGCAGATACCAAGGCAGGCTCAAGGGCTCATAGGGAGATCCGGGGTTGCTGTCCGGGAGCATGACGTATTCCGGTTGTTGAAACTTCAGATGGAGAGGGTATTGTCTCTCGTCGCAGTCCACCCATTCTGGCGATGCCGCCCACCACGAGTATTCCTCTTCGTCCTCGGTGTTCGCGGATCGGGGGGAACCCATTGGCGAAAAATCGTTATCTTCATGCTTCGCGAGAGGCAGGTTCTTCAAGCCACTGTCTTGCGACAACTGTATGGGTGAACTAGGTACACTCTCCGGAAGAGCAGGTAAATACCAGGGGATCTCCGACATTTCATAGGGTGATCCGGGCGTGCTGTCTGGGAGCATAACATACTCCGGCCGTTGCAGCCTGAGATGAAGCGGAAGCTCTTCGGCATCCTCCAGTCCAACCAACATCGCGACATCATCCTTCTCCTGATCTTGGATCGCGGGCAGGAATGCCACCGGAACAGCACCCTTCGCTTGCAGTGCCTGCGTCGGCGAGCCGGGAGCGCTCTCTGGCAGCACTGGCAGATCCCGCTGCAACTTCGAAAGTTCGTAAGGGGATCCGGGCGTGCTGTCCGGTAGCATTATATATTCCGGTCGTTGCAACCGAAGATGGAGCGGGAGCTCTTCGGCATCCTCCAGCCCAACCAAACCAGCAACATCGTCCTCTCTCTGCTCATCTTGACTGGCGAACGGAAGAGGCTGTAGGATACTGTCCTGTAGCTTCGGTAGTTGCTGGATCGGCGACGTTGGAGCAGGTGGAGGCGAGTGAGCCTTCTCGGTTTCGTAGGGTGAACCGGGTCTGCTATCTGGGAGCATCACGTATTCCGGCCGTTGCAGCCTGAGGTGGAGCGGGAGCGCTTCGGCATCCTGCAATCCAACCAGCCTCGCGACATCGTCCTCCTCCTTCTCCTGATACTGAGGGGTGAGTGAGAAAGTCGCTGGAATAGCATCCTTCGCTTGCAGTTTATGCGTTGGCGAGCCAGGAGCACTCTCTGGCAGTGCTGGCAGATCACACGGGACCTCCGAGAGCTCGTAAGGAGATCCGGGGGTACTGTCGGGAAGCATGACGTATTCCGGCTGCTGCAACCTAAGATGGAGCGGGAGCTCTTCGACGTCCTCCAGCCCAATCGCTCCAGCAACATCGTACTTCCTCTTCGCATCTTCAGCGAAAGGAATGGTCTGTAGGATACTGTCCTGTAGCTTCAGCAGCTGCTGGATCGGCGATGCCGGAGCAGGTGGAGGCGAGTGAACCTCCTCGATTTCGTAGGGCGAATCAGGTCTACTATCTGGGAGCATGACATATTCCGGCCGCTGCAGTCTGAGATGGAGCGGAAGCTCTTCCGCATCTTCTAGCCCAATCGATCCGGCGACGTCATCCTCCTTCTGCTCACGGTGAATTGCGATTTGCAAAGCCTTCGAAACACCATCCGCCAGCTTCGGAAGCTGCGTCGGCGAACCAGGGGCACTATCGGGGAGCATAACATACTCCGGTTGCTGCAACCTGAGATGTAAGGGAAGTTCTTCAACGTCTTCCACATCCCGTGTCGGTAATTGCGTAGGCGAGTCGATGGGACTATCTGGTAGAGCGGGTAGCCACCATGGAACTCCGGGAAGCTCATACGGAGATCCGGGGTTACTGTCGGGCAACATCACGTACTCAGGTCGTTGTAGCTTTAGATGGAGGGGTAGCTCCTCTTCGTCGCTGACGCTGAGGACTTCCGGCGAGGGTGTTCTCTCCAGGCCTGCGGAAAAGTCGAAGCCACGTTCGCTAGGCGTATCGTGTGAAGGCGGAGAAAGCTCGATAGTGCTCTCAACGATCTCCTCATTCTCCTCTTCGGGAACGGACTTGAGGCTATGGTGTTCAAACATGCCGTGCTGCAGCTGTGACCACTGAGTAGGCGACTCCAAGGGACTTTCCGGGAGCATCACGTATTCGGGCTGTTGCAGCCTAAGATGGATGGGAAGTTCTTCAATATCGGTATCTTCCTCATGAAGCTGTGGCAATTGAGTTGGCGAATCGATAGGACTCGCCGGGAGATCAGGCAGCCACCACGGAATACCCGGAAGTTCGTAGGGAGATCCGGGCCTGCTATCGGGTAGCATCACATACTCCGGACGTTGCAGCTTCAGATGAAGAGGAAGCTCTTCCGTATCAGCGTTGCTCAGGACAACAGTCGACTCGCTCTCTGACTCATACGCCAGTTGATGCTGCTCGGACACGGCAAAGCCATCTTGCGGTTTTGGAAGCTCGTAGGGTGAAGCGGGTTCGCTCTCCGGAAGCTGCACATACTCTGGCTGCTGCAATTTCAGGTGGAGGGGATGCTGCCTCTCCTCACTGTCAATCCTTTCCGGCGATTCAGCCCACCACGTATACTCCTCCTCCGTGTTTGTTGATCTAGGGGAGCTGATCCGTGAGAAGACCTCTCCATCGATGGCAGCGGGCGATAAGGGAGTAACATCGGACACGATGGTAAGTGCCTGGGTAGAGTGTGACTTGGATGGTAATTCTTTCCGGGGTTCGGTTTCGTCCGGAAGCTGCTGGGACAATCTGGTATCCTCGTGGACTAATCCACCGTAAGTAATGGTCGGCAATATGGTCAACCAAGTAGGTAACATACCGGAGGGCTTGGAAACATTAGGCTTTTCCTCCGGTAGAACGGTATCGTCGGAAGGCTTCTGCAATGCAGGTGACTGATTTGGCAAGACAGGCTGTGTCTCGCCCGGCAAAGAAAAACGAACTGATGGCAAATCCCCAGGTAACGCCGAAGAAGGAACATAACGGGAACCGGCCGATTTAATACTGCTGACAGGCGCAAAAGCTAAAACATGAGAAACATCACCATCCTCCTCTCCCTCTTCTTCAACATCTGACAATCTATCTCTTTTCCAAAACTTATCCTCCGCGACTTCATTCTCTTCCTTTCTACCACTCCTGTTCACCGCAACCTCCTCATCGACGTTAGCCTATGTTCGGACAGAACCCCCCCGAAGGTAAATACTGCCTAGAAGGACAACGTAGGAATTCAATCAAAGCAAAAAGGAGGACAGAGAATTAGGAGGATACCTGTTTGCGTCCTGCAACCAGGGCAAAATGTTCTTCGTGCAACGAGGAGGGGGTAATAGCAGTAGCAGTGGCATCAGAGAGCTTCACCTTTTTCTCATCTTCAGATCCCTCCTGCGCCTCCATCTGCTCTGACTTAGTTTCAAGTTGGGCGTCGAGGAGGGAAACACCATTGTTGCCGTTTCCGTTTGAGCCAACGCTGGCCTGTACCTGGTGCTTCGTTTGGGCGTATGAGGCCTCGTCGGTCTCGCTCTCACTGAGGTCGCTGTCGTCCAACGCGACGCCCTCCTGTTCCTCCTCAGACGATTCGGCCACTGCCTCACCGGCACTCTTCTGTTGCTCCTCCTTCCTTACCCTCCTCCTCTCCTTCTTCTCTCTCTTTTTCTCACGCTCGGCTCTCTCCTTCTCTTTCAGCGCCTTCTTCTTCTTGCGCTCTTGCTCCTTCTCTTTTTCCTCAAGGTAGGTGAGGATATCCATTCTCTTCTTGTGTTTCCCGTCATCCTTCAGATCACCGCCTCTCAATCCCAGAATCTTTTCTTCTTCTTCGGTGCGCCCAGTCTTTAGCTTGGCGATGCGCTCATCAAGATCCGCAGGGAGCGGAGTAACAGTGGCGGAGGTAGAGCGATCATTACCGGGTGTCTTTGCCGGTGATACAATATCGTCGACCTCGGAGGATCTCCTGGTGCGATGCTTCCTCTTAGTCTTGTCCTCTCCCTCTTTCTGTACCTCCTCCCAGCTTTCGCTAGATAGACCGCGCTGCAACTGAATCCTTTTCTCAGTTTTATCGCTGAGGCTCAGGTCCGATGTAGATTTTCTGAGTGACTTCTCGGAGATGGTTTGGGCACGGCGAAGGCTGGGGGCCTTTTCGGACGCGGGGCTCACAAACCGGTTCAAGAAGCGGCTCCAGCTACCATCACCGGCGGATTGCTTGGGCATCTCCTTGGCAGGCCTGGAGGTAGAGTCGATGCTGGCATCGGACTGTGATCGAGATACCCCCCTTAGGCGAGATTGTTGTTTGTCCTCACCACGTTCCTCTCTGAGCCGCATCTCTTCGCGAAGTGCCTCGCGGCGGTTCTTGCTGGCCGCCTTCTCTTCCTTGGTGCGGCGGCGGCGTCGGCCTTGGTGGCCATCTCCTCCACGGAGACCCAAATTTGGACCATCTTCACCCGGAACCGTCTGTTGACTGTCTTCCATGTCCTCGCCCGACATTTCTTCGTCGGATTCCGAGTCCGTGCTATCGTCATACTCTCTCCTGCTCTCGCGACGGTGCTCAAAGGCTTCGAGGTCGTCGATGCTGGTGGGCACAGTCGATGCCGCACCGCGGGAAATGACGGAGTAGGTGGTTCCAGATTCAGCAACGGTAGTGGTTTCGCTGAAGGGAGACGAAACGCGGCGCTGGCGGCGTGATGGCGCGTTGGAAGCCTCGGAATTGGTTTGCGAGGAGGGAGGAATAGACGCGGCCCAGCCTGGCTCGGATGCCGTGTATTCCTCAACCACTGTGATCGAGGGATCGGTGTGCATCTCAGCAGTAGGGGATGGCATTTGAATGTCGATGGGCCGTTGGCGCGGCGTCTGCTGGTCCGTCTCGTCGCGTTGGCGCGTCTCGCTCCGGCTGCGGTTGGCGTACTGTTGCTGCCTGGCTTCCCATTCTGCGACTGCAGGCTGAGAACTGTAGTTCAGCGTCGGCCGCGGCATTACGGGAGCAGCCTCGTTGTCCTCATGTCGCTCGTATTGGCTCTGGCGCGCATTCCGCTCCCCAGCAGTAGAGATGTGGCTCCGCTCTGCCGGTACTGGCGTGGCATCCTGGTGGCGCTCGCACCCGCGCTGGGTTCGGTGGGGAATATAAGGAAGCTCGGCGCCTGCATTGGCGAGGTACCCACCCGAAGTCCACTCCTCAGTAGGCGTGGCCGGCTGCGAGATGTAGCCCCCAGTAGTTGGTGCGGGCAAGGGAATATGGCCTGAAGCTTCCGTGCTCTCATGGTAGCGTTCGTACTCTTCCTTTTGTGCCAACTGCCGCGCATTCCATTCCGCAACGGCAGGCTGGGAGCTGTAGCTCTGAGTTGTCTCCGCTAGCGCCGGAGTAAAAGCTGCGCTTTCCATCTCCTGGTGGCGCTGGTACTGTGCCTGGGCCGATTGGCGGGCCACCTGGAGCGCCTCCCACTCCGCAACAGCAGGCTGCGAGCTCTGTGTGGAAGTGGAAATACTCATGTGCTGCGCCGGCTGGGTCCCGTGGAGCTCAAACCCGGAATTAGCGAGGTACCCGCCTGCCGTCCACTGCTCAACCGGCGTGGCTGCTTGCGAATAGCCGGTGGCTGGCACTGGCATAGGAACGTATGCTGGGGTCCCAGTGGCTTTCTCATATCGGGCCTGGGGGGCTGACTGAGAAGAAGTCTCTACGACCTCATGATCATGCGTGCGTTGATTCCACTCCAAGATGGCAGACTGTGAGCTCTGGGTGGTGTCCTGGTAAGGTTTCTGCGACTCAGCAAGGAGCCCAGCGTTCGCGAGGTAGCCACTCGAAGTCCACTGCCCAATGGCTGTAGCTGGCTGAGAGACATATTTGCCAGTTACCGGGGCAGAGGCAATTGCCGGAACCCCGATTTCAGAGCGTTGCTCGTACTGCAGTTGTTCCGCCTCCTGTTTTCCGACAGCAGCTTGGGGGCTGTGAATCTTCTGGGTGCTTTCTGTAGAAGCCGCGGTGCGATGTTCAATTTCTGTTTCCTGACGGCGCAGCTCTTGCTGGACCTTTTCAATTTGTGCTAGCTGCGTCTCCCACTCCTGGACAGCCGGTTGGGAGGAATAAACTTGATTTATCATAAGCCCTCTTTTCGCGATCTAGATTAGTTAAGGCGAAACTCACATTGTTCGAATTTTGTCTGGCTTAATTCCGCGCCGTAAGGTGGGGCGCCCACGCTCGCCAGGTACCCACCCGAAGTCCACTGCTCGATTGGTGTCGCCAGCTGGGTAATGTAGCCGCCAGTGGCCGGTGAAGGCATGGAGACATATGCCGTAGTGCCAGTAGTTTGCTCATACCGAGCACTGGCATCGTAAGATTTGGTCTCCTGCGAGACATAGGGCAGGCGCTCGGTGGTGGCTTGCTGCTGAGATGTCTCGCGGTACCCGTCCCGACGCTTCTCATCGTACTGGCGGCTCTGGGTAGCTTCCTGGGTGGACACTCGCCCCTTGACCGATTGGGCAACAGCAGTAACTTCACGGTGCGACTGTTTTTGTTGCTGGGTACTCTCCACCGACTCGGAAGATACCGTCTCAACGTCCCGACTGGAGGTCTTCTTCTGGCTGACCTCTCTGCTAGCAGAAATGCTTCGTCTCTCCTTCTTCCTCTTCTCTGTTGTCTCCGCGAATTCGCGTCTATGGCGGTCGCGTCGATGAAGATAGCCTCCGCGAAGTCCAAGACCAGTATTCGCTTCCTGTTCTTCTACCGTATCCTCATAGCGTTGCTCCTCCTCATCACTGCTCTCCACCGAAGAGTATTCTTGTTCCTGCAAAATTTGGTGTCGTTGTTGCTCATGGCGCTGTTCGTTCCTGTGCTGTTGGCCTAACCGCAGTTCCGACGAGGTGGAAGGGCGAGAATAGTCCTGAAGTGTATTGACTTTAGTGGAGGACGTAGTCTGGCTTGTAGTCTGGCGTTGTTGTCCCTGGCCATCTCGTTGAAAAGCGTCACCCTCCAAAGGCAACATGGGAGAGGTAGTGAACTGAGTCCACTGGCCGTCCTGGCGCTGCAACTGCTGAGATGCCTCAAACGACCGGTGTTGGCTATCGTAACGCTGTAGCAACTGGCGTGCATCGAATGCCGTTGACACCGGCGAGGTAGCGACATGCTCCTCTTGTTTACGGACTTCAAGCCCCGTCTGTTGGCTGATCGCAAGCCCAGCCGGCGCGGTTGAAGCGGCGGACTGGGATTCGGGCATAACCACCGGTGGACGCTCCTGGTGAGTTTTCTGGTACCGCTGAGCGTGTTCAGACTGGCTCTTCTGTTGCTGCTGTTGCTGATCGAACTCCCATGACGGTGCAGGTGATGTGGTGAACTGAGTCCATTGGCCATCTTGACCCTGCAGCGGCTGAGACGCCTCAAGTGACTGTTGTACGCTATCGTATCTCTGGAGCAATTGGCGTGCGTCAAAGGCCGTCGACACGGGCAAGGTGGTGGCATGCTCTTCTTCTCCTTGCCGGGTTTCAAGCCCCGTCGGTTGGCTGATCCCCAGCCCTGCCGGTGCGGTCGGAACCACGGATTGGGATTCGGACTCGCTAAACACGGATGCGCGCTCTTGGTATTGCCGAGCGACTTCGGACACAGCGAACTGGGTTTGGCTAGTCTCAACTTCCGCTGATGTAGAAGGCACGATATACCGGCTTTTCTGCTGTTGCTGTTGCTGGTCGAACCCCCATGACGGCGCAGGTGATGTGGTGAACTGAGTCCATTGGCCATCTTGACGCTGCAGCGGCTGAGACGCCTCAAGTGACTGTTGTACGCTATCGTACCTCTGGAGCAACAGGCGTGCGTCAAAGGCCGTCGACACGGGCGAGGTAGTGGCATGCTCTTCTTCTTGGCGGTCTTCAAGCTCCGTCAGTTGACTGATCCCTAGTCCTGGCGGTGCAGTCGGAACCACGGATTGGGATTCGGGCTTACCAAACACGGATGGGCGCTCGTGGTATTGCTGAGCGGCTTCGGACATCCCAGCGAACTGGGTCAGGCCAGTCTCAAGCCCCGCTGACGTAGAAGGTACAACATACTGGCTCTTCTGTTGCTGCTGGTCGAACCCCCATGACGGCGCAGGAGATGTGGTGAACTGAGTCCACTGGCCATCCTGACGCTGCAGCTGCTGAGATGCCTCAAGCGACTGTTGTACGCTATCGTACCTCTGGAGCAACCGGCGCGCGTCAAAGGCCGTCGACACGGGAGAGATAGCGACATCCTCTTCTTGTTGTTGACTGATCGCAAGCCCTGCCGGTGCAGTTGTATTGGCAGACAAAGGCTCAGGCTTAACCAACTCCAAAGGATGATCCTGGCGAGGTTCCTGGTATTGAACGATCGGGCCAGCCTCAAGCCCCACTGGCGTCGAAGGTACAGCGTGCTGACTCTTCTGTTGCTGCCGCTGGTCGAACCCCCATGACGGCGCTGGCGATGTGGTGAACTGAGTCCACTGACCGTCCTGGCGCTGCAACTGCTGGGATGCTTCCAATGACTGGCGCTGGATATCGTAATTTTGGAGCAACTGTCGTGCGTCGAATGCTGTCGAGACAGGAGAGGTAGCAACGAAGTCCTGCTGCTGGTGCTCCGGGCGTTCTTCAACCTGCGCCGCAGATGAAAAACGATCGGCAGTCTGGGTCTGGCGCTGTTGTTTCTGGTACTGCTTGATCTGAACGGTGTCCATCTGATGTTCGTCCTGGCCAACCGTTCCAACTTGGGCCGATCGCCGTTCCTGCCGGTAGAGCTCCTGCGCTTGCTGATCGAAACCCCAAGGCAGAGTAGGAGAGGTAGAAGCCTGTGTCCATTGGCCATCCTGGTTTTGCAGCTGCTGGGTAGCATCAAATTGTGACGATGACCGACATTCCTGCTCGAAGTTTTGAGTAGCATCAACCCGCGCTGCAGATGGCCGGGTCTTTTCAACGCGTAACGATGTTGAATGATCGCTGTATCGGCTAGGGCCTTCTTGTTTCTGGATAGCCACCCGATCCGATACCTGCGTTTCCTGGCTATCGTTACGTCGTACCAACTCCCGCGCATCAAACGCCGTCGATACATGCGAGGCAGAGGTGTGAATCTCCTGGCCATGCTGATGCTGACGTTCGGTTTCCTCGAACCCCGTCTGTTGCCTCCCTGCGGATTGACGGTCATGCTCGTAGTGCTGTTTCTGTTGCTGCTGCTGCTGTTCGAACCCCCACGACGGTGTAGGTGAAGTGGTGAACTGCGTCCACTGCCCGTCTTGACGCTGCAACTGTTGGGATACCTCAAGCGACTGTTGTACGCTATCGTAGCGTTGTAGCAACTCCCGCGCATCAAACGCCGTCGATGCAGGCGAGATAGCGGCGCGGTTCTCCTGTTGACGCTCGGTTCTCACAAGCCTCGCCTGTTGAGTCCCCGTAGATCGACGCTCCTGCTCGTAGCGTTGCTCATGATCGAACCCGACAGGCATGATTGGGGAAGTAGTAAACTGTGTCCACTGGCCGTCCTGGCGCTGCAACTGCTGCGGTGCCTCAAATCTTGCCGCCGCCGATTGGTACTCCTGCTCTTTCTCGGAGTAGTAGCGGGTTTGTTTCGTGGCCCGGTCAGTTCCAAACCCCGCCAGCTGACCGGTACGAAAATCCGCCGACCCGGAAGAGGTCGAAGATTGTTTCTGGCTATCGTAGTGTTGCAGCATCTCCCGCGCATCAAAAGATGTCGACAGGGATGACTCCTGAGAGACCTGGGTCTGCCGCTGATACTCGATCCCGTCAAACGCCGCCTTCTCACGCTTCCCGCCCTTCTCCAACTCAGAGTCGGGGATCCTCTTGGCCGCCCTCTTCTTCCTATCATACTCATAATCGTCGAAATTTGCCACAAACGCCGTCGTCGTCGTCTTTCCATTACTCCTATGCGCATCCTCCCCAACATGCTTATGCTCCTCATTCACAACCTTTCGAACAATGTCCTCCGAATATCCCGCACTCTCGGCTGCCATCGCGGTGATCGCGCGGAACTCGGCTGCCTCTTGCTGCTTGGGTGTTGGGGTCACAACATCCGGCTCATCGAAGACGTCGAGCTCCGACGGAGGCTTCGTTTCCGCAAAGTAGTTGACTGGTGCGGGGCCGCGCGGGGTTTGCGTAGGTGTAGTGCTACCAGCCGTGCGATAGCCGCTTGATGAGATCGAGCTACTGGTGGTGCTGGCAGTGGAGCGATGGGTTTCGAGGGTCGATACTGGGCGGGGTAGACGACTCGCGGATGAGGCGGAGGAGGATAAGCTCTCGGATGAGGGTGTTGCGGTAACAGCTACCAGAATTGTCAGCGCAAGATCGCAGGGAGAAAGAATCGGAAAGCCATACCTTGCGCTGCTACAGATGAAGCTTCAGGAATCGGTGGTGATGGTGCTGTTGCCACGGCTGCATCCCTCAATTTCTGCGCTGCCGCATACCACCCTAGTGGTCCCTTCTTCTCGACAGCGGGTGTCTTCTCCTTCCGGAAGAGATTCCACATTGACGGCCTCTTGGGTGAGTCCTTTTTTGGATCCTCTGGGGAAGTCGGTGTGCGTTGGAGTGGTGTGATGGAGTCGGGCGAGCGCCTTTCCTCGGCAACCATTGTCGTCTCTGGCTTGGTGAGTGCGGTCTCAGTGTGTTTGAGGATGTGCTGCAACCGCTCCCTTTCAGAGTCAAGTGACTTGTGGCCAGTCTTCCCTTCATGCGAAACATCCGATGTCCTCCCTTCCACGTCCACATTCTCGTCCCGCCGGAAGTCCGCAATGCGATGAACCTGTGGCGCGCTCGTAGCTGGGGTAATGCTGGGCTTCACGGACGCAATAGAGGGAAACCCAGGGGCACGAAACTTCTCGCCGCCCTTGGTTCCCTGGCCCCAGCGCTCACGCTTCTCTTGCTCCTCTTTCTTACTCTCCTCGGACTTGATATGTTCCAACTGCTGCTCCACCTCCGTCACCATGGCGTAGTAGTCTTGTCGCGATCCACCAGAGATAACATTACGTTCAACTTGTGAGCGCTGCACCTCCGTTATCTCCTCGACTTCTCGATGGTACTGTGCCATGCGCGCGATTTCCTCGGATTTCTCGACGTCCTGGGCAACCTTGCCGGAGTAGTAACTAGCATTCTCGCCGACGGGGCCTGCAGGCGGAAGTTCCGGACCGTGGAAATGGACTTCGGTCGACGGCATGGTGGGCACAAAATCGCTACCGTGACCCGACTCGATGCCAGCGGCGGGATGGTTGAAAGGAACGAACGGCGGCATATTGGTCGGAGTGAATTCGCCATCAAAGTCGGGTTCCGCCACGACGATTTCCGGTTCGGCACTGATTATCTCTGGCTCGTGGCTGAGAGAAGGAAGTTCCGGAACGTCATCGGGTCCGCTGATAGAGATGGACGGAGTCCCTGGGGCAGACATGATGGGGTACGTCGTCTCCGGCGCGCTGGAGGCCTCATGCTTAGCGGCTCCAAAGTAATCCTTTCCCTCGCAGAGCACCACAGGTACAGTCCTCGCAGCCCCGGGCTTCGGCGTTGGCGGAATCTCGATGAGTCTCGGAACGGTCCCCACCCAGTTCTCCCACGTGCCAAAGCGATCTATCATGGCCTCTTTCTCATCATCCGTGAAAGTGATCGCCTTCCTGCTCGAAGTGTCTTTGACGATGGGACCGAGTCCGAGCTTCTCGCGGACATATTTGACCTCCTGTCTTCTCGCCTCGGCGCGTTCGGCCTCGCGATCGCAGGATGACTCGCGTTGGCGACGCCGCTCCTTCTTCTTGTATTCGTCAGAGCTCCGTTCGCGTCTGCGCCGCTCTTTGACACTGCGCCTCTTCTCCTCTACGATCATGGCTTCGAGCTCCGCTTTTTGCCTTTCAAGGGCCTGACGTGAGAGACGGTTCTCTTCGGTTTCTCCGGATGCCGACACTACTGCGGCCGATTCGAGTTTCTCTGTGGAAGATGCGACGACTTGCTCGATTAGCTCCAGCCCAGCCCGCATGGCTGGTGACCGAGAAGAGGAGCTTGCGCTCTCCTGGGCCTTTGCCTCGGCCGCCTGCTGGATTTGTCGCTCCGTCCAGGTTTGTTCACGCCTGAGCTCCTCGATCGCACGTCCGTCGCTTGCGGATGTGTAGCTGGTAGTCGCCTGATCGCGCTCAAACGCGCGCCCCCTGGACACATCCCGCCGAACAGTCTCCACGGAGGAGGAAGAGGAGGTGTGCAGTTCTTCCACGGTAGGAGTAACAGTAACCGACTCGCTCCTTTGGTTGTGAACCAGCCTCTCCTTCTCGGCCCTAAGATATCCCAGCCGTCTCGCCTCCGCCTCTAGCATCTCTCTTCTCTGGCTCTCCTGTTTCTCCCTCTCCATGCGATGCTGGAGCTCCATCTTCTCCTCGACGGCGACACTCTCACGCCGCCCACGTTCTACAATTCCGGCCTCCAGAACTTTCCTCTCTGTCTCGGCTGCTTCACGTTCCGCCCTCCACTTTTCCGCGGCGGCGACCTCCTTGGCCCTCTTCTCGCGCACGATGATCGCCTGCCTGATAGCGGCCTTCTCGAGCTCATCGATCCTCGCCCTCTCGGCCTCCTTCTGCCTTTCAATTTCACGGATCTTTTCCTTGGCCAACTCGTCAAGCCTCCGTTCATCCTCCAATTTCCTTCGGATCGTGTCCTGCCTCGCCTGATCCGCGAGCTCCTGGTCGCGCCGAGCCTTGACGGCCTCCTGTTCCTGCCGCAGCTGGTCCGCGGCGATGCGCGAGGCGTTGGCTGCCGCACGGAGTCTTGCCCCCGTGGAGCGCGGAGCGCTTTCGGCTGCTAGAGCGGCTAGGCGGAGTTGCTCTTGCAAGGACATCCTTCCGGTAGGGGCCGGAGGTGGAGCGTCCATTTGGATGAAGTTCCGTGCAGGCTGCGTGAATGCGCCAATCGCCAACGCGGGCGCGCCGGTCAAGAATCTGGATGACTGCGAAGTGTCGGTGGACTCGGCGATGGCATCGCGGGAGGATTTTTCCGGGTGCCCAGTGGCGATAGTTGCTCCTCCGCCCACGATCGCGCCTGACCCGAATTTTATCGACGATGACCCTCCTTCGGTTATTGTCCTCGATGATGATGCTGATGGTACCGATCCTCCGATAACAGTTGATGATACTCCTCCACTTCCAACGACTTCCCCTCCCATTACTGCCCCTCCTCCTAACACGGCTCCTGCGCCCATTACCGCTCCTAATGATGATGAAGCCTTCCTCGCTTCCGTTTTCGTGATTTTTGTAGACGTCGTCGTCGTCGTCGTCGTCGATTCACCTGCCACTGCTCCTTCCGACGATCCAATACCAACCCCCATACGAACCCTAGAGGCCGTCCCTCTCAAAACACGCCGATCCCCACTCTCCGAAGAAGAACTATCCGAGCTAGATGATGAAGTAGATGTAGAAGACGCCTCCGAAACATGCCCCGCAGACGTAGAAACAAGACGAGACCCGGAAGAAACATAGGAAATAATCGCTGGTTGAACCTGAACAACCGAAGGCGCCGAAACAGATGTTGAAGAAGACGAAGTATGAGAAGCATGCTGATGACTATGACGATGGGACCTATTTACTACACTATCTACGGCTACTACTTTCTCCGCCATCGATGACGATGACATCGCTGGAATAACTGCCGCCGCCGGTTTCTGCTCGCGCTTCTGAACCGGCAAAGGTATAGGTCTTACCGCCTCACCTGGCGCACCAACGCGAGTAACCTGCGTCGACAGCGCCGCACCGGTGATTACCGTTGCTGTCGACCCCGACTGCTGATGCTGCTCATGACGCTGATGTGGGATTTGTTGTATCGGCTGCTGTTGCCATTGCTGTGTATATTGTTGCTGCTGCTGTGGAAAAGGGGGCTGGTAAGAATCCGTTTGTTCAGGGATGTACATGTACGAAGGATGGCGCGGGGGATAGTAGCCCGTTGCGAGGGGAGTGGCTGAGGAGGTGGAGACTTTGGTGGTGGAGTCGAACCTTGATGTAGTCTGTTGGTCCTCGTGGTCGCAATAGTTAGAATGCCGATTATCCACACACGCGGAAGGAATTACACGCGCATACCTGTTCCTGGGCTTCATAGAGGTTCTCCCTGTTTGACACCCTCATCCCATTGCGATCTCCCGCATAGCTCCCTGCCGCCGACTGCTGCTGCTTGCTCTTGCTGCTTCTTCCAAATCCAGAAAAGCCAAACAGCCCGCCGCCCAACGCCGCGACCGCCGATGCCCGCCGAGAAACAGACTTGTGGCTATGGCGCGTGTCATCGCTCGACGAGGTAAGGGAGCTATCGGAACCATAGGATTCCGGTGATTTCGTCCGACGGCCACTAGCGTTCGGTTTTGCACTGGCTACGGCGGTGGTAGATTTTTGCCGGCGCAACCCCAACGCCCACCAACTGCGGCCAGAAGTGGTGGTAGTAGTGGCGGTGGCGGTCCGCTTCTCCTTCTTCTTATCGTGCGCAACGCCACCCTCGAAAAGACTGTTCCCCGACGAACTGCTGCGACGCGAACCAACCGAAGAATCGCCCATCCATCCGCTACTATTGCTCGGCTGTCGGAACAATCGCCCGCTTGCTGCGCCGTGGATAGAGGTGGATGAGTGGCGCCTCGTGGTTGAAAAACCAGACCTTGATATGGCAGATGCGCGCGTGCCTCCGGTAGAGTTGTGCCGCGTCAAAGCAGCGCTTCCGGCCATGAATGCCGCGTCGTTATGTCCGCGGTATGACGACCCGTTACTCTGCCGCCTATCCGTGACCGCCTCCCACGAGCTCCGACGGTCATCCTTTCTAGAGCCCCAGAGCGAGGACTTGATCGAACCAGCCATCGATGTCGGTGCGGGCTTCTTCGGCGAGAACGAACCCCAAGGCCCGTCCGACGAAGTGGAGTAGTGATCCCCATAGGCGAGCGCATCCGATGATGTGACGGAGGTAGCTTTGTGATTCTTCCAGCGTCCCCAGAAGCCGCCTCCACCCGTAGACTTTGAACCCACAGACGATCCATAAGCGAGCCCGTCATCAGAGCTCGAGCTCGGAGAGCTGAAGACGGACGATCTGCTTGAATTCTTGGAGCGGTACACCCAGCGCGACTTTCCCTTATCCTGCTTGGAGCTAGAGATGCCGAAGATGCTGTCGATGATGGAGGCAGATGATTTCGAGTGCTTATAGTTTTGGTAGACCCCGTCGTGCGATTTTCGCGACCGCGCCACTGGCTCTTCCTCGACGTAGTAGTGAGGGTGAGGAGTACCGTCTGCACCGTACCCCGGATCGTAAAAGACACTGCTAGATTTTCCCGTAGCGCTTCGACTGGCGCGAAGGCCGGTGGGCAACGCCGATGGGCGCACAATCTTTGTCGGTGACTGCTGGATGCTGCTGCTGCTGCTGCTGACACCAAACGCCCGTCCAACAATCCCAACCAAGCGACCCGACTGCGCCGCGCTCCGTCGCTCCTCCTCTCTTCGTCGCCGGCGCTCAATCCTCCGTTCGTGTCTGATCTGGTATCTGATCACCTTCCTCTTCCTCGTCGCTGAGGATATCCCGCCATCGCTCGACGAGTCGGAGCTTGAAGTACTGCTACTCGTCCCGTCCGATGAAGACCCGGACCCCTTCCTCCAACCACGCCCACCCCAAAAACTCATACTCCGACTCCTCGAGCTCCTCGAAACCCACACACGACGCTTCGCATCCCACCGCTCGTTAACATGATGCTTTCGGGGGGCATCGGCAGCAGACGATCCTGGCTCAAAGCAATCGCGACACATCCCCTCCACCTCCGCCCACGTCTCGAACTGGCCGATCTGCTCACGCTCCGACTCCTTCAACGAACGCCAGATCTCGCGTAGACTCACACGGAAGGCGGTGCGGCCGTGGTGTGTGTGCTGGTGCTGGGTCATCGCTAGGCCGCTGGAGGCGCCAGACGCGGCAAAGGGGTTCTTGCCGCCGCCGATCACTTGCGTCGAGCTAGAGCTGTGCTTGCTGTGGCCGTTGCTGCTGTGATGGTGCAGCAGATGATGGTGATGGTGTGATGAGCTGCTGCTACTGGACTGGCCGAACTTGCCCGCGTTGGTGATGGAATGGGAGTGCGAGCCATTAGTCAACGCGTCGTACGATGCTCCTGCCAACGAGCCGGTGGTGTACGGTGACACCTGCGGCACCGGCACAGGTTTGTATGTGGACGGCAGGCCGTGGGGGGCACTAGGGGTACGGATTGGCATTGGCATCGCCGACATTGATGTTGATGAGCTGTTCGTGGCTGTGGCTGTGGCTGTAGTGGTAATTCCCAGACCTCCGCTCAGGGTCTGACCGTAGTACGACGAGTTAGCAAAGGGCGGGGGCTTATCATACGTACCCGACATTGATGTAGTATTGGTTGACATATGCGCGTAGACCGACGAACTCGATGCGTTCCAGTTCGCGGCGCCGTTAGTCTTCGTTGCGGTTGTTGTTAGCGGCGTCACGGTTGTTGTTGCCGTAGTTGCCGCGGCCGGAAGGGGCACTGTGCACGAAGTGACAGCGGACGGGCTGGGATCGGCTGTCCCGGCGATGGAGGCGACAGTAGTATTGCAGTTCGCAGCGGAAAGGCCGCGCGGGAGGAAGGTCTCAGAGTTCGGAGCGGCAGACTGTTGGGACTGGCCGCCGGCACCAGGGGTCAGTGATGCCTTTATGGGCGACGCCATATTGGCGATGATGGGCTATCGTTGCTGTATCTCGCAGGGAATGAAGGGAGAACTCCCGAGGAAGAGACGCGTCGATTTCCGGTCGCTAATGAGGTGGAACACGAATCTTGACGACGCGATTGGTCGCGGAACGGGGATGAGATGGAGGACGAAGTCGAGCTCGCTTTCCTGGATTGAAGGATGCAATACAATGGAGATAATACACGGAGCAGGACGCGCGCGCGGATGTTGGGGGCGTCTGTTCGTAAAGAGCTGGATATCGAAGGTGCTAAGCCGGCCGTTCAGGAGCAACAAGTCTGCAAAGCGAGGAGAAACAGGCAATATAGATAGCTTTTTTCGGATCCCACTGCCAGCAATCGCGGTATTGGTTGGAGTTGGAAGGATGTCGCGTCTGTATGGGCCACGTGTGTTGTGATTGGCCCGCGTTCGTTCGATCTCACGTCCAAAGGTGTTGTGGATGGTGCGGAAGGATGGGGGTTGGTCAAGGAGAGGAAGGCAGTTCTTCAGAGGGAGGCCACTGGCGGGAGGCGAAGCACATGCACAGGACTTTTTTTTTTTCCGCGATAGGTGGGATGGGAAGGAACAATGCACGATGAGCGGCAGTGCGTGGAGCGACCAGTGGGAAGGAGGCGTGCTGAAGAAGACAGCCGTGGAGATGGGCGGAGGGAGATGATGAAGAGGCTGGAGGGTGGGTGTTTTGCTGAGGGCCTACCACGTACGAGACGTGCTCCTGCTGAGATCCGGCGCTCGAATCGAAACGGCCAGGACAGGCCCGGGTGGAAATCGGCGATGCGAGCTGGAAGGGGGTGTTCGTCTGCGTCGGATCGGGGTCAGCGTCTGCGTGGCCGCGGTACGGTAAATTGCGGCAGAGTAGGGTACCGCAAGCAGGCAAGTCGGTATCTAGGGGCCGCACAGAAAATAGGTGGGCGGGAATCTGGGAACGGACAAGAAAGGGCAAAGCCCGAGGCCGCTGAAGCGGGAGGGACGGGAGACGGCGAGGCAGGCAGGAAGGAGACACAAACCCCAAGAGGCGAATCGAGTGGCTGCGCGGGCAGCTACTGGCGGCCAAGCGATAGGATGGAAGGCCGGCCCGGGTTCGATATCTCCGGCGAGGCCACGGTTCTTAGCAGTCTGTATCAGCTCTGCTTTTCCCCTTTTTCCTCCTCTCTTCGGTATATATTCCGCTCTGGACGGCAGAAAAAAAAAAAAAAACGCGGCTACAGCAGGCAGCAGTTCGTAAGAGGTCGTGGAATGGCGGTAAAAATGCCGTTCGTTGTTTCGTTCGTCGTTACAGTGAGTCGGAGGCGTCGTGATTGCGTTAGAAGCTCAACTCGGCACGGAAACAAATCGTAAATATCGTAAAGCGCATAAGAGAAGCACGTCCGGCTCCGGCAGAAGTGGCTGATTCCCGAGGCGAGCGATAAGCCAGGGATAACTTGTAGCTGGTCGACAAGAAGGCGGGAGGGGCTGGCTGGCTGCGGGCGAAGGCGTGCGAAGGGGGGAATCGCGAGGGCGAGAAGGGGAGAAGAGAAAGGCCGCTTCGCCCCCAGCGGATGCTGCCCGACTTGGCGCCTTTCGATCGTTGGCCGGTTCGGAGAGAGGAAGGAAAAAAACTCGGCACCGGACAAGCTGCAACCCTATTTGCGGCACAGCCGAAGGCGAGTAGACGGGTGCGGATATATTGGAGGCTCCCCTAGACGATGGATTGGACGTCAGCAGTTGGAGCGCGACGGGATCCTGCGCGGGCAGAGCAAGCACCCACCGGTTGGCTCGCAGAGTTCCCATGCACACCACAGAAGGGATGTTTTTGTTTTGTTTTGTTTGTTCATACTCGCATCCTGTTTTGTTTTTTTTGTTTATCCATACTCGCACCCAGCCCTTCTAGACTATGGCGGCGGCTCGCACACCAGTGGGCAGTGGCGACCACTAGCCGCCGATGATGCTGAAGATGATGACGATGCCTGCTCGATAGACGAATGCGGTGGGGCAGATATCGCAGGATGGCGTCGGACGACTGTCGTGTCAACGTTGAGATACGACCGCCGATCGGAAAGACTTCAGCGCAGCACATGCAGGCAGGCGCCGCTGCCCAGGTGGAAGGGAGAGGCGCGGGTGGTGGAGAGAGCTCTGAAGACGGCGACGGCGACGCAGCCAGCCAGCCGGGGCCGTTCGAGATCACCTATCTACAAGCGGTGTGTGTGGCTCGGGGTATCGTGCATAGGAGAAAGGGATTCGCTCTTCCGCTTCTTCTCTTCTCTTCTCCTCCCATCCTTCTTCTCCCAATTCTCCACTCCCCTCCTCTTCTCTCATCGTCTTCGCTCTCCTCCTCCTCGTCCTCCTCTTCTTCTCCTTGAAGCGCCACATCGTTCGAAAGATGGAAGGGAGAAAAAAAAAAAAAAGAGTCGCACCACACGATCGGCCCCCGCTCACCAAGTGCCAGCAATCAGGATCACCAGGCCAGTTCGAGACATGGAAATGATCACTTCCCCCTCCATCCGACGTGGCTCTGCGACGAGTCCAATTGGATGTCGCGGAACGCGGACGTCTGCGTTTGGATGGGCGAGTGCGACAGCATCTGAACGTACATATCATGCGGTGCGTGGGGAGTGGTTTCCCCTCCTCCTCCCTGGGGGTGGAAGGCGCGTTTGTCTTGGGATGTGGCGACGCACCGGGGACTTTCCCTGCGCCGTCAGCTGAAGGAAACTGCAACCCTTGATCCGCAACCCACCAGCCAGTCATGATCCCTGACCCACGATGGTTTGTGCGGCTTCCGATCAAAGTAGCGCGCTTTTTCAGCTGAACGGGCGTCGCAAGGATCCGAGGTGGAGCACCTGCGATGCATAACATTGTGAGGTCACATTCCAGCTGAAAGGGCCAATCACCGCTGGCCCGGGTGCGACGGAAGCGAGTGCTGTCGGAGGTGGGCGGGGACAATGGCCTTTGTCTGCTCATGTTCACTCACTCGCTCTCCAGGCGCCAGAGAGCCCCCGCAATTATCCTGACGGCCAATGAGCCAGAGCTAGCAGGGCCGGATATGGCCCTCTGGACCCGTGCTGCTGCATATCTTCAAACTCAGGGGAAACCACCGCGAAGCTTGCCAGACCCGCCTCTCCGCCCGTGGCGAGCGCGGAGGAGAATGAAAGATGGTATCCAGAAGCGCCCTCGAGCGGCTTCCATCTCGCCCTTGATCCTCCTCACCTGCAAAAACAACGATATCCAACGGCTCTCGAGCGCAGGTGTTGCGAGGAACGC
>Ga0307508_10000632_pt1 | contig 42326 bp, 38 predicted proteins | sample 9_EM_MG_FD_203089 | JGI IMG/M metagenome (GOLD analysis project Ga0307508, IMG submission 203089) | Populus trichocarpa ectomycorrhiza microbial communities from riparian zone in the Pacific Northwest, United States - 9_EM | ecosystem: Host-associated > Plants > Roots > Unclassified | place... | reverse complement strand
CGCACGTCGCGGCGTGGGCAACACGCGATTCGCCAGGGCACGCGACCGCCTCGGCGCGTTCACCAGCACCGCACAACGCCTGCGCAAGCCGCAAGGTGGCGAGATTGAAGTACGGATGGACATACTCACGATCACACTGCGACTGAAAATCCGGCGAACGGGTGGTTGGTCACGGATTCAGGTCTTTATCAAAGCCGAAACATCTTGCTGCATATCATTTCCGAGCTGGCATCAGCCTAAGCGTAGACAGATACGCTGTCTGGTCGGGCAGTATTGTCCAAGTACTGTTCACCATCAGGGAACCATTAGGACCGTTCAGTTGACCGGGCACCCAGACCCGATTGTCCGGAGTGACTGTGTTCCCGGTATTGAGGAGGTTGCGGACAATGTACTCGTTGTTCTGTGGCGTGTTCGTCAGCCCAATGCTTTCGAGGTTGCGAGACATGTCTTGGGAGCGTTCATAGTTATGCTGCATGTCCTTCAGTTGGTCCAGGCGCACTTGGTTTGCAGGGTCCAAGTCAAACGTCTTTCTGTCCTGCTACTTGAATGCCTGGAGGACTGACAACTCCACTGAGCAACCCAACCCCGCGCGCGGGGTTGGGTTGCTCAGAAGGCGCGCAAACTCGGCGCTGCGCGCTTCATGGCACGGCACGGCGCTGATGGCAATCTGCATTGCGGTTGACCTCCCCTGCGGGGCACATGGCGGCCCTCGAAGCCTGTTGATCGCTGGCGGCATGGTGCGCGTGGCCAAGCGGATCGGGTATCCCGAACATTGATTAAATGGTGATGACGATCTTGACCGCGGGATTGAGAGGCTGTGGGTGACGTTGTCGGCCAGCGTACCCAGGTCCTGAAGCTGTTCAAGTGCGCCTTGACGGCCTTAGCATTCTTCACGTCATTGGAAGCGGTCACCCTCGTGGTCGAAAAGCTTCAATCTCTGACGGAGGCGGGTTTACGCAGCGGCAGAATGCTTTCGTATCGCGAGAGGACTTTTTCCGCGCTCAGCTAGGGAAATGAGATCCTGTCCCAGGGGCGCCATTTCCACCTCTTAGTTGGGTTCGCCACCTGGTGGCGAACCCAACGGTCATCCGGCCCCACAAGAAGCAACGCGGACCGATTGCCCGCGCGTCAGCGCCACAGCCGATAAGGCCAAAAGGCTTCCTCTGTCTGCATGCGTCGCCTCAGATCCTCAGGGCTGAAGCCTGAAAGCCGGCGGGTCTCGCGGCAAAGGTGGGATTGGTCGGCATAGTCGGTCTCGACAGCAAGCTCGGCCCAGTTGACGGTTGATCCGGCATCGCTCGCGGCAACTGCCAGGAATGCGCGCTCGGCGCGGGAAACGGCGCGCAGTTCGCGCATCGGCACACCGGCCCAGGCCTTCACCCTGCGTTCGATCTGACGCAGGCTCCGGCCGGAGGCGCTGGTGGCGGCGCGCATGGCGAGGGCCTGCACCCACTCGGCATAGCGCTGCGCTGCCGACCGCTGTGGCGCAAGCGCCTCCCAGCGGGGCCGCAAGAATGCCTCGATGCGTGCAAGCCGTTCGTCGTCGTCGATGTCAGCGTGCAGACTCATCGCCCACACGTGCCACTCCGGCGAAAGCAAGGTCTCGGCAGGCACCATGCGATTGACCAAGGCCGCTGCGTCGATGCCGGTGAGCGCTTGGAATGCGTCGGGCGGAAACAGCAACTTGATGGCGTGCATCGGCCCCGTGTTGCGAGTGTGGCTGGGCAGGGTGAACGGGCCTGCAAGCATCAGGGGCCCGACACAGTAGCCCGGCGGCGGCACCGAAAAACCCGGGCGGGTCAGCCATTCGCCATCGCCGGCAAACCACCAGAGCAGACTCACCAACGGCGCGGCGGGGAAGTAGTTCTCACGTTGCTCCGCGTTCAGCTCGCGACCACGCGTATCACGCAGCATCACGGCGCGCACACAGCCCGCCAGCCCCAGCGGCGGGAGCCAAAGTCGGGTGCCTGGATCCTCCATCGCAATCGAGTGTCGCATTTGTTCAATACCGGGTCGCCGGCGCCAGCGCACCATTCCGGCCATGGAACTGACCTGGAACGATCTCCCCGGCCCTCCCACTCGTTGGTGGGGGCTGCCCGCGCTCGCGGCGATGCGGCGCGACTATCTCGGCGCGATCGCTGCCCAGCAGCGCTTTGGCGATCTGGTGCGGCAGCAGATCCTCAAAGAGCGTGCCGTCGACATATTCGACCCGGAGCTGCTGCGCCAAGTGATGGTGGACCATGCCGACGCGCTGATCCGCTGGGAGCGCGGACCCGAGGTGTTTTCGGACGGGTTGGGCCAGTCGGTGCTGGTCACCGAGGGCGCTGTCTGGCAGCGCCAGCGGCGCATGCTGATGCAGGCGTTCACGCCCAAGCGTGTGGCAGGCTATGTGGAACAGATGGTGGAGGCAACCACGCTCGGTCTGATGCCGCTGCGGCCCGGCGAGCAGGCGATGGACGGCCTCTTCAGCCACCTCGCCATGGACGTGATCTCACGAACACTGTTCAGCGCGCCGATCAGCGGCAATACCCAGGCGGCGGCCGATGCGGTGCAGGTGCTCAGCGAGACCGCGCTGCGCGAGATGTTCTGGCCCATGACCCTGCCGGACTGGCTGCCGCTGCCAGGCAAGGCAGCCAAGCGCAAGGCGCGCGGGCTGATACAAGGGCTGATCCGTGCCCGCCTGGACGAACGCCAACGCCATCCGGACGGCAGCAAGACCGATCTGCTCAACATGCTGCTGGTCCTGCGCGACGAAGACAGCGGCGCAGCGCTCTCGGACCAAGAAGTGTTTGACCAATGCGTGTTGAGCTTCCAGGCCGGACACGAGACCACCGCCACTGCGCTGCTGTGGTGGAGCTGGCTGATGGCCGGCCACCCGCAGGCGCAGGCGCGCGCCGCGGCCGAGATCGACGCCTCCCTCGCGGGCCGGCCACCAGGCGCAGACGCCATGCAAGCGCTGCCTTGGCTCACCGCCACGCTCAAAGAGGCGATGCGGCTGTTTCCGCCCGTGGCGGCGGTGATGACCCGGCGGCTGACCCGCGAGATCGTATTGGGCGGTGTGCGCTTGCCCGCTCGCACCCTCGTGAGGGTGACGCCCTGGTTGCTGCACCGGGATCCGCGCTGGTGGCCGCGCGAGCCCGAGGCCTTTCGGCCGGAGCGCTTCATGGCCACGACCGCCGACTGGACTCCAGACCCCATTCCGCGCGGCGCCTACATTCCGTTTGGCTTGGGACCTCGGGTTTGTCTCGGCCAGCATTTCGCGCAGTTGGAGATGACGCTGATCGCGGCCCTGCTGCTGCAACGCTTTCGGCTCAAGCCGATCAACGACATCCCACCCACTCCGCGCCTGGCCGTCACACTGCGGCCCGCTGGTGGCTTGTGCCTGAAGCTGGAGGCTCGCACATGAATCCTTGGCTCATAGGCGCGGCAGCGCTGAGCGCGCTGATTGCGCTGGCCCATTCGGTGATCGGCGAGCGGCGCATTTTTCGGCATCTGCGCCGCGCGGGACACATCGTGCCCACCGAGGGCGGCACCCTGTTGCGCGAGTTCCAGGTTCGAATACTCTGGGGTGCTTGGCATGGATTGAGCGCGATGGGGCTGGGCCTCGCGGCCGTGCTGGTCTGGCTCTCCGATCCGGACGCGCAGGCCGCCTCTGGTGGCCGGGTGGAGTCGTGTGTGGCGGTGGCCATGGCAGCGACCGGCGTGCTCGTGCTGGTGAGCAACCGAGGCCGGCATCCAGCTTGGGTCGCACTGTTCGGCGTGGCGGGCTTGGTGCTCTTGAGCAAATAGGCGGCCACGGGGTGGCGCCGTGCGGGCGCAGAGCCTGTTGGCTCGACCGGTTGTCGACACCATCCTGCCAAGACAAGCATCCACTAACGGTCCGTAGGACAGCCTCACTTACCTGATCGCGCCCACGTTCAAGGAACTGCGCGCTGACGGCGCAGGCACGGGCCGATCCCTGATCGTTCCAGCAAAACCCGCTCGATATACTTTCCCCATGCGCCGCCTCGTTGCGATCCTCATGCTCGTTGTTCTGTCGGTCCAGTTCTCCTGGGCGGCAGCAGCGAGTTATTGCGAGCATGACCAGGACGCGTCGACGCAGCACGTTGGCCACCATGAGCATCAGCACGGTCAACCGGCTGCCGAGGCCGACAAGCCGGCGGATGCGCCCGACCAAGACGGCTCGAAGGCCGGCGGGGCGCATGCCGATTGCGCTTCTTGCCACCTGACTGCTGCCAAGACCATCTCGAGCCAGGAGATGTCGGTGCCTGATGCTGACGCCTGTGTCCCCACGCTCGCCGCAGAAGCGCTGGTCGACTCGCAGTTGCTCGATCGCATCGAACGCCCCAAGTGGCACCGCGCCTGATCCGGCACGGTCGCTCGTCCTCTTCAGCTCCCCTCTGACTGCCGACTGATTCCGCGCCGGATTCTTCCCTCGTTGCCTTTTCAACGTTCCGGAGAATTCGATGCACAGGCTACTGCCAGCCCTGGTATGGGCTGCTTTATTTCCCTTTTCGTCCGTGGCTCAACAGGCCACGCCATCGGTGCCGCCAGCACCGGTGACCACGCTCACCCTGCAGCAGGCTCAGGCCGCTGCACTGGCTGAGCACCCCGCGCTGCTCGCTGCACAGCGTGAAGTCGAGATCAGCGAAGCCGGCCAGACCCAGGCCGGGGCTCGCCCCAACCCGACCCTCAGCGCGGAGGTGGAAGACACCCGCCGGGCGACGCGCACGACGGCCATCTTGCTGGCGCAGCCGATCGAGCTGGGCGGCAAGCGATCCGCGCGCCTGCAGGCGGCCGACCGCACCCGCGACCTGGCGTTGGCGAACCTCAGTGACCGGCGCGGCGAGATCCGCGCCACGGTCACCACCGCCTTCTTCGATGTCTTGATCGCGCAGGAGCGCGAACAGTTGGCCGATGCGTCGCTGAGGCTCACCCAGCGGGGTACGCAGGCTGTGGGCAACCGCGTGACCGCCGGCAAGGTGTCGCCCATCGAAGAGACACGCGCCAAGCTCGCCGAGGCAAACGTGCGCATGGAGGCGCTGAAAGCACGCAGCGAACTCGCCACGGCACGACAGCGCCTCGCCTCGGCCATGGGCTCACCCATGGCCACGGTGAAGCAGCTGCAAGGCACGGCCACCGCCATCCCTGCAGAGCCGGAGCCACGCCAGGTCGAGGCCCGCCGGCGGCAGTCTCCGGCGGGCCTGCGAGCACGCGCCGAGGTCGAACGCGCCGCGGCGCTGGTCGACGTGGAGCGCGGACGGCAAACGCCGGATGTGACGCTCAGTGTGGGCGCCAAACGCGATGCCGAAACCCAGCGCCAGATGGCCGTGGTCGGAGTCTCGATTCCCTTGCCGTTCTTCGACACCAACCTCGGTGCGGTGCTGGCATCTCAACGCCGCCTCGACCAGGCGCGCGACGAGCTGGCGCTGGCGGAACTGCGCATCCAGACGGAGCTGCAGGCAGCTGTCGAGCAACTGCGCACGGCCCGCGCAGAAGCGAAGTCTTTGCAGGACGACGTGCTCCCCGCCGCACAAAGCGCCCACGACGCCACCGCTGCCGGCTACGAGCTGGGCAAGTTCGGCCTGCTGGAGGTGCTGGACGCGCAGCGCAGCCTGCTCCTGGCCCGAACGCAGTACCTGCAGGCACTGTCCAGCGCCCATCGCGCGGCGGCCGACGTCGAGCGACTGCTCGGCGAACCCGCTGCTGCACCCTCGAACACCACGACCCCGAGATAGGACTCCCATGAAACTGAATCGAGACGCCGTGGTTGCGACCCTCGGCAAGAAACAGGCGATGGCCATCGTGGCCGTCATCCTCATCGGCATCGCCGCCGCGGTGGCCATCCTGAGCAGCCAGCCCGCCAAGCCCGCCGGCGACGAACACGACGGCCACAGCGAAGCCAAGGGGCACGAGCACGAAGGCCATGACGAGCATGAAGAAGAAGCCACCAAGAAAGGTCCGCACGGCGGCGACCTGTTCACCGAAGGCGACTACGGCCTCGAAGCGCAGCTGGTCGAAGAAGGCGGCGACCCGCGCCTGAAGGTCTGGTTCTTCCAGGCCGGCAAGCCGCTGCCGCCCACTGCGGCCAAGCTCAGCGCCAAGCTGGTTCGCCCCAGCGGCGAGGAAGAAGAACACAGCTTCACCGTCGACAAAGACGCGCTGAAGAGCACCCAGCCCATCGCCGAGCCGCACATCTTCGAGGCGACGGTGGCAGCGCAGACGGCGACCGAACCCTACCTCTTCACCTTCTCGCGCCAGGAAGGCAGGGTGGCGATGAGCGATGCGCGGGTGAAGGCCGCCGGCATCGCCTTGGACACCACGTCGGCCTCGGCGATCCGATCCAGCCTGCAGCTGCCCGGTGAGATCCGCTTCAACGAGGACCGCACCGCCCACGTGGTGCCACGGGTTGCGGGCGTGGTGGAAAGCGTCTCCGCCAACCTCGGCCAGGAGGTCCGGCGAGGCCAGGTGCTCGCGGTGATCTCCAGCGCCACGGTCTCCGAGCAACGCAGCGAGCTGCGCACCGCCCAGCAGCGCCTGGCGCTGGCCCGTACGACCTACGAGCGCGAGAAAAAACTCTGGGAGCAGAAGATCTCGCCGGAGCAAGACGTGCTGCAAGCGCAGCAGCTGCTACGCGAGGCCGAGATCGCGGTGGCCAACGCCACACAGAAGCTCGGCGCCGTGGGCGCCGGGGCGTCCACCGGCACGCTCGGCCGCTACGAACTGCGTGCGCCGTTCAACGGCATGGTGGTCGAGAAGCACCTGGCGCTGGGCGAGTCGGTCAAGGAAGACGCCAACGTCTTCACCATCTCCGATCTCTCCACCGTCTGGGCGGAGATGAGCATCGGCGCCAAGGACCTGCCGCAGGTGCGGGTCGGCGAAAAGGTCACCGTGCGATCGACGGCCTTCGACATGGCTGTGGCCGGCACCGTCTCCTATGTCGGCGCGCTCATCGGCGAGCAGACGCGAACGGCCAAGGCCCGCGTGACGCTGGCCAACCCCAAGCTGACCTGGCGCCCCGGCCTGTTCGTGAACGTCGAGGTGCTGGGCTCCGAGGCCAGCGCCCCGGTCACCGTCGCCACCGATGCCATCCAGTCGCTCAACGACAAGCCGGTGGTGTTCCTGAAGGTGGCCGGGGGCTTCGTGCCCCAGCCGGTACAGCTGGGGCGAGCCGACGGCAAGCGGGTCGAGGTCCTCAGCGGCTTGCGCGCGGGCGCGCAGTACGCCGCGGAGGGCAGCTTCGTCGTCAAGTCCGAGCATGGCAAGGGTTCTGCCACGCACACCCATTGATGGCGGAGGACACGAACCATGTTTGAACGCCTCATCCGATTCGCCATCGAGCAACGCTGGCTGGTGCTGCTGGCCGTGCTCGGCATGGCCAGCCTCGGGATCTACAGCTACCAGAAGCTGCCGATCGATGCCGTGCCCGACATCACCAACGTCCAGGTGCAGATCAACACCACCGCGACCGGCTACTCGCCGCTCGAGACCGAGCAGCGCATCTCCTACCCCATCGAGACGGTGATGGCTGGCTTGCCGGGGCTGGAGCAGACCCGGTCGTTGTCGCGCTACGGCCTGTCGCAGGTGACCGTGATCTTCAAGGACGGCACCGACATCTACTTCGCCCGCCAGCTGGTCAACGAACGCATCCAGTCGGCGCGAGACCAGTTGCCGGCCGGCATCAGCCCGGTGATCGGGCCCATCTCCACCGGCCTGGGCGAGATCTACCTGTGGACAGTGGAGGCGCAAGACGGTGCCCGCAAGCCCGACGGCACGCCGTACACACCGACCGACCTGCGAGAGATCCAGGACTGGATCATCAAGCCCCAGCTGCGCAACGTACCCGGCGTCACCGAGATCAACTCCATCGGCGGCTACGCCAAGGAGTACCAGGTGGCACCGCGCCCGGAGAAGCTCTCGGCCTACGGGCTCACCATGGCCGATCTGGTCACCGCCCTGGAGCGCAACAACGCGAACGTCGGCGCCGGCTACATCGAAAAGCGCGGCGAGCAGTACCTCATCCGCGCACCGGGCCAGGTGCGCAACACCGACGACCTGGGCAACGTGATCTTGGGCAATGCAGACGGCGTGCCGATCCGCGTGCGCGACGTGGCAGCAGTCGGCCTCGGGCAGGAGCTGCGTACCGGTGCCGCCACCGACAACGGCCGCGAGGTGGTGCTGGGCACGGTGTTCATGCTGATCGGCGAGAACAGCCGCACCGTCTCGCGGGCGGTGGACAAGAAAATGCTGGAGATCAACCGCACGCTGCCGGCCGGCGTGCATGCGGTGACGGTGTACGACCGCACGGTGCTGGTCGACAAGGCCATCGCCACCGTCAAGAAAAACCTGCTCGAAGGTGCGGTGCTGGTGATCGCGGTGCTCTTCCTCTTCCTCGGCAACATCCGCGCGGCGTTGATCACGGCGCTCGTGATTCCGCTGTCGATGCTGTTCACCTTCACCGGCATGGTGAACCAGAAGGTCAGCGCCAACCTGATGAGCCTGGGCGCGCTCGACTTCGGGATCATCATCGACGGCGCCGTCGTGATCGTCGAGAACTGCGTGCGCCGCCTGGCCCATGCGCAGGCTCACCACGGCCGGCCGCTCACACGCAGCGAACGCTTCCACGAGGTGTTCGCCGCCTCGCAAGAGGCACGTCGCCCGCTGCTCTTCGGCCAGTTGATCATCATGATCGTCTACCTGCCCATCTTTGCGCTGACCGGTGTGGAAGGGAAGCTCTTCCACCCGATGGCCTTCACGGTGGTGATCGCCTTGCTCGGCGCGATGATCCTCTCGGTCACTTTCATTCCGGCGGCCGTGGCGCTCTTCATCGGCCAGCGCGTGGCCGAGAAAGAGAACCGCGTGATGGGCTGGGCCAAGCAGGCCTACGCGCCCATGCTCAGCCGGGTGATGTCGGCCCGCCCGCTGGTCGTGACGGTTGCTGTGGTGGCGGTGGTGCTGTCCGGCCTGCTGGCCACGCGCCTCGGAACCGAGTTCGTGCCCAACCTCAACGAGGGCGACTTCGCCGTCCAGGCGCTGCGTATTCCGGGCACCAGCCTCAGCCAGTCGGTGCAGATGCAGCAGCAGCTGGAGAGCACGCTCAAGGCCAAGTTCCCGGAGATCGAGCGCGTCTTCGCGCGCACCGGCACCGCAGAGATCGCCTCCGACCCGATGCCGCCCAACATCTCCGACGGCTACGTGATGCTCAAGCCGGTGGCGCAATGGCCGGAGCCGCGCACGACGCGGGACGAGCTGCTCGCCGCGGTGCAGGCGGAAGTCGCCAAGCTGCCGGGCAACAACTACGAGTTCTCGCAGCCGATCCAGCTGCGCTTCAACGAGCTGATCTCGGGCGTGCGCAGCGACGTGGCGGTCAAGGTGTTCGGCGACGACATGGAGGTGCTGAACAAGACCGCCGCCGAGATCTCCGAAGTGCTCAACAAGGTGCCCGGTGCCGCCGAGGTGAAGGTCGAGCAGACGACAGGCCTGCCGATGCTCACGGTCAACATCGACCGCAACAGGGCCTCGCGCTACGGCCTGAACACGGTGGACGTGCAGGAGGCCATTGCCACCGCCGTTGGCGGCCGGGAGGCCGGCACTCTGTTCGAGGGCGACCGGCGCTTTGCGATCCGGGTGCGGTTGCCGGAGAGCTTGCGCACGGACCTGGAAGCCATCAAGCGCCTGCCGATCGCGCTACCGAAGAGCAGCGGCAGCGAGCGCGTCAGCTTCATTCCGCTCGGTGAAGTGGCCACCCTGGAACTGGCGCCCGGCCCGAACCAGGTGAGCCGGGAAGACGGCAAGCGGCGCATCGTCGTCAGCGCCAATGTGCGCGGCCGCGACCTGGGCTCGTTCGTCGCCGATGCCGAGCAGGCCTTGGTGGCGGTCAAGGTGCCCTCGGGCTACTGGACGACCTGGGGCGGCCAGTTCGAGAACCTGCAATCGGCAGCGCAGCGCCTGCAGGTGGTCGTGCCGGTGTCGTTGCTGCTGGTGTTTGCCTTGCTGTTCGCGATGTTCGGCAACTTGAAAGACGGCTTGCTGGTCTTCACCGGCATCCCCTTCGCACTGACCGGCGGCATCCTCGCGCTGTGGCTGCGCGACATTCCGCTGTCGATCTCGGCCGCGGTCGGCTTCATCGCGCTGTCGGGCGTGGCGGTGCTGAACGGGCTGGTGATGATCTCGTTCATCCGCAATCTGCGCGATCAAGGCCGGCACCTCGATGACGCGATCCATGAAGGCGCACTGACCCGCCTGCGGCCGGTGCTGATGACAGCCCTGGTGGCCTCGCTGGGCTTTGTGCCGATGGCCATTGCCACCGGCACTGGCGCCGAGGTTCAGCGCCCGCTTGCCACGGTGGTGATCGGCGGAATCCTGTCCTCCACCACCCTCACCTTGCTCGTGCTGCCGGTGCTGTACCGCCTGGTGCACCGCCGCGACGAGGAAGAAGACTTCGCAGAAGAGCAGCCGCGCACCAAACCGCTCGAAGCACCCGCCCATTCATGACCCACCGCTAGATGACCCACCGTTCATCAACCAAGGAGCTCCCATGAGAATCGCATCCCTTCTGCTGTGCCTGTGCGCCGCTGCCAGACACCATGACCTGCTCACCGCCAATCTCATGGGGCAGCGACAAGTGCTCGGTGAGGTCGCGTGCCAGCGATTGCGCCGACTCGCCGCGCCTGAGCCAGCAGCACAGCGAACTCGTCACCGCCCAGGCGCGCCACCAGATCGGTGTCGCGCAGCCGCCGCGCGAACATACACAGCACTTCGTCGCCCACGCCATGCCTGTGGGTGTCGTTCACCACTTTGAAGTCGTCCACATCAATGAACAGCACGACGATCGGCTCCTCGGTGCAGCGTTTGGCATGCGGCATCCTCGGCTTCGCGCAGCCACAACCGCGGAATGTCGACCGGCACGCCAGCAGCAGGCCTGCGGCGAGCGGAAACAGCGTCGCGCAAACCAACGCTTCCAGTGACCGGTGGATGCCGCCCATCCGCTCCCGCTCGGCCAATCCGAGCAGCATCTGCCAGTTGACAACGCCGATCGCCAAGCCGGCCAGAACAACGCAGGCCAGGATCAGCATCTTCAGTGGTGAGTTCCACGCGTATGCGCAAGCCTCGACTCCGAGTAGCTTCCTCAGCGTGGGTGACTACTGGAGCGGCCATCCCGTTGAGCTGCGCATGTCGCCAGGCAAGTACGTGCTCATGGTTCGATGTGACAACGGTAAATCCCATGCATTTCCAACGATGCCAATCAGTCTTTCGGCGGGATTCACCTACGAAGTTTCATGCACGCGAACCGGCACGGATGACCGCAAAGTCAGAGCGGGAGTTTCGAAGACTTACCCAACCGAAGCCGCCTCCTAGGAGGCTACTCGTCCTTCAGCCAGCGTTGACCCTCGCGTCTCACAGCGCGCGGCGTTCGGCCTCCACGAGCGCGCGGTCGCGCTTGTGTACGGCCGTCGAGGCGGCTAACGCGTCCACCGCGGCGCGAGCGTCCGCACCGCGGTCCTTGGCGCGCAGCACGCGGGCCGCGTAGAGCTGCAGGCTGGCCCATTCCGGGCGATCGGCCGCCACGGTACGCGCCGCATCGGCCGCGAGCACATCCGCGGCGGACGGCTGGCGGGCCGTCATCAGAGTGGCGAGCAGCCAGGCGTTGTCCTTCGTCTCCTGCCAGCGCGCGAGAGCGTGGGCGTGCTCGCCGTCGCACACAGTGGTGTCCAAGTCCTTCGCCGTGTCGGCACAGGCCTGCACGGTGACGACGAAATCGAACCACGCGTGTTGGCGCAGAGCGGTAGCCAGTCCGCCCTCGGGGCGGTCTGGCGATACGCGCGGGTGCAACTCCTGGAAGAGGTCCAACGCACCCATCACGTACGGGTTGTAGTCGGGGCGATCCAGGGCGTTCATCGCCAAGCGCAGCGGGATCGCCGGGGCGAGTTGCAGGAGCGCCCGTCGCGCGGTGTAGGTTATCGCCGTGTGCACCGGAGCGAGCGTGGCGTCGGCACTCGCCGCCTTCGCTCGGGTGTCGAACTCCTTGAGCGCAGCGCCGGTGCGCGCGTTGTGGCGAGCCGCCGGCTCGGCGACAGCCGCGTTGAACGCAGCTCCGCGCAGCTGCCGCTTGGTCCACGCATCTTCCACGGCCGCGTCCCACTCGACATCGCGCACCGCACCGCGTACGAGACAGCGCAGCGCCCCCAGCGTGGCCCAAGCGCGCATCGGGTGGCCCGGCGCAGCGGCAATGGTGTCGAATTCTTGGCGCGCGGCAGCGAAGTCGTCACCGTAGAACAGGGCCGCCGCGTGCTGATAGGCATTGAGCGCCTTGAGCTTCGCCGGTGCGCGAGCGGGGAGCGACGCGGGCAGTGGCGGCGCCGGCGTTGTGCCCGGTATCCAGGCACAACGCGCAAAGACGGCGTCTTGGCCGGCGATCCAGGTCCGGCGGTCGGCGTCCTTCAATGACGCGTCTTCCCCGAACTCGCGTAGCGTGCGCGTGGCGAAGGCGTATGCGTCGGGGCCGCACTGGCCCGTCTCGACGTCAATCTCCCCGAATCCCGACACATTCAGCTTGCTATGGCGAAAGTAGTCGGGCTTCACGGTCGGGGGTTGCTGCGTGTGCACGCCGCGTGCCTGCAGCCAGACGGCAATCTCGTCCTCGCCCGACGCAGGCACAGGGCCGCTGTGCAGCCAGTCGCCTTGGCGGCGGTGGCTCTCCTTGGCCACAGCGCCCACGGGCTGGTGCATCACGCGCCAGGCCACGAACAGCGACGCGCGGCCGTAACTGGGCCGGATCAGGCCGAGCGTGCCATGCGCGTAAGCACTGTTGTCGGCGGGGCCGACGATGGCACCCACATAGCCGCGGCGCAGAGTCTCCGGCAGGTTGCTGTCGTCGTCGGCGGGCTGAGCGGCCTGGCCAAGAGGCGTTAGCGAGAAGGCGACCAGCGCGAAGCAGAGGTGACGAAGCGATGTGTAGGTCATTTTCATGGGACAGAGTGGCGGGGAGGACGGGAAGGGTTCGACCAAGCGGCCTCGTCGAACCAGTAGGGTCGAGCCGCGCGGGCGAGGAGCGCTGACGACGGCGGATCGTTCGTGGCAAAACCCAGCGCAGGGCCGCGACAACGGCGCGCCAAGCCGGCATCGTCCTGCGCAAAGCGGCGGCGCCAATCGTCGGCGTACGGCCCCAGGCGGTACAGCATCGGGACAACCTCGTCAACCGGGAGGCGGTCCAGCCAGTCGCCCTGCGTACACCAATGCGCGAGCACGGTCACGCTCAAGCGCACCCCGGCGGGCAACGCCTCGCGCACGGTGGCGACGAGCTCGCGGTAGGCGTCGCGCTGGCGGGCCGGGGCCTCGAAGTCGAGCTGCAGAAGGCCGGCGCCAGCGGCGGCCGTGCCGGCATGGCGGCGCACGGCCGCGACGATGGCGTCACGCTGGGCGGGTGTGAACTCGGCCGGCGCGTCACCGGCAGCCTCCACGTGCACGACGGGTATGAGGCGAACGCCTGTGTGCAGAGCCAGCGGCTGCGTGCGTCCGCCGTGCTCGACGCCCCCGGCGCGCAGCATCAACGATTCCACAAGCACCGCGGCCTCGCGGTACGGCGCCGCGTTGCCGCGTGCGGCCTGAGGCCCGTTGCTGTCCGGCCAGATCCACGCGACGCCGTGCATGAGCGAGGTGGCAACCTCCGCGGATGAGGCAGGCTCGCGTGCGCCTTCCGGGGCGCTATGGCGGATGGCATGCACGAGCATGCCGGCTACCAGCAAGACGATGCTGGTGACGACACATACGATCGCCGGTGGCACACCCTTGCGGCGTGCGTGTGGTTCGCCCATGAGCGGCCTCCGTCCGCGACGCGGAGTCTAGCCGCTGCAAGCTGTGCAACCCGTGACCGACCTCGTGGAAACGCCGCCTGGCGTGACACAGTTCAGAACTGCCAGCCCTTGGACGCGCTTCTCGTGCTACCAGTACGACTGCATTCTGTCGAATCCCGTCTGTTCGCCATTTGAGTGGGGTCCTATTGCTTCCCGGAAAGTCGAACGCGGCCACAACGGCTATCAAGGTAGAAGGCACCCTTGATGAAGCTAAGCTGGCGTTCGTCCAACAGCCCGCATTCCCATGTCAACGTTCCAGACCACCCGTCGCGGCATCCTCGGCCTGATCGGCGGGCTGGCGATCTTTCGCTCCGCACCCGCCTCCGCACCCGGCACGTTCACGCTCGTCCCCGGCCTCGAGGCAGGCCAGACGATTGCGTATCGCCTGGACCAGCAGGTGGTGCGCAATGGCTCGCTCGCGCATCGATCGAGTGCGCGGGTCACGGTCAGCATCGTCGACCGGGTTGAAGGCGGCTGGCTTGCGCGCTGGACGACAAACGACAGCCAGTTGCTCGACGCCGATCCGCGCATGAAACCCCTGCTGCAGGCCATGCAACGGGCATGGGACGGCGTTCCGATCGATGTGCTGCTCGACACGGCGGGCCGCGTGAGCGGTCTGGCCGACGTGGCGGCGCTGCGCGATCTCATGGGTGCCTCGATGGAGCGGCTGCTCGCCGCCATGGCGAACGACCCGGCGCTGGCACCGCTGCTGGGCACCGTGCGGGCGGCCTTGCAGCCGGTGCTCGCGAACGACACCTACATCGCGCAGGCGGTGTTGAAAGAGTTGGGCATCCTCCTCGGGGCGATGGGGCGCGAGTACAAGGTGGGCACGCCGCTGGAGGTGCGCACCCGCATCGCATCGCCCTTGGGCACGGGCGAGATTCCCATCCTCGGCCGCTTCACGATACGCGCGGTGGACCCGCGTGCCCACCAGGCGAAGCTGGGGTGGTTGATGGTGATCGACCGCCGAAGCGCGGCACGCCTGATGAGCGGCGAACTGCAAGAAACGATGGAGCAACTCGCCGCCGGAGTGCAGCAAGACGGCACGCCCATCGACACCGCAAAGCTCGCCGACGCAGCCACCGCTGCACTGGATTTCGACGACCAGGGCGAGTTCGAGATCGACACCGCCACGGCCTGGCCGGCTCGGGTCAGGCACACCCGCCGCGTGTCGAATGCCGAGACGTCGCGGGTCGATACGGTCGAACTTATCCGCATCTAGCGCCGGCCCATCGAGTGCATTACCCGGTTCGCCGGACCGTTCGCTTCGGGCCCTTGGCCTCGACTTGCTTGGACTTCGTCTCGGCAATGAACCAGCGCACGAAATCGTCGCCGATCCTGGGCCGGCCTCGCCGGGTCATGACCACGTAGCCTTTGTCGTCGTTCGTCGCGACCTCGGAGGCCACAACGAGATCGCCGCGGCGGATTTCGGCGGAGAACACGTTGACCGGGCACAAGCCGATGCCGTGACCGGCGATGACGGCCGTCGCGAGCAGGTTGAAGTCTTGGTAGATGGGGCCGCTCAGTGCCTTCGTCAGCTTCAGCCCCGCGGCGGTCGACCACTCCTTCCAGCCCTCGCGAGAGGCGTCGTGCAACAGGTCGGACGCAATGATCTGCTCCGGCCGATTGAACGGCCCGTGCTGAGCCATGAAGTGCGGGCTGCACACAGGCCTGTTGATCCGCGAGAACAGCTGCTCGGTGAGCACGTCTTTCGAGTGATCTTCGCCGTAGGTGATCAGGACATCGAGATTCGAACTCGCCAGCTTTTCGTCGGCATGCGCATAGACCACGCGAATGTCCACGTCGGGGTACTCGCTCGAGAACTTGCCGAGGTTGGGCACCAGCCAGCGTGTCGCGATCGACGGGATGCAGCCGACGCTGAGGCTGGCGCCGGTGTAGTTCTTCTTCACGGCGCCGCAGGCGTCGGTGATGCCGGACAGCAACGGCGAAATCCGCGCGAACAGCTGCTCGCCAGTGGTGGTCAGGCGCACGCCGCGCCCGTGGCGCTGGAACAGCGGCGCCCCGAACCAGTCTTCGAGGTTGCGCATCTGGTGGCTGACGGCCGCGTGGGTCACGTGGAGTTCGTCTCCGGCCCGCGAGAGGCTCATGTGCCGTGCTGCGGCTTCGAACGCGCGAAGTGCTCCGAGGGGTGGTGGCGTCATGTGAATAATTCTTACATGATCTCGCAGAAATGATCAATTGTCCGCACGCACCTCCGGTTCGACACTGGCGTCCGTGTTCCAGGGCATCCATCGGTTCTCACTTGCAGGCCGGGCCCTGCCGCCGAGAGCACGAGTCGTAAGCATTACTTAAGAGTAGGAGGTGTCGTGTTTGTCAGATCCTTGAAGGACGTGGAACCCACGGACCGCTTCGTCAACTGGGGTAACGGTACGAGCCACCGGCTCTTGACCGCTGTCGACAAGATGGGGTTCACCGTCTGCCACACCGTCGTGCGCGCGGGCACGGAATCATTGCTGGAGTACCGTAACCACCTGGAAGCCTGCTACTGCATCGGCGGTGAAGGCGAGGTGGAAGACATGGATGGGAACGTCTACCCCATCGCCGTCGGCGACATCTATGTGCTGAACAAGCACGACAAGCATTACCTGCGCGGCGGCAAGAATGCTGACCTGATCCTGGTCAGCGTATTCAACCCTCCGCTGCAGGGAACCGAGAGACACAGTCTGGACAGCTCCAACGGCTCAGCGTACTGAGCGCTTGCCGCCACATCAGCCACAACATCATCCGAGGGACCACTGAATGAACAGCTTCCACACAAAGACGTTCGCGGCCGCAGCCCTGGCTGCACTGGCAGCGATGGCCGCACCCGCCTGGGCGCAGGGCACGATCGACAAAGGTGTTCTGAAGGTCGGTTCCGACCTGACCTACCCGCCGTACAACTACATGGCCGAGGGCAACAAACCCGCCGGGTTCGATGTGGAGCTGATGGCGGCGCTGTCCAAGGCGGCGGGCTTGAAGGTCGAGATTCTCGACACCCGGTTCGAGAACCTCATCATCGGCGTGCGCGGCGGGCAGTTCGACGTCATCGCCTCCACGCTGTACGTGAAGCCGGAGCGCGCCAAGCAGATCGACTACATCGCCTACATGAAGACGGGCGTGTCGATCGCCGTGGCAACGGCGAGCAAGAAGAGCTTTGCCAAGCCTGAAGAGTTGTGCGGCCAAAAGGTCGGCTCGATCAAGGGGGCGGCCTGGCTCGAGAAACTCGCGGCGATGAACCAGGGCGTGTGCAAGGCCAACCCGATCGACTCGCGCGAGTTCCCGACCTCGCCCGAGACCACGCAGGCCATGCTGTCGGGCGGTGTGGACGCGCAGATCGAAGACTCTGCTGTGTTGCAAGATGCAGTGACCAAGCTGGGCGGCCGGGTCAAGATCACCACCAAGGAAAACTTCTATCCGGTGATCGTGGGCCTGGGCGTGCGCAAGGGCAACGACGAACTGGCCGGCGCACTCCGCAAGGCGCTGGCAACCCTGCAGGCCAACGGAAGCTATGACGCGCTGATGAAGAAGTACAACGTGTCCAAGCCCAGCGAATCGGAGTTCAAGGCCGCCGTCGGCAGCTAGCGTTCGGTTCAGAGGCTGCGAGGGCACGTGGCATATGTCTTGCGGCAGCCTTCTGGTCTTTGGCCTGGGCGCCGCTCCCTCGCCCGGGTTTGGAATGAACGACTGCATACGTGGACCTAGACCTGACCTACCTCGCGAGCCTGGCTGCCAACCAGGACTTCTGGAACGCCTCGGCGCTGGTCGCCTGGCTCAGCGTGCTCACCTGGACCCTGGGTACCGGCCTGGGGTTCCTGGTGGCGATGGCCCGCTTGAATGGCCCGGCGTGGCTGCAGCAGCTCTCGAAAACCTACGTCTGGTTTTTTCGCAGCCTGCCGCTGATGGTGCTGCTGATCTTCGTCTACAACCTGCCGCAGGCGTTCCCCAGTCTGCGCCCGGTGCTGTCGAACCCGTTCTGGGCCGGCCTGATCGCGCTGGTGGCCAGCGAAACCGCGTACCTGGCCGAGATCCATCGCGGCGGCCTGCTGGCGGTTGACGTCGGCCAGCACGAGGCCGCGCGGGCGCTCGGCATCCGCGCCTTCGGGAAGTACCGGTACATCGTCATCCCGCAGTCGATGCGCGTGGCTTTGCCGTCGCTGGGCAACCAGTTCATCACGATCGTCAAGCTGACCTCGCTGGTCTCGGTGATCTCTCTGGCCGAAGTGCTTCTTGTCGGGCAACGCCTGTACACCCGCAACTTCATGGTCATCGAGACGCTGCTGGCGGTGTCGTGCTACTACGTGCTCATCGTCACCATCTTCAGCTTCGCACTCGGCCAGCTCGAGCGCCGCCTGGACGTGACGCGCCGCGCAGGCGCCGAGACCGCACCGGCCACCGGTGATGCCGGCAAAGCGCCGCCGAAAGCCGAATGCGAGCGGGCCATCGGCGAGCCGGTGATCGAGCTGCGCGCCGTCAGCAAGTCGTTCGGCGCCAAGGCCGTTCTGAAGAACATCGGCCTCACGGTGCGGTCGGGCGAGGTGGTGAGCATCATCGGCCCCTCCGGGTCGGGCAAGACCACGCTGATCCGCACCATCAACTCGCTGCAAGACATCGACGCGGGCGAGATCCGCTTCAAGGGCGCGCCGTGGATCAGCGCGCATCAAGGCGCGTACGCCGTGTCGGCGAACTTCTCCAAAGAGGTCACCGGCGTCGGCATGGTGTTCCAGTCGTTCAACCTCTTTCCGCATCTCACGGTCTTGGGCAATGTGACGCTCGGGCCGCGCTACCACGGGCTGGGCACCGACGAGCAGACCCGTGAGACGGCGCTGCGCAACCTCGAGAAGGTCGGCATGGCCGCGCACGCGATGAAGTACCCGCACCAGTTGTCCGGCGGGCAGAAGCAGCGCGTGGCCATCGCGCGCGCCCTGGCCATGCAGCCCAAGGTGATGCTGTTCGACGAACCCACCTCGGCGCTCGACCCGGAGCTGGTCGGCGAGGTGCTGCAGTCCATCGAACTCTTGGCCTCCGAGGGCATGACGATGATCATCGTCACGCACGAAATGCGGTTCGCCACCCGCATCAGCGACCGCATCGTGATGATGCAAGACGGCGAGGTGATTGCCGACGTGAGCAAGCAGGAGCTCGATGCCGCGCCCGGCAGCAGCCGCATCCGGGCCTTCATCGCGAAGGCCGAAGGCGGCAACTGAGTCCCTGAAATCTCCCGGCACCCAGGCCGCGGGCTGCGCCCACGCTTCACCCCAATGGCTGTGGGCCATGCGTTGCAAATAAGAATTACTCCCATCTAGAATCTCGTGAGGCGCTTGCAGGGCCCGGCGTGAAGCCGGGGTCGCGTAGGTTCAGCGACACCGAGCAAGCCCACCGTTCCCGCATCCGCCAGCGATTCGCCAGCAGCCCGTGCATCCTTTGAAAGGACGACAGCATCGTGCTGCGCAATCCCGCGCTGATTTCGGCCGCGCCTCCTGACGCCGCCACCTGCCCTGCCGCTCGGCAGACCTTTCCACCGCATGCGACCGCTCCCCATCGGGCAACGCGCAGCCGTGCGTCAGACAGGAGCGCTGGCCGCGCCGTGGTGCCTCGCTCCTGCCCCCACAACGCCGGCGACATCTGCCTCCAGCGAACCCCGCTGCGCCCGGGCTGAGTCTTCTTTCGGCCCATTCCACCCCTGTTCCAACCCCAACCAACAAGGAGGTCCTTTCGTGTCACTCGCTTCGCGCCGCCGCGCCCGCTCTGTCTTTCGCCCCATTGCGCTGGCCGCGCCGCTCTTCGTTGCAATGCATGCACGCGCTGCCCCGGAGGCCGGCGCCGAGCCGCCCGCCGACACGGTGCTGCCGGCCGTGAAGGTGAAGGCCACTCCCGACCGCGCCACCGAAGGCACCGGCAGCTACACCACGCGCTCGACCAGCACCGCGACCAAGCTCGACCTCACGCTGCGCGAGACACCGCAGTCGATCAGCGTGGTGCCGCGCAAGCTGATGGATGACTTCTCGCTGAACAACGTCAACGCCGTGCTCGGCGGCGTGACCGGCGTGAACGTGGAACGCGTCGAACCCGACCGCACCTACTTCTCGGTGCGCGGCTTCGAGGTCTCGAACTTCCAGATCGACGGCGTAGGCCTGCCCTTCGCCACCGGCGACCAGATCGGCGACCTCGACACCGCGCTGTATGACCGCGTGGAGGTGCTGCGCGGCGCCAACGGGTTGATGTCGTCCACCGGCAACCCGTCGGCCACCGTCAACTTCGTGCGCAAGCGGCCGACCACGGAGTTTCTTGCCAGCGGCGCGCTGAGCTTCGGCTCGTGGAACACGCGGCGCCTCGACGCCGATGTGTCGGGCGCGCTCAACGCTGCCGGCACCGTGCGCGGCCGCTTCACCGCAGCCGCGGAGAAAGGCGATTGGTACCTCGACCGCTACTCACGGTCCAAGCACCTGTTCTCGGGCATCGTCGATGTGGACCTCGCGCCCGGCAGCACGCTCACGCTCGGCCACTCGGAGCAGCACAACCGGCCGAACGGCGTGATGTGGGGCACGCTGCCCTTGTTCCACGGCGACGGCACGCCGACGAACTACGCCACCTCGGCCAGCTCCGCGCCGAGCTGGACGTACTGGGACACCGACGACACGCAAACTTTTGCCGAACTCAGCCAGAGCCTGGCCGGTGAGTGGCAGGCCAAGGCCACGCTCACGCGGCGCGAGCTGAAGTCGGATGCCGAACTGTTCTTCGTGATCGGCCAGCCCAATGCCACGACCGGTGCCGGCCTCACGAGCTGGCCATCGAAATACAACAGCAAAGAGACGCAGTGGATCGCCGACGCGCACGTCAGCGGCCCTTTCAGGCTGGGCGGCCGGCGCCATGAGCTGGTGCTGGGTGCCAACTGGAGCAAGAGCGTGAACGCGCTGCGTTCGAGCGACGACGGTTCGGCCCCGCTGACCGAAAGCGAGATGCTCGCCGGCAGCTTCGCGCGGCCGGCCTTCGACAAAGGCATCACCGGCTCGGCGGACTTCGACAACCGCCGCACGACGCTGTATGCCGTCACGCGTTTCAACGTCACCGACGCCTTGAAGCTCGTCACCGGCGCGAACGTCGTGCGTTCGACCAGCAGCGGCCTGCAGTACACCCTCGCGCACGACTACCGCGAGACGAAGGCGACACCCTATGTCGGCGCGACCTGGGCGCTCGACGCGCGCCACTCGCTCTACGCCAGCCACGGCAGCATCTACAACCCGCAGTACCAGGTCGACGAAAGCGGCAAGGTGCTCGACCCGATCAAGGGCAGCAACACAGAGCTCGGCGTGAAGGGCGAGTGGATGGACCACCGGCTCAACGGCTCGTTCGCAGTGTTCCGCGTCGAGCAGGACAACCTGGCCGAGGCGGCGGGCTTCAACACCACGGTCGGCAGCTATTACAAGGCCATCGACGCCACCTCCACCGGCTTCGAACTCGACGTCGGCGGCACGCTGGCGCCCGGCTGGGAGTTGAACGGCGGCTACACGCAAATGCGCATCGAAGGCGCCGACGGCAACGCAGTGCGCACCTACGTGCCGCGCAAGACGCTGCGCCTGACCACGAGCTACAGGGTGCCGGTGTTGAAGGCGCTCAAGCTCGGCGCGAGCGTCAAGTGGCAGAGCGACTACGAGCGCAAGGACACAGCGACCGACAACACCACCACGCCGGTCACCACGCGCGGTGTCACGACCCGCCAAGCCTCCTACGCACTGCTCGACCTCGCGGCCACCTACGAGTTCACGCGGCAGGTCAGCCTGACGGCCAAGGTCGAGAACGCCACCGACAAGCGCTACCTGAACAGCCTCATGTGGCCCAACCAAAGCTTCTACGGCGCGCCGCGCAACGGGTCGCTCACGCTGAAATGGATGTACTGAAGTCGGAAGACGAACTCGGCGAAGTCTTCGCCAAGCACCGCGCGCAGCTGCGGCGCGCGGCGCACCGCATCCTCGGCGACGCGCATCTCGCCGAAGACCTGGTGCAAGACGCCTACCTGCGGGCCAAGGAGATGGCGTGCGCGCAGGGCGGCGTGGCGCACCCGCTGTCGTACGTGCACCGCCTGGTGCGCAATCTCGCGATCGACCGGTACCGCCGAAGCGCCTTCGAATCGGAACTCTTCGAGTCCGAAGACAGCGGCGAGCAAGTCGCAGCACCCGCTGCGCACACACCCGAAGCCATGGCCATCGACCGCCAGGAACTCGCTCTCGTGGCGCGGGCGCTGGCCGAGCTGCCCGAGCGCCTGCGCCGCGTGTTCAACCTGTATCGCCTCGAAGGCCGCACGCAGCGCGAGATCGGCGCCGAACTCGGCCTGTCGGCCGCGACCGTCAACACCCTGATTCGCGAGGCGCTCGAGCGCTGCCGCGCCGTACTGCGCACCTGAACACCGCAATCAGAGTGCATCGCTGACGCGGGTCAGGCTTCAGCCTTCAGGCAGGCGATCCGCTCGGACAGCGGCCGCTTCGGGCAGGTGTTGCAGCGCTCGCCATCGCGACGGCGAAAGTGCAGGCAGCAGACCTTGTGCTCCAGTGCCATCGCCTCGGCGCCCGACACCGTGCGGTACGTGAGGAACCCACTCTCTCCAGGCAGGCCCAGGGCGGCCAGCCATTGCGCGCCAAGCTCACGCGTATGTGCCGACGACCACTGCCGCTGCCGCCGCACCGCGAGCAAGGCGGCGAGAGCGCAATCCGCACAGGTGCGCCGCGCCGCCTTGGCATGCAGCGGCGCGTGCGCCTGCCATGCCGGAAGCAACCGTTCGATGCCCGCGGCAATCTGCATCGCGGCGAAGCGCATTCGCCCGGACTCATCACTGCGCAGCGGCTCGCGCGTGCCGATCCGGTAGCCGCTGACGTCACCCTCGTCCACGACGAGCGACAAGCAATCGAGATCCGGCTGCGCGTCGCCCAGATGCGCCGCAATCACCGCCACGTAGATCGGCTGCCAGACCAGCAGCCCCCAGCCGCGCAGCGCCGCGTAGTGCGGCCCGGCTTCGGGGTAGCGGGAGGCCCAGAAGTGCTGCACGGCTGAAAGCCCGATACCGGCATGCCAGGGAGCAGCCGCTTCGCCAGTCACGACGCGGCCCTCCAGACCCGGCACCACGCGCGCGGCCTCGGCCACCAGCGCGCGCAATGCCTCGCTCACACGACCGGCGCGACGGCGCGCACCCGCGCCCCGCTTTGCGCCGGGCGGAACGCCGCGATCGGGTTGGTCAGGTGGCCGGCCATCTTCAGGCTCGATGCGGGGTCCGCGATGTTCACCATCTGCTGGTTGTTGGCCAGCTGCAACCGGTTCAGGCACGAGTGCAAGAACTCCGGGGCGAACATGTCGTGCGTCTCGAACTTGGCGCGGTATTGCGGGTGCGCGTCCTGGTACTCGACCACGCACTCGGCCACCAGCCTCCAGAACGTGCCTTCATCGCAGGTGTCGCTGTCCACCAGAGTCTGGCTCAGGAAGCGGAAGAACCCGTCGAACACGTCGATGAAGATGGCCAGCAGCTTGTAGTCGTCGGGCACGTCGACCGCGAGGCGCTTGATGCCTTCAGGCAACTGCGCGTTCTTGTCGAGGATGGCCGACTCCTCGGCGATGTCTTTCATGATGGCGCGCACCGGCACGTGGTCCGCCAGCACCAGGATGAGGTTCTCGCCGTGCGGCATGAACACCAGGTCGTGCGCATAGAAGCAATGCAGCAGCGGCGCCAGGTAAGCGCGCAGGTAGCGGCGCAACCATTCCTCGGCCCCCAGGCCCGAGCGCTGCACCAGCACCGGCAGCAGCGCCCGGCCGTAGCGGTCCACGTGCAGCAGTGCGGCCATGGTCATCAGCCGCTCGCCCGGCTGCACACGGGCCAGCGGGCTTTCTCGCCACAGGCACGAGAGCATCTTCTTGTACGGGCTGTCGGTGGCGATGACCGCCTCGTAGTAGCGGTTGCGAAAGCCGATGGATGCCACCTCGCGCAGGATCGAGAAGCCCCGCTCGCGGAGATAGCCGTCGCCCTCGACGAGGGCGTTGATCCATTCGTTGATGGCCGGCGTGCCCGACATGTAGTACGGCGACAGGCCGCGCATGAAACCCATGTTCAGGATCGCCAGCGAGGTCTTCACGTAGTGGCGTTTCTGGTGGCCGACGTTGAAGTACGTGCGGATCGACTGCTGCGCCTGGTAGTGGTCTTCGCTGTAGCCCAGGCACACGATGTCGCGCTGCGCGACGTGGCCGGCGAATGCGATCGACAGCTTGTTGAACCATTGCCAGGGGTGCGCGGGCATGAAGAGATAGTCCGCCTCGCTCAGGCCCAGGCGCTGCAGTTCGGCGGCGAAGCGCGTGCGCGCCGCGGTGCCGATCTCCTGCCCGATCAGCGTGTCGTAGCTCAGGGTCGACAAGCTCGCGAAGGTGGCGCAGCTGCGCCGCACGGCGAGCCAGACGATGCGGAAGGTGGTGCCGGCCTCGGGCGCGTAGGCGCGGTAGTCCTCGGCGTCGAAGCCCAGGCGGCCGTTGTTCGCGACGAAGCCGGGGTGGCCTTCCATCATCGCGTGCTCGAAGGTCTGGAAGTCCGCATCGGCCAGCGCCTCGCTGCTCGGGTTCTCCTTGTGGTGCTTGAAGGCCGCGCCGTAGAGCGTGCTGCTGATCTCATCCAGGTACACCGGCAACAGCTCGGGACGGATGCCCAGCGCCTCTTTGAAGTCGATCACGAAGGTGAGCGCATCCAGCTCGTGCGCGGTGTCGTTCACGAAGCGGCCGATCGATGCCGCGTCGATGCGCCAGTGGCGGAGCGACATGGTCTGCGCGTCGAAGCGGTATTCGACGCCCTGCCCCGCCGTGAGCGAGTAGCGCTGCCAGCAGGGGCGCAGCGCGGCACCCACGGCCTGCGGCACAAGCAGCAGCTCGTGCGAGAACTCGGCGATCGCCTTGCGCACGAGCAGGCGGTTCACCTTGGCCCACACCTGCGGGTCCAGGTGCGAGGCGGCGATGGCGGGGTCTGTGAGCTTCATTCGGCGATTTCCTCTCGTTGGGTCTGATTTAGGGCCTGTTAACGCTACGGGAGGGCACGCGCCGCATCCTGTGAGGCCGCAGGGCAAGGCGCACGCGAGGCCGTGTGCCCACGGCACACAACGAGCGCGCAACGCCGCCCTGCGGCCTCACAGGCTGCGGCCCTTCGGGTGATCTCATGAGAAAGCCACCCTCAGCGTTGCAAATGCTCGCTGTAGCCAGTGCTACAGCTGTGCTTTGCGCCTCGATGGCGGCCTTCTTATGAGTCACGCGTGCCCTCCCGTAGCGTTAACAGGCCCTAGTTGGGTCTGATAGAAGCTCTCGCGCGTGCAGAACGCGAGGGCGGCGAGTTTTGCAATCAGTTGAACGTGGCCCGTGTAGGCGAAGCCCATCTCGCGGTTGAGCACGTGCACCTTGTCGTTGCGTGCGTCGGGCTCCACCACCACGCGGCGCGCGTCCAGGCGCTCGAAGATGAAGCGCATCAGCGCGCGGAACACGCTGCGGGTGAAGCCGCGCGCCGGCGCCGTCGGCGGGCCGACGAAGAAATGCATGCCGACGTCAGCAGGGCGCACCGGGTAGTGCTGGCCAAGCTCATCGTGCGCGGGGTCGTAGCACTCCAGCAGAAAGGCCGGCTGCCCGTACCACAGGCCGGTGTAGGCCATCGCGTGGCCGCTGTGCACAAGCGCGGCATAGACCTCGCGCACCTCGCACTCGGCCTTGTGCTGCATGCCCCAGAAACTCGCGTAGTCCATTGCGAACCAGCGGTGCATCAGCGGGATGTCGGCATCGAGATCGAGCGCGCGGATGCTCAGCCCTTCGCTTTCGAAGGGCCGGCGTTCGAGATCGCAGGCGGTGAAGTCAACCGGCATGGGTAGCCTCCAAAGGGATTGCGTGGGCAGGTGCCGTCGGCGTCAGCCGGTCCAGGCCGAGCAGCAGGCGGTCGAGCAAGGCGACGATGGCCAGGCCGACTGCGGCGATGGCGAAGGTGAGCGCGATGCCGTGGCGCTCCACCAGCGCACCGGCCGCGAACGACGACAGCAGCACGCCCAGGTTCTGGAAGAAGTTGAAGACGCTGAAGTCACGCGCATACGAGGGCGGTGTGCTGAAGCGGAACAGCAGCACCTCGAACTTCACGATCAGCTGGAACAGCGCCCAGCCGTACAGCACGCGGCCGGCCAGGATCGCCCATTCGACCGGCAGGGCCTGCAGCATCAACCCGGCCGTGCCCAACAGCAGGTTGGCGAGCACGTGGTCATGCAACCGACCGGTGCGTCCGTGGGCGCGCTGGTTGACGAACAGCGCCACCAGCGCAACCGCGCCGGGAATCGCGAACACCGCCCCGCTCACCAGCTGCTCGCTCGATCCTGACACCTGCTCCCAGTAGCGCGAGAAGAACGGGCGCACCAGGTAAGCGCTGAAGTCGATCAGCATCACCAGGCCGCACAGCTGCAAGATGCGCCGCCAGCTGCCCGCGGCGCGCGCTGGCGCCGGTGCGGCGGCATCGGCCGCCACCACGCACACCACCCGCCCGCTGCGGATCAGCCATGCGCATACGAGCATCTGCGCGAAGTCGCCGGCCGCCATCAGCCCGATGCACGCCGCGGGGCCGAAGCGCTGCAGCGCGAAGCCACCCGCCACCGCACCGAAGATGCCGCCGAAGTGCACCACCACCGACAGAAGGCCGATGGTGTGGGCGTGCGTGTCGGGCGGCTGCATGCGCATCAGGTACGGGTACATGAGCAGGTAGCTGCTCTTGCACATGAACATCAGCATCGTCAGCACCCAGTAGCCAAGCACGCTGTCGGCGAACCAGCTCAGCGCGCACAGCGTGCCTGCCGCGCCCTGCGTGAAGAGCAGCAGGTGCATGGTCTCCACGCGCCGCGCCACGCGCGCCCACAGCGGCAGCGTGCACATCACCGCGATCGAGATCGCCGCGATGTATGCGCCGACGTGGAATGCGCTCGTCACGCCGTAGCGGCGCTCGAAGAAATGCGGGTAGAAGGCGATCAGGATGGCGTCGCTCACCACCGCGAACGCCGACATCGCGACGATGGCCGGGCGCAGGCCTGGGCCTGTCGTCGTCACGCCGCCACCTCCACGAAAGCGCCGTCTGCTCGCGGCGCGAAGTCTTGCAGCGTGGTCTGCGTCTCGATCGGGTAGTACTCCACGCCGGTCAGCGCGCGGATGATGCAGGCGTTGCGGTGGCAGGCGAGCCCGAGGTCGGGGTTGGTCACGCCGTGGCTGTGGCAGCCGGCGTTCTGCACGAAGATCTCGCGGCCCTCCACGTCGACCGCATAGTTGCGATGCTGGCGGTAGCGGCCCGCGTCGTCCCAGCCGATGCGATGGCGGATTCCTTCCACGAAGCCCGGCACGCGTGGCGCGTAGCCGGTGGCGAACACGAGCCCGTCGGTCTGGTGGCGGTAGCGGCGCGCGAGTTCGGTGTGCACGAATTCGAGCTCGTGGCCCGCGGCGCTGCGGCGGCACGCGCGCAGCTCCATGTTGGGCAACAGCCGCGTGCGGCCGCGAAGCTCGTCGCGGCGCTCGTCGAGCAGGTCGTAGAGCGTGTCGATGAGGTGGGCGTTGATGCCGTTGTAGACGCTCTTCTGCTCGCGCACGACGCGCTCCTTGGCCGCCTCGGGCAGGCCGTGGAAGTGATCGGCGTAGTCGGGCGAGATCAGCTCCAGCACGAGCTTGGCGTTCTCCATCTGGAAGAAGCGCGACGAGCGCGTCACCCAGTTCAGGCTGTAGCCATGGCGGTCGATGTCTTGCAGCAGGTCGCGGTAGATCTCGGCGGCACTTTGGCCGCTGCCGACGATGGTGATGGAGCGCTTGCGCTGCAGCGCCTCCTTGTGATGCAGGTAGTCGGCGCTGTGCAGGTAGGGGTCTTCGCCGTCGGCGCAGCACGCGGGCAGGCTCGGCGCCGCGCCCACGCCGAGCACGAGGCGGCGCGCCGCGTGCTCGAAGGGCCGGCCGGTGCGCGAGTCGCGACCCGACACGAAGTACAAGCCGTGCTGCGCGTCATGTGCGATGGCCGCCACATCATGGTGAAAGCGCACGCTGTCCAGCTGCGCCGCGGCCCATTGGCAATAGCGGTTGTATTCGTGGCGCGTGAGGTAGTAGTTCTCGCCCACGTAGCACGAGTAGATGCGGCCTTGCTGCTTGCAGTAATTGAGGTAGCTGAAGCGGCTGGTCGGGTCGGCCAGCGTCACGAGGTCGGCCAGGAAGGGGTTCTGCAGCGTGCAGCGGTCCATCAGCATGCCGGGGTGCCACGCGAACTGGCCGCCGCGTTCGAGGAACAGGCCGCTGTGTTCCTTCAGCGGCGCCATCAGACAAGCCAGGCTCAGGTTGAACGGCCCCAAGCCGACCGCGACGAAGTCGTAGACGTGCATCGATCCTTGCCTCCCGTTGTGGCGCGCGCGTTGCGCGTGCTCACAAGAGAAGACGGATCAGACAAACCGTTGTTCAGCGATGGCCCACCCGTGAAGAGGGTGAAAGCAACAAAGGATATGCAGGCCGGCCGCATCCCGCACCGCTGCTGCAAGGTCAACAGCGCGCGGACACGGGCGCGAGGACCACCAACCCTTTCGCGCCTCATTCCTGAGGTTTGACGAGCACCGCGCCTTGCGACAGCGGCCCCACGTTGCGGCGATAGATCTGCAGCCAACCACGATCGAACATCGGCGGCGGCGCTTGCCAGCGGCCACGGCGGCGCTCGAATTCGGCGTCGTCGATCTGCAGATCGACGCGACGCGTGTCGAGATCGATGATGATCGTGTCGCCGTCTTCGACGAGCGCCAGCGGACCGCCGAGCGCGGCTTCGGGCGCGACCTCGGCAACGACGATTCCCTTGCAGACAAGACCGGACAAATGCCCATCGGTCAGCATCGCGACCTGGTCACCAAGACCGGCACCGTCGATCGCGAACACGACACGCGAAGCCCCGCCGCCCATCGCCGGGCCACCGCAGGCGCCCGCGCCGCGCATCACGATCACGTGGCCCGGCACGATCTCGCCGCCGTTCAACGCAGAGATCGCGGCATCGGTGGTCGAGAAGCACACGGCCGGGCCTGTGAAGCGGCGCGTCTTGCGTTCGGCGATGCCTGTCTTGATCAGCGCCGCCTCGGGCGCGAGGTTGCCGCGCAGAAGCACGATGGCCGGATGCGGCGCTATGGGCGCGTCGATAGGGCGGATCACGTCGGCGTCGCCGACCGTCACGCCGTGCAGGTTGCCGGCCACCGTGAGGCCCGTCGCCGTCAACGCATCGACGTCCAACAACGGCGCGAGCTGCTTCATCAGCGCACGTGCCCCGCCGGCCGCTTCGAACTCCTCGATGAAGCGCTCGCCGATCGGGCGGATGCCGGCGAGCACCGGTGTCTTCGGGCCTAAACGCTCGAAGAGGGCATAGACATCGACGCCGTTGCCGGCTTCCGTCGCGACAGCCTGCAAATGCTTGACGGCGTTCAGCGAGCCGCCGATGGCGAGCACGGCAGTGACGGCGTTCGCGAACGCGCCGGCTGTGAGGATGTCGCGCGGCTTCAGGTCGTCCCACACCATCTGCACGACGCGCGCACCGGCGGCGCGCGCGTCGGCGAACATCTTGTCCGACAGCGCCGCGACCGGCGCGCTGCCGGGCAGTGCCATGCCGAGTGCCTCGCACACGATGTGCATCGAGTTCGCGGTCCCCAGGCCCGAACACACGCCCGGCGAGCGGATTGCCTCGCGGCTCATGCCGATCACCTCCTCGACCGGCAGGTGGCCGGTGACCGCATGCATCGAGTGGATGAACACCTCCTCGATGTCGATGTGCCGGCCCTTGTATTCGCCGCTCGCTTGGTAGCCGCAGGGCACGAGGATCGTCGGCACGTTCAGCCGGGCCGCCGCCATCAGCTGCCCCGGTACGGTCTTGTCGCACGAGGTGAGGCACACCATGCCGTCGAGCTGCGCGCCTTCGACGGCCACCTCGATGTCGTTGGTGACGAGATCGCGCGCTGCCAGCATGTATGCGCCGCGCGCCCCGGCGCCGGTCACGAAGTCGCTCGGTGCCGCGGTGCGTATCTCGAAGGGCACGCCGCCGGCGGCACGAATCGCCTTCTTCACTTCGACCGCCACCTGGTCGAGGTGGCTGTAGCAGGCGGCGAGTTCGGAGCTGCTGTTGACGACCGCGATCTTCGGCTTCTCGCAGTCTTCTTCCGGGATGCCCATCGCGTGCCACTGCGCGTTGCGCACCGCCCAGAGATAAGAGCCGCGCGGGAAGTTGCTGCGCAGTTTGCGGGGTGTGTTCATGAAGGTGCCAGGTGAGGTTTGGCGGCCGGGCTCAGCCCGGTCGGGGCTCGCGCTTGATGACTTCGACGATGCCGCGGTCGGCGTTGACCTTGACCCAATCGCCGGTCTCGATGACGCCGAGCGGGTCAAGGTCGAAGCCGGTCATGGCCGGTGCACGCACGACGACTGCGCCGAGCGCGATCTTGGTCGTCATCTCGTTGAACAGCATGGCTGCCGGTGCGGAGCCGGTGAGGCGCGCCAGGTGGAACTGGTTCGACCAGCCGCTGCTTCCCTTGGCTCCGGGGAAGACGAGCACCTTGCCGGCAAAGCTCACCCCGCGCAGCGGGTGGTGCGTTTCGATGATGGTGCCGGTGCGCGGGTCGATGCCGCCCCAGCCCGAGATGCGCTCTGAACTGACGAGCGCCTCGCCTTCGGCGGCGCCGCCGACGACCTTGCGGCCGTGCAAGGTGATGAAGCCGCCGTGGATCGTTGCGTCGCCGGTCATGTGCGCAGTGCTCCGTTCCATCGACCAGTGCACGCCGCATCGATGCAGTCTGCTGTCGTTCCGAACCAGGACTGCACACCCATGATGGCGGGGAGATAGTGCGCGTGCTTGGCCGAGTCGAGCGCCGCGACCTTCGTGCCCTTGGGCATCGTGCGGCTCATCGCCGAGCACGAGTCGCTCATCAACACGGCACCTGCGTCTTCGATGATCCGGGTGTAGCCGTTCTGATCCGCCAGCGCCTTGATCGCGCGCGGCGTGAAGATCCACAGCGCCGAGTTCTCGTGCACCTTGCGGCCTTCGAGCAGCTTGCAGGCTTCCCAGATCTGCTCGATGTTGTAGTGCGGGCAGCCGAGCATCACGTAGTCGACGTCGCGGTCCCTCGCGGTGCTGTTGAGCCGCGCCCAGGTCTGCTGCCGCTCGGCCTCGCCATAGTGGAGGGTCTGCACCGGCCGGCCGGTGCCGAAGGCCTGGTCGACAGTCAGCGCTTCCGGCGTCACGCCGACCAGGTGGTACATCTCGACGCCGCCCGACGACGACGCGGCCGCACCGAAATGCTTCAGGCGCTGCAGGTTCGGCACCTTCTCGAAGCGCCCGCCGCGCGCAACCACCACCGGCACCCGTTCCTGCACGATCTCGCCGATGTAGTAGCCGAGCATGCCCCACTCGAAGGTCGATTCGATGTCGACGTCGAGCTCCACGAGGTGCGTGCCGCGGCGGTTCTCGTCGAGGTGGTAGCCCCAGTACGGAATCTTGCCGGTCAACATCGCGCTGCCGGTGCTTTCGCGCCCTTCGGTGTTGGTTCGTGCGCCGAGCACCGAGTTGCAATAGATGACCGCCGACGACTCCATCCAGGCGCAGTGCTCGCCGCGGGTCGGCACGTTGCCCACCTGGTACGGCGTGCAGGTGTTGGCGAGCTGGATGCCATGGCCGGCCGTGTAGCCCTCGCCCTTGCGGTAGAAGCGCAGCACCTCTTCGGCGATGCCCATTCGCTCGCTCTGGTTCGGGTCGAAGCCGAGCTGCAGGTGGGTGCTGTAGACCTTCACCGGCGGGATCTCGACGGCTCGGTCGCTGTCGAGGTTGAATTCGGAGAACACCGCATCCATGCCGCTGCGCTGCAGGGCGAAGTCGCGCATGAACGGCGTGCTCGCGCTCACAGTGCCGCAGACATTGTTTGTGTCGACCAGCCGCTCCGCACCGAGCGCGTCGCCATAGCGCACCAGCAGGTCCATCGCGAGCGCGACCGCTTCGCCGTCGCGGCCGTCGCGCATCGCCTGTTCGTCAGCGGTCAATCGCATCGATGTCCCCTTCGGGGTGCTGCGTCGCGGGCGGTACATGCCCACCGATTTCGCGCGCCAGGGTCCGGGCCATGACCATCAACCGCGGCGCAATCTTGCGCCGCAGGTGCTCTTCGGAAAAGACGAACGCAGCGCTGCCGCAGTTCAGCGCCATCACGTCGCCGTTGGGCCCCACCAGCGGCACCGACACCGAATTGATCTCGCGGTGGAACTCGCCGGCAGAAAGGCAATAGCCGAGCCGCTCCCCTTCATCGAGCGCACGGCTGAGGCCCGGTTCGAGGCTGCCCCACTCGCTGCCGCGTGCGAGCCGGAGCGATTCGATCAGCGCGCCGCGCTCGGCCGGATCTACAGCAGAGAGATAGGCACGGCCCAGCGCCGAGTTGGCCATCGGTGCGCGCGAGCCGACATCAAGGCGTGCCGCGAGCATTGACGAGCGCGGTCGGCACGCCTCGATCAACACCATTTCGAGCCCGTCGCGCACGGCCAGATACACCGACCCGCCCGCCGACTCGGCCAAGGCCTGCATATGCGGCCGCGCGATCGCGCGCACGTCGAGCCCGGCCAGGAACACGCGGGCAAGCGAGACGACGCCGGGGCCGAGCATCACGCGATCGCTGCCTTGCTCCTGTTTCATCAGACCCAGGGTGACCAGCGTGCCCGCCAGACGTGCGACGGTGGGACGGGGAATGCCGGTCAGGCGAGCCAACTCGGTCGGGCTCAGCACACGCCGATCCTCGTCGAAGCAGCGCAGCACGGCGATGCCGCGCTCGAGCGCGCTGACAGTGTCGGGGCGGGCATGCGGGCCCGAAAGATCGTCGTTGTTGCTGGCCATCGAAACGTCCCTTGGCAGCGCCACCGCTGCCTCACTTCGCACTGTAGGCCCGAGCATCGTGCCCACTCAGGCTGCGGCCACGGCCGCACCTTCGACGCCTGCGCGGAGGAAAACACCCTGCGCAACCAGCGCCGACTGCAGCGCCTGCACGTCAACTGCACGCGGCTCGACGCCTTGCGACACAGCGAGCGCTGCCGCCACGCCGGCGGCCTGGCCGGTGATCCAGCATTGCGGAATCTCGCGCATGAAGCCGTGCGAGTTCTTGTCGCAGGAAATGTGGCGGCCGCAGGCGAGCAGGCCATCGAGCTTCTCCGGCACGAGTGCGCCGTAGGGAATGGAGATGTTGGGGAACTTCGGCGACACCGCCGGAGAGACGCCGACCTCATCAGGCAGTGCGATGCCGTGCGGCCACTGGGTGCGCAGCACGCTGCCCACGCCTTTGAGCCGGCGCGCATGGCGCACGCCGATCTGCGGTGCACTCAACATCATGTAGGCATTCTCGAAGCCCGGCGCGTGGGCACGGAAGTAGCCCAGATGTGCCTCCATCGAGCGATGCGACCGCACCTCGACCGCCGTCAGATCGTCGACGTCGAGCGCCGAGTAGCCCGACTGGCGCGGCCCCATGAAGAGGGCAATGTCGTTGCGCCACGACACGAACGGGCGCTCGAAGAGGCCGAGCTGGTCGCGCCCTCCCTGCATGAACGCGGAGTGCTTTTCGGGCTCGCCGGTCTTGAAGTCGATCCAGCGCTTCATATCGACGCCGCCGAACAGCCATGAGGTGTTCATGCAGTGGTGCACGTCGGCCTCCTCGATGTCGTTGTCGTAGGCGGCACCGGCGCGCGCGAACAAGTCGCCGTCGCCGGTGGCATCAACCACGACCTTGGCGAGGATCGCCATGCGGCCTTCCTTGCTCTCGAAGGCGACGCCCTTGACGGCACCGTTCTCGACGATCGGCCACGAACCCCAGCCGTGATAAATGAGCTTGATCTTGCGCTCGAGCACGATGTCCTGCGACAGCAGCTTGAGCCGCTCCGGATCGATGGTGGGCGACCAGGTCACTACCCCGTGGTACGCGGCAGTGCGGTGCGACCAGTAGCCCGCCTTGGCCGGATCGCGCGAACCCCATTCGGCACGCGACGGACCCGCCACCGCGTCGGCTGGCAGGCGGTCGAACAGCTCTTCGGCAAAGCCGCGAATCACGAGGTCGCCCTGCCAGTCGGTCATGCGGTCGATCCAGATCACCAAGCCTCCCGTCGACAGGCCACCCAGGTGGTTGTAGCGCTCGAGCAATGCCACATCGGCGCCTTGCTTTGCTGCGGCCGCCGCAGCGGCCGTGCCGGATGGCCCGCCACCCACCACCAGCACGTCGCAACGGTGGTAGACGGGGATGTCTCGACCCGGCTCGAACCACACGCCCTGGTCGAGCCGCTTCTGGCCGCGCTCGCGCTCGAAGATGTCCGAGCTGAGGATTCGCTCTTCGGTTCGAGCAATGGATTTCATGTGTGGGCTCCGATCGTTCGGGTCGCGTCGTCTGCGATCGATTATGGATGATCAGCCCGAATGAATCAACATATTTTGGATTTTAAATCCATTTTGAACGAAACAAACCGCATAAACCCGGGAAAAACCTCTCTTGCTTTCAATTATTTCGGATGACACGATCACTATATAGAGAATTCCGCACGGAGACATCGCATGCAACGCCGCACCCTTCTGCTCGCCGCAATACTGTCCAGCCTGGCTGCGCCGCTGGCAGCCCAGATCCCTGCGTTCCCGACCAAGCCGGTCACACTCGTCGTGCCCAACGCACCGGGTGGCGCGATCGACATCCTGGCCCGGCTGCTCGAGCAGCAACTGCACGACATCTGGAAACAGCCGGTGCTGGTCGTCTACAAAGCCGGCGCCGGCACCGTGATCGGCACCGACTTTGTCGCCAAGGCGCCGGCCGACGGCCTCACCATCGGCTTGGTGGTCACCTCGCACGTGATCAATCCGAGCTTGCGCAAGAACATGCCGTTCGACACGCTGAAAGACCTGTCCGGCGTGATGCTGCTGGCCACCTCGCCGATCGTGATCTCCGCCTCGCCCGCGCTGCCGGCCAACAACCTGCGGGAGCTGATCGCACTCGCGAAAGCGCAGCCCGGCAAGCTGACCTATGCGTCGCCAGGGAGCGGAAGCTCGATGCACATGAGCGGCGAACTGCTGAAGTCGATGACCGGCATCGACATGCTGCACGCGCCATACAAGGGCAGCGGCGGCGCTTATCCGGACGTCTTCACCGGGCGGGTCGATCTGCTGATCGATCCGCTGTTCTCGTCGCTGCCGCACATCAAGGCCGGCAAGATGAAGCCGATCGCGGTGCTGAGCCCGAAGCGCTCACCGATCGCGCCTGACATTGCGGCGGCGGCGGAGACGGTTCCCGGCTTCGCCGTCGAAAGCATGTTCGGCGCGATCGTCGCCAGCGGCACGCCGCGCGACATCGTCAAGAAGCTCAATGCCGATCTGGCGCGCGCGATCAAGTCGCCCGAGGTCCAGGCCCGCATGGCCGCCATCGGGCTGACGCCGGCGACCGACTCGCCCGAAGCGTTCGATGCGTTCATACGCACCGAGATCGACAGGTGGGCCAAGGTCGTCAAGGCCTCGGGTGCCACCGCCGACTGATTCCACTCGACCCGTCTCTTCCAGGCTCGCCGCACACGAAGCGTTGCCAAAGGCGTGTCGCTGCCTGGCCCATCCACGCGTTTCAAAGCCCTCCGCACATGAACCACACCCTCCTTCCCGCCTTTCTTGCCTGCGCTGTTTCCTGCACCCTTTGCAACACCACTGCCGCGCAATCGACGGTGACGATCTTCGGCCTCGTCGACATGGGCGTCGGCAGGCTCAACGACGGCACGTCAGGCACCGTCGCACCGACCGGGCAACTCAACCGCGGGCCCGGCCTCGGCGCGCCCAGCCTCGGCGGCTCGGACCAGTGGAGCGCGCGCCAGTCGACCGCCTCACGGATCGGCTTTCGCGGCGTCGAGGACCTCGGCGGCGGGTTGAAGGCGCTGTTCAACATCGAGCACCGCTTCACGCCGGATGACGGCATCGCCGGCGCGCCGTTCTGGGGCGGCCGCAGCACGGTCGCGCTACAGAGCAGCTTCGGCGAGGTCTACCTCGGCCGCGACTACATCCCGGCGTTCTACATCGGTATCAACCTGGACCCCTGGGCATATGACCTGAACGTTGGCGCGCTACAGACGCCTTACACCCTCGCCGGGTACTCGGTGACGGTGGAGCGCGGCGTGCGCACCAGCAACACCGTGGGCTACAAGACGCCGTCGATCGGCGGCTTCAGCGCCCAGCTGGCCACCGGTCTCGGCGAAGGGGCGCGCAAGCGTGTCGACGGCGCCAATCTGCTGTATCGACAAGGGCCCGTCTATGCCGGCATTGCGACCGATCGCAGCGATGGCGACAACAACGTCGTCGTGGCCGGCGTGTCGTACGACTTCGGAGTCGTGCGTCCGATGTTCATCACCGCCCGCACCAAGGCACTCGGGCGCACCACGCGGTCGCTGGGCATCGGCGCGACCATGCCGATCCGCAGCGGCGTGCTGAAGGTCGCCTACGGCCAGCAGGACCAGCCTGGAGCCAATGACACGACCAAGAAGCTCGGCCTCGGCTACGAATACTTCCTGAGCAAGCGCACCAGCGTCCATGCGGACGCCGGCACCGCCAAGCATCCGGCCTTCACTCGCGTCGCCGGTTTCGAGGCGGGCATGAAACACACTTTCTGAACCCTGAATCCAAAGCAACATCGGGATGGCCGCTCCCACACTCGCCCCATCGTGTGCGGTTCGTGTCCTGCAACGATTCAACCTTCGCGCAGGCATGCCTCGGTTCGTGCAACGCGGGCGCATTGCGCGCACCAGAGGCCAGATCGTCGCAAGGTGGCAAGGGATGCGTGCCAGACGTGGCCTTGTGCGCACTCCCAGGTGAGAGGGCGCGTGCGGCTTACGAAGTCGGTGGACAGGCAACGCCCGCCCCGGATTTTGGCTTCCAGATGAGCCTCTTCCGGCGTGATGCGCAGGGCTTCTCTGCGGCAGCGGCTGCACCATGTGCCGCCCCGCAGGCTGTTCGCCACGGCCGTCCATTCGTGCCCGCTGCCGCAGCGAAAGCGATGACGCGCCTCAAACCCAAGGAACTGGCTGCTCAGGCATTCGCCGCCTCGCGACTGGGCGACATCGCGCAGCCACTGCAGCCTTGTTGAAGCGGTCATCATCACTTCGCTCTCGCCAACGCGCTGTCCGTTGTGATTGCAGGTCGGGCAGCTCGGGTTCTTTCTTTGTTCGTTGCGCGTTCGCGCCCAGGTGTGGCCATGCACGCACTTGAAGTGGTAATGGTGGTTGGCCCCTTTCCATTTCGTATCCAGGCAGGTCATGCCGGCGGCCCTTGCGTGCTCGTGCATGGCGGCCAAACTGCGGTGAGGCAGATCGAGCGCTGAGCGGAGGCTTTGGCGCCGCGCGTTGGGTTCCGTCTTGGCAGGGTGGCACTTCATCCGGGCAATGGCCTCGTCGCGCCAAGCCTTGGCTGCTTGCAAGGCGAGATCAACGCCACCGTACTTCATTGCATGGAAATTGCGTCTGGCGCAGATCTTGTTGCGCACGACATCGACACGCCAAATGACGTTTCCGCTCGCGCTGATGAGGGGCAAGATGCCAACGCGCTCTTCTTCCACAGAAAGGGGATTGATCGTCATGCGTCGGATTGTGCCAAGGCTGCACCGCGGGCATTTGCCGGCGGGCCGTTGGCGAACAAGTCGGAGCCAATCACGTGGAGCCCCTCTTCCTCGGCGAACACCTCGCTCATGCAAGCTCGGCCAAGGCCGAGACTGCCGCATCTACTTCACTTGGAAAGCTCAGCTGCATGCGTCAACTACGAAATCTGCGCGTTGAAGATCACCTGAATGATTTGCGCGAGCTCCATTGAAAGGGCGTAGAGCTTGACTTTCCCATTTGCGTCGCGACAAAACACCAGGGCGGGCCAACTGTTGCGCCGGATCACTTTGTAGGGCGGTAGCTCGGCAGGTGAAAACCCCTTAAGAACCAGGCTTTCTTTGAAATCTTGCTTGGTCCATTCGGACATGTCGTCGAACGTCATATACCAAAGCTCTACTTCTTTCCCGTCGTCGGAAAACACGCCACCGAATCCGACAGGCCTTGCCTTCTCCGAGAGAAGCAGCTTGGCGATGACTGCGCCAGAAGGCAATACGCGGCGATCACCCGAGTAGGTGGCTTCGATTAGCAGTCGGCGCAGTGAGAGGCCCTTTACTCCATCGTGGATCGAACGGCTGAAGCTATCTTTCAGTGCATCGCTCTGTTCGACCTCCAGCAACCTGCGCCCGTGGTCGGGGTCTTTGCGCGTTGCCGCTTTGAACGCGTTCAGATCGCTCTGGAAGTCTGTGCGCCAAGCCTCGAATGCCGCGACGAAAGGTGCAGGATCAAAGCCGTCCTGTGTGTAGATCGAAGCGTTCAAAGGTTGGGCTTGATCCTTCTCCTTCTCCCGCTGTTGCTTCTCGAATTTCGACTCCTGCGCGACAAAGGTGATCTGGTATCGACCGCTCACCTGTTGCGCAACCATTTGCAGCGGTTGCGAGTTGTGGATGAGCCAAAGCTGCTGCGGTGTGCGTTGCCATGCAGAGAACAGAGCTGCGCGCTGCTTGGCCGACAACCGGGCCTCACCTCTGGAATCAGTGATCCCTTCCATGAGAGATTTACGACTGCCGAGCGCGCCCATCTCGTCGCTGGCTTGCACGATCCGCCAGGGCATATCGCCGTCGACGATGTGGCCTGGCCCGTCTGCCGCGAAAACGATTCTCAGTTTCAAAAATGTCGCCTTGAGCGCGGCTTCATCGGCATCACTTGCCCGGGCCGCATTGGCAAGCGAAACACACGAAAGGAATGCAATAAGCAACCAGCGAAGCGGGTGATGGTTTTTCATTGAGCGGGTGCGACGCTTGCGGCGCGAGTAGATGAACCTTGGGCAGCCTTGCGCATCAGGGCACGATGCTGCGACGTTTGACGCTGGCCGCAATGGTCTGCGCCATCTCCCAAAAAGCATCCTTGCCGATGGGCTCGATGCCCTTGGCCCTGGCGTTCTTGGAGTCCTGGATGACGTAGAGCATCAGGTCGGGTGTGTCTTCCTTCGCGTCCGGGTCGCCCCGTGCCGCGACCAAATAACCGTAGTCCACGGTGTCGTCTTCGCGAACGATCGAAACGAAGGATTCCACGCCCTTGGAGCCGGACAGGGTGATGTTCCTGTAGGAGTCGTGCCAAGCACTGCGCAACGATTTGCGTTCGGATGACTTGTAGCGCTGGCCGTCACCTCTTGGAAGTCACTGCATGTGCTGCCCGCCGTTGATCGCGATGTTGGCGCCGGTCACGAACGCCGCTTCTTCGGAAGCGAGATAGATGATCAAGCCGGCCACCTCTTCGGGCTTGCCGAGCCGGCCGACGGGGATGTGCGGCAGGATCTTCGAGTCGAGCACTTCCTTCGGGATCGCGGTGACCATCTTCGTGCCGATGTAGCCCGGAGAGATGGTGTTGACGGTGACGTTCTTCTTCGCGACTTCGAGCGCCAGCGCCTTCGTGAAGCCGTGCACACCGGCCTTCGCGGCCGAGTAGTTGGTCTGGCCGAACGCGCCCTTGCTGCCGTTCACCGACGACACGTTGATGATGCGGCCCCAGCCGCGCTCGACCATGCCGTCGGCGACCTGCTTGGTCATGTTGAAGAGACTATCGAGGTTGGTGCGCATCACCGCGTCCCAGTTGACCTTGTCCATCTTCTTGAAGGTGGTGTCGCGCGTGATGCCCGCGTTGTTGACGAGGATGTCGACCGCGCCGACCTTGCCCTGCACCTCGGCCACGGCCCTCGTGCACGAATCGAAATCGGACACGTCGCAGGCCACCGCGAGCACGTCGTATCCGTTCTTCTTCATGTCGGCAACCCACTCGGCCGACTTGGTGTTAGTGGGCGAGTAGGTCACGACGACCTTGTAGCCCGCATCGACCATCTTGGTCGAGATCGTTTCGCCCAGGCCGCCCATGCCGCCCGTGACCAGAACCACTTTTTGCTTGCTCATGTCAGTCTCCTTTGTTGTGAAAAATCGATTTGGATTTCAGCGACTCAGTCGAGCGCCGGGCCGCCCCAAGCCGACTGAGCTCCCCTCGGGGGGACGGTGCCGAAGGCGCCCAGGGGCTGTCATCTCAGCGTTCGACGCACAGCGCCACGCCCATGCCACCGCCGATGCACAGAGAGGCTATTGCCTTCTTGGCCTCGCGGCGCTGCATTTCGTGCAGCAAGGTCACCAAGATGCGGCAACCGGACGCACCGATCGGGTGGCCGATGGCGATCGCACCGCCATTGACGTTGACCTTGCTCGTGTCCCAGCCCATCTCGTTGTTGACGGCGCAAGCTTGCGCGGCGAAGGCTTCGTTGATCTCGAGCAGATCCAGATCCTGCGCCTTCCAGCCTGCCCGTTGCAAGGCCTTCTGCGAAGCCGGCACCGGGCCTATGCCCATGATGCTCGGGTCGAGTGCGACGGTGGCATAACTCGCGATGCGCGCGAGCGGCTTCAGCCCGAGTTGCGCGGCCTTGGCAGCCGTCATCAGCACGACGCCGGCAGCGCCATCGTTCAGGCCCGAGGCATTGCCCGCCGTCACGGTGCCGGCCTTGTCGAACGCGGGGCGCAGCCCGGCGAGCGCATCGGCGCTGGTCTTCTTGTTGATGAACTCGTCGTTCGCGAAGACGATGGGGTCGCCCTTCTTCTGCGCGATGCTGAAGGGCACGATCTCGTCCTTGAACCTGCCGGCCTCTTGCGCCGCGGCCGCCTTCTGCTGCGACGCCAGCGCGAGTGCATCTTGCTTCTCGCGCGTGATGTCGTACTTCTTCGCGACGTTCTCGGCGGTGATGCCCATGTGGTACTTGTTGTAGACGTCGAACAGGCCGTCGACGATCATCGAATCGACCAGCTTCCAGTCACCCATGCGCTGGCCGTCGCGCGAGCCGGGCAGCACGTGGGGCGCGAGGCTCATGCTCTCTTGGCCGCCGGCGATGACGATCTCGGAATCGCCGTCGCGAATGGCCTGCGCGCCGAGCATCACGGCCTTCAGGCCCGAGCCGCACACGGCGTTGATGGTGAGCGCCGGCACGCCCTGCGGAAGGCCGCTCTTGATGACGGTCTGGCGCGCCGGGTTCTGGCCCGAGCCGGCGGTGAGCACCTGGCCGAAGATGAGTTCGTTGATCTGATCGCCCGCGAGTTTGCTGCGGCGCAGCAGGTCGACGACGACGGCCGCGCCGAGTTCGGGTGCGGCCGTCTTGGCCAGGGTGCCGCCGAATTTGCCCACGGCGGTGCGGGCGGCAGCAACGATCACGATGTCGGTGGTCATGGGAATCTCCTTTTGAATCGAACGGGCTGTCGGAAAGAATCTCGATGGCTACGGGGTCTTGGGCATGGTGATGATCCTCCGATGAGATGAGGCCCCCGTCAATGCGGCTTGACGTGAGGTTCGGTGCGCCGCGCGATCAGGCGCGACAGGGTGTCGAGCGTGAGTTCGAGGCCACCGGCGCCACCGCCGACGATGACGATCCGGTGCTTGGGCGCGGTGCTGTTCATGGCTGTCGGCTTGGGCGGCGTGTCTGCAGAACGTCAGCGGGCGGGGCTCGCCGGCATGTGCTCGGTGCGCTGATCGAGTTCTGCTTCGGGCTCTTCGGACTCGGCACCGGTGGCATTGTCGAGTTCGCGGGCAAGGCGGTCTTGATCCAGATCACCGGTCCACTTCGCGACCACGATGGTGGCCACGCCGTTGCCGATCAGGTTGGTCAGTGCGCGCGCTTCGGACATGAAGCGGTCGATGCCGAGGATCAGCGCCAGGCCCGCCACCGGCACGTGGCCCACCGCCGAGAGCGTTGCCGCCAGCACGATGAAGCCGCTGCCGGTCACGCCGGCCGCGCCCTTGGAGGTGAGCAGCAGCACCAGCAGCAGCGTGATCTGCTGCGTGAGCGTCATCGGCGTGTTGGTGGCCTGCGCGATGAACACCGCGGCCATCGTCAGGTAGATCGAGGTGCCATCGAGGTTGAAGGAGTAGCCGGTCGGGATCACGAGGCCGACGACGGACTTCTTGGCGCCGAGGTTCTCCATCTTGACCATCATGCGCGGCAGCGCGGCCTCGCTCGACGAGGTGCCGAGCACGATCAGCAGCTCTTCCTTGATGTACTTGATGAACTTCCAGATCGAGAAGCCGTTGACGCGGGCGATCGAGCCGAGCACGACGAAGATGAAGAACAGGCAGGTCGCGTAGAAGGTGGCCATCAGCGCGCCCAGCGACACCAGCGAGCCCACGCCGTACTTGCCGATCGTGAACGCCATCGCGCCGAATGCGCCGATCGGGGCGACCTTCATGATGTAGCCGACGATGGAGAACAGCACGTGCGAAAACTTCTCGATGAAGTCGAACACCAGCGTGCCGCGCCCGCCGAACTTGTGCAGCGCGAAGCCGAACATCACCGCGAACAGCAGCACCTGCAGGATCTCGCCCTTGGCGAAC
>Ga0307508_10000631_pt1 | contig 42350 bp, 37 predicted proteins | sample 9_EM_MG_FD_203089 | JGI IMG/M metagenome (GOLD analysis project Ga0307508, IMG submission 203089) | Populus trichocarpa ectomycorrhiza microbial communities from riparian zone in the Pacific Northwest, United States - 9_EM | ecosystem: Host-associated > Plants > Roots > Unclassified | place... | reverse complement strand
AACGGTTCAAATACCGTGACCGGCACGCCGGGGCACGGTCTAGATCCCGCCGACCGGAGCCCCCCAAACGAGTGACACCGCAACCACGCCCACACGCCTCGTCGGGCTGGGGCGAAGCCCCGTTAGTGTTTGTGTGGTGGGTCACTGAGGGCTGCGCCGCAGGTCAGATGCACAGGAATGTAGGTTCTCGACATATCGGGCGTCCGATGCGTCTGCTTCCCGACAACGACGGTTGTTAGCTCGCCCGGCATCGGCACCGGTGCCTAGTTTCGAATCATGGCAGCAGCTGATGAGGGAGCGGACCAGGGCGGTTCCGGCTTCGACGTCGTGCTGCGCCGGCACCGGCTCCGCGCCAACCTGACCCAGGACGAGCTCGCCGCCCGCGCCGCGATCGGCGTCCGGACGGTCCGCGACCTGGAGCGAGGCCGGGCCTCCCGGCCGCAGCGGACCACGGTCGAACTGCTCGCCGCCGCGCTCGGCCTGGCCGGCGCCGAGCGCGAGACGTTCCTCGCCGCCGCCCGCGGGCAGGCCGCCGAGGAGGCTCTGCCGCCGACTGCCTTCCTGCGCATGCCGCCGACCGTGGAGCTGATCGGGCGCGACGATGACGTCGCCGAACTGGTCGACCGGCTCACCGAGGCGGACGGCCCGCGCGGCGTCACCCTCGTCGGCATCGCAGGCGTCGGCAAGACCAGCCTCGGCGTCGTGGTCGCGCACCGGGTCGCCCCGGTCTACCCGGGCGGGGTCGCCGGGATCGTGATCACCGACGGCGCCACGGTCGGCGAGATGTTCGGCAGCGTCGCGGCCGGCTTCGCCGTGGGCCGTATCGACGACCTGCCCGGCCGGCTCTCCGGGCGGGCGGCGCTGCTCTTCGTCGACGCCGTCGAGCGCGCCCCGGACGCGACCGCCGAGATGCTCTCCCAGCTGCTGGCGAGACTGCCCTCGCTGCGATTCCTGGCCACCGGCCGGCACCCGGTGGGCCTGCCCGCCGAACGTGTCTGGCCGCTGGCGCCGCTGCTCGCGCCCCCGGCCGAGGCGGGCTCCACGCTCGCGGAGATCTCGGCGTACCCGGCGGTGAGCCTTTTCCTGGAACGGCTCGGCCGGGTCCGCCGCACCGCGCTGGACGCCGAGGAGGTCGCGCCGCTGGCCATCCTGGTACGCCGCCTCGGCGGCCTGCCCCTCGCGATCGAGCTGGCCGCGGCCCGCGGCCGCGTGCTGACCGTGCCCGAGATCCTCGACCGCTACGGCGACCGGGTCCTCGACCTCTCCCGGCCGGGCAGCCTCGGTCCGGAGACGGTGGTCTCGCTGCGCGACGCCGTGGCCGCCAGCTACCGGTTGCTGAACGCGGGCGAGCAGCACGCGCTACGCCGCCTGGCGATGTTCCGTTACCGCTGGTCGCTGGCGCTCGCCGAACAGATGACCGAGGGCACCCTGACCGACGGCGCCGACGTCGTGCACCTGCTCGACCGGCTGCTGGAACTCGGCCTGCTGAGCGTGCGCGGCAGCCGCACGTTCCGGTTCCGGCTGCTCGACGTGGTGCGCGACTTCGCCGCCGAACGCGCCGCGGCCGAGGGCGAGCTCACCGAGGGTCGCAGGCTGCACGCTCTGCTGCTGGCCCGGCTCGCGCAGCAGACCGCGCCCGACCTGATCGGCACCAAGCTGGCCGAGGCGGCGAGCCGGCTCGACGGCGTGGCGGGCGACCTCGGCACGGCGCTCGCCTTCGCGGCGCGCGAGGACCCGCACATAGCGCTCCGCATCGCCGCCGCGTTGCCGCGCTGGTGGCGGTTCCGGGGCCGGGACGTCAGCGGCCGGCAGTGGCTGCGGCGGCTGCTGGACGACCCGCGGACAGCCGACGCGGAACCGGCCGTGCGGGCCTGGGCCAAGGTCGGGCTGGCGCAGCTCGCCCTCGAGCACGGCGCCGGCGCCGAGGAGATCGACTCGGTGACCGCGGCGGTGGCCGAGTTCGAGCGCCTCGACCTGGTCGAGGGTCTGTCCACCGCGTACACCCTGCTCGGCGCGATGTGGATGACGACCGGCGGCTACGGGGAGGCGCGGCGTTACGGCGAGGCGGCGCTCGCGCTCGCCCGGCGCAGCGGCAAGCCCCGCGACATGGCCGTCGCCGAGAACAACCTGACCTGGCACGAAATCCGCGAGGGCGACCTGCCGGCGGCGCGGCGCCGGCTGGCCGCGGTCGACCAGCTGGCCAGCGAGTGCGGCGAGGAGCGGTTGTGCGCGGTGGCCCTGGCCAACCTGGCCGAGGTGGCCCGGCTAGAGGGCCGCCCCGACGAGGCTCAGAGGCTCGGCCGGCGGGCCTCGATCGAGCTCGAGCGGGTCGGCGATCCGAACCACCGGCGCCGCCTGCTGGCCACGATCGGCCTGGCGCTGGCCGAGTCGGACCGGGTGGACGAGGCGCGCGAGGTGCTGGAGCGGCTGCGGACGGCCGACGACGTCGTGGCGGACGGGCCGGCCGCGGTGGTCGAGGGCGCGATCGCGCTGCGCCAGGGCGATCAGAAGCTGGCGGCGGAGAGCTTCGCACGGGCCGCGGAGGCGTACGGCGGAGCGCACGATCCGCGCGATGTCGTCGAGTCGCTGGTCGGCCTGATCAGCAGCACGCCGGATGCGGACGACCGCCAGTCGGCGGTGCGCAGGCTGGCCGACCTGTGCCGATCGGCTGGGATAACGCTGCTGCCCCGCGAGCGGAACCGGCTCGGCCCGGAGATCGTCGCCCAGCTCTGAGCCGCGGCGTGCCGGACGCCGCCGCGGCATGTGCATGTGCAGCACCGGGGGCCGCTGCCCCTACGCGCAGCCCCCGGCACTGCTCTTACATGCGCAGCGCCGGGGGCCGAAGACCCCCGGCGCGCAGGCATGGAGTGCGGCGTCCTGGCGTGGCGCGGACGACCAACATACGTGCCCCCCACGGGCCGGTCGTCGCGACGCCCCACCAGTAACGCGGCGAGAACGATGCCCCCCATGGCCCCGCGTCGTCGCCTCGGTCGCGCCGCATCCCCCTTGCGCGGATCACAGTAGCCGCGGATCAATGGGCGATCGGGATGATTTGTCCCTTTAGGCCGTCGAACCGACCGGTTCTGCCGGTACTTCTGCCGGTTCTGCTGAACGACCGGTTCGACTCAGGCCGCGGAGGCGCTCGGCGCCTCGGCGCTGCCGGCCGCGGCGCACGGGTTTACCGCGTCGCGGATCGTGCGCAGCGACTCGAGCATGCCGTCGAGCTGGCCGGGGCTGAGCTGTCCGATGAACCACTGCTGCACGAGTGCCAGGTGGCCGGGCAGCACCTCGTCGAGGCGCTCGCGGCCGGCAGTGGTGATCACCGCGTACGAGCTGCGGCGGTCGCTCGGGCAAGCCTCTCGCCGGACCAGACCGTCGCGGTCCATCCGGTCGACCACCCGGGTCACGCCACTGGTGGACAGGGAGGTCTGGCCGGCGAGGTCGGTCATCCGCAGCCTGCTGCCGGGGGAGCGGGCCAGGCGCAACAGCACCTCGAACTCGACGGCCGAGAGCCCGTGCTCCTCGAACTGGGTGGCGAAGCGGTTCATCAAACCCGTAAACGCCTCGGTGAACAGGCCGACCGCGGTGAAGCGGGGGTCATCCAGATCGGTACTCACCACCCCATCCTACAGCAAGCACTTGACACGAGGAATATTGCGGAGACTATAGTTGCTTCATCAGGCAAACACCGATGTCCAGCAGTGCATGAGAGAAGGAAGAGTCATGACCGAGTCCGTCGCCAGCACTCGCCCGTTCGAGGGTCTCCAGATCCCGGTCGCCGGGACCTACCTGCTGGATGCCGCGCACAAGCGGGTCGGCTTTGTGGCGCGCCATCTCATGGTCGCTAAGGTGCGGGGGCAGTTCGCCGAGGCCACCGCGACCATCACCGTCGGTGAGGACCCGCTGCAGTCCTCGGTCACCGCGTCGATCAATGCGGCGAGCATCGAGACCGGCCAGGTCGACCGTGACAACCACCTGCGCAGCGGCGACTTCTTCGAGTCCGAGAAGTACCCCACCATCGAGTTCCGCAGCACGGGCATCAAGTCGCACGCCGGCGCCGAGTTCGTCCTCGACGGCGAGCTCACGATCAAGGACGTGACCAAGCCGGTCGAGCTGGTCGTCGAGTTCGACGGCGCCACCACCAGCCCCTACGGGCAGGGCGTCTTCGGCTTCAGCGCGTCGACCGAGATCAACCGCGAGGACTGGGGCCTCACCTGGAACATGGCCCTGGAGAGCGGCGGCGTCATGGTCGGCAAGAAGATCAAGATCGAGATCGAGGGTGAGGCTATCCGCCAGGGCTGAGCCCACCCGCGGCGGAAAACCCATGCAAGTTCGTTAGTTGATCCCCCGATCGTCCACGACGAGCCGTCGTCCGCATTCCGGATGGCGGCTCGTCATCGTCTGGCGCCGTGACCTCGGGAATGGCAAGGTGAACCGAGCGCACATGCTCGTTCACATAGTGGTGGTCGAGTTGGTTCAACCCTGGCGGCGCCGGGAGGGTAAGTGGGCAAGGATCTCGCGACCGCCGTCTTCGCGCCCAAGGACCGCGTCCACTTCCGGCAAAAGGTGCGGCGCTGCCTCGACGCGCTGACCCTGATGCTCGACGACCGCGTCTTCGAGATCGACAACAGCATGACCGGGCTCGAGATCGAGCTCAACCTGATCGACGCCGACGCCCGGCCGGCCATGCGCAACGCCGAGGTCCTCGCCGCCCTTGCCGACCCCGCCTTCCAAACCGAGTTGGGCCAGTTCAACCTCGAGCTCAACACCCGGCCGCGCCGCATCTCCGGCGACGGCTTCGGGGAGTACGAGCGTGACATCCGCGACAGCCTCGGTCGTGCCGCCGACCGTGCAGCCACCTCCGAGAGCGGCCTGGTCCTGATCGGCATGCTGCCCACCATCTCGCCCGACCACCTGGTGCTGGAAAACCTCTCCGCGAACGAGCGATATCGCCTGCTCAACGACGAGATGGCCGGCGCACGGGGCGAGCAGTTCCACGTCGACATCCGCGGTGTCGAGCGCCTGCAGAGCGCCAGCGACTCGATCGTCTCCGAGGCGGCCTGCACCAGCGTCCAGATCCACCTGCAGGTACCGCCCGACCGTTTTGCGCGATTCTGGAACGCCGCCCAGGCCATCGCCGGCGTCCAGGTCGCGATCGGCGCCAACTCTCCGTATTTTCACGGCCGCCGGCTCTGGGCCGAGACCCGGATCGCCCTCTTCGAGCAGGCCACCGACACCCGACCCGACGAGCTCAAGGCCCAGGGCGTACGCCCGAGGGTCTGGTTCGGCGAGCGCTGGATCACCTCGGTCCTCGAACTTTTCGAGGAGAACGTCCGCTATTTCCCGCCACTGCTTCCAATCATGGAGGACGAAGACCCGGTGGCGGTCCTCGAGTCCGGCGGCGTGCCGCGCCTCGGCGAGTTGCGCCTGCACAACGGCACGGTCTATCGCTGGAACCGCCCGGTCTACGACATCATGAACGGCCGTCCCCACCTGCGCGTGGAGAACCGGGTGCTCCCGTCCGGGCCGACCGTCGCCGACCTGCTGGCCAACGTGGCGTTCTACTTCGGACTGATCCGTCAGCTGGCCGAGGAGGAGCTGCCGATCTGGTCAAGGCTCACCTTTGCGGCGGCAGAGGACAACTTCCACGTGGGCGCGCGCCGCGGCATCGAGGCGACGGTCCACTGGCCCGGCGTCGGCGAGGTCGCGGTGACCGAGCTGGTGCGTTCGGTCCTGCTCCCCAAGGCGTACGCGGGATTGGACCTCTTCGGGGTCGATCCGGGCCATCGTGACCGGTTGCTCGGGATCATCGACGAGCGCTGCCGCCTGGGCCGCAACGGCGCGAGTTGGCAGGTCGAGGCGGTGTGGGCCGCCGAACACGCCCGCAACCTGAACCGCCAGGCGGCGCTGCACGACATGGTCCTGCGCTACTGCGCCCTGCAACAGACCAACGAGCCGATCCACACCTGGCCCACGACCTAGTTGATCCATTCCGAGGGATGTGGCAGCGGCGGCAGCATCAAGACGGCCGCCGACCGCCCCCGCCCGGAAGCCGGACCGCGCCGACCGCGAAGGGATGCGCCGCTCGCTGTGCCCCCCGCGGCCGTCCGCTCGCCGTGCCCCCGCGGCCGCCCGCTCCGGGAGACTTCCGAGGATCTGTGACGAAGCTGCTGCCGGCCCGAAACAGTCTTCGCCGGGGCTTCACAACTACAGAGGTGTGGATACATCCCGCCAGTTGTGAAGAACAATCGGATGCTGTCTTTCCGACGCCATCACTCTGCGTGCATTCGGCGGACCTGTGAGTTTCGAGTCAGCCAGCTATCCCTTTGGAATGGACGAAAACGCCGGGATAAACCGGTTTTGAGCTCAGCCGGTTTGCTGGGGCTTCGGGTTGATCTGGGCGATCGTGGGGGTGGCGGGCGGTGGCGTGACGGTTGATTTGGACGATTTATCTGCATTCTCCGGCAGTGTCGGAGGCGGCGCCGCCTTCTTGGCGCGGCCTCGTGGGCGGGCGGCGGCCGCGATCTCGGAATCGAAATCCGCATCCGGCTCCGCGCCGGCCGCCGCACCCGCACGGGCTGCGGCCTGGCCGGTTCGCGCCGACCCGCTGGGTTGGGCTGGGCTGGCCTTGGGCTGACCGGGCAATGGCTCGGATTTGCCGGACCGATCGGGCTTCGCCTGCGGGACACCGGACCCGGCCGGGATCGGCGATCCAGGCTGCGGCGGCTTCGCGCCCGGGGACGACTCCCACGGCCTTACCGGATCGGTCGCGACGGCGGGTGCGGAACTCGTCGATCCGGCCGCGGGCTTGCGGGGCGCCGGCGCGACCGCGCCGGATCTCGCCGAGGGATTCGCGACGGGAGGAGACGAGGGATTCGCGCCGGATCTCGCCGAGGGATTCGCGACGGGAGGAGACGAGGGATTCGCGACGGAAGAAGACCCGGACGTCGCGGGGGTCACATCGTCGAGCGAGGACCGGCCCGCGGACGGCGCGGGTTTGGTGTGTGCCGGGACCTCAGGGGCGGGTCCCGTCGCGGACGCGGTGAGCTCGGAAGCGCCGGCAGGCTCGGCGGCCGGGACGTCGGCCACGCCGGAAGCTTCTGGCGCCGCGGACCGGCGGGCGGCCTTGCGGGCTTGGCGGTTCACCGCGGCCTGGGCGACGGCCACGGTCAGGGCGGAGCCGGCCAGGCCGGCGAGAACGGCGTAGGGCGCGATCAAGTACGCGGACTCCAGCGGGCCCAATGCGCCCGTCAACTGCGGGGCGAGGGCGAAGAAGGCGGCCGCGACCAGCAGCGGGCCGATCGCGCCCGAGGTGGCGGCGCCGAGGCCGAGGTTACCGCGACGGGCCGCCGGGATCACCGAGAGCGCACCGATGAGGAACGCGGCGGCCAGGGTGAGGGCGGCGCCGGGCCAGAAGATCGTGCCGTACCGGTGACCGGTGGCGGGCTCGGCGAACTGCCAACTCGTCAGATAGGTGGCCGACCTGCGGTGCATGGTCAGCTCGACGACGATCGCGCTGATCGCCAACGCCCAGAGCCACGCGGCGGTCGTGATCAGGTTCGCGGCGACCGGTCGCGACACCACCGCCCAGTACGCCACCAGGAGCCCGATCGCCAGGCCGATCGCCGCGTACCCTCCGGCGATCACCTGGGGTGAGAACGTGTCCGCGCGTACCGCCGAGCGGGCCGGAAGCGCGATGAGCGCGACGGCCACCAGGGCCCCGGCCGCCGCAGAGGTCGCGAGGGCCAACCGCCAAGGTCCGCGTGACCCCGCGGCCGGACCACCGCCGAGCCGGCTGGCGATGACCGCGCCGAAGACCGTGGCGCTGGCGGCGATCCAGGTCGCCCAGCCGAGGCTGCCGAGCCAGACGCTCTCGTCCGGTGTCTCGGTGACCGGCCAGACCACGACGCCGAGGCCGTATCCCAGGCCCAGTTGCGCGGCGCCGGTCCCCGCGGCTGCCCCGGCCGCGGCGGCCACCCGTGCTGTCCAGCCCTTCTCGGCCATGCGGGGCACTGTAGCGGTCTGTGACGATGCCTGCGAATCCATCGGGCCGGGGCTCGACCGGCTTCTTTGTCGTATGCAGGGTCCACAGGTCCCGCAAGATTGGATACGTTGACCCGTGCGGGTGACCTGCGGAGAGGGAGCGGCCATGTCCGACGAGCGCGACGAGACGCGGCGGTTCGTACCGTCCGACGCCGACGCCACGCAGGCGGACGGGAGCCGAGCCGGCGAGGGGATCCGGGGGGAGACCGGCGGAGCCGATGACGCGACGCAGGTCCACGGCCCGTCCGGCGGCGATCCCACCGCGGTGACCCCGCCGCGGTCGCCCGGTTCGACCTCGGTTCTGCCGCCGGCCACCGACGACTGGGCTGCGAGCAGGGCGAACGCGGCCTGGTCCGGGCGTGCCGAGGTGCGTGCGCCGCGGTCGACGCAGCCGTCCTACCAGGAGGCCGATTGGCCGGCCGGTCCGGGTCGGGAGCCGCGTGACCGCTGGTGGATGCCGATCGTGCTCGGCATCGTGGGGCTCGTGCTGCTGGCCGCGCTCAGTGGGGGCATTTATCTCATCGTGCGGAATTCGGGCAGCGACCAGGGCCCGGGACCGGCCACGACAACCTCGGCCGCGGCGCCGCCGACGGCCGCCGCGACGACGCCGAGCACCGCGCCGTCGAGCGGGCCGGCCACCACCACGCCGACCACCGAGACGACCACCGAGACGACCACGAATCCCACCGACGAGTCGGTGGTGATCCCGGCGCTGCAAGGCCTGTCGTTGGCCCAGGCGCAGGCCGCGTTGCACAGCGAAGGCATGACGTCACGGGTGATCTATCGCGCCAGCGACGCGGAGCCCGGCACGGTGATCGACAGTGATCCGAAGGAGGGACAGGAGGTTCCGCCGGACACGGTCGTCACGCTGGTGGTTTCGGCGCCGGCCACGAGCACTCCGCCGGCGACGGCGACAACCACCGCCGGGGGCTGACCGGAGGGCCCGTCAGCGGTTGGTGCGTAGCACGCGGGCGGCCTGCATGCCGCCGGGCGCGAGCCCCGGCTGGCGACCGTTGCGCGTCCGCGGGTCGGGCGCCTTGCCGACCGCACGCAGGCCGCCGACCTGAACGAAGATCGACCGCCGCTCCACCGCATCCCCCGATGAGTTCAGTTCGTAACCGTCGAGCCAGGCCCAGCCCTCATACGTCGGCCAGTCGTGGACCCGGATCACGCGGAAGAGCATCGGCGACGCGAATTGGACGCTCGCTGCCTTCGTCACGTGAATGACATCACCAGACCGAGGAAGCACGTCATCTCCTGCCCTGAAACTCGTCTCGGGGTGAACGTTGACACAGGTGGACCAGTGTGCCCGGGAGAAACACCATTGCAAGCCCTCGACGACGTCAATCCCCGAAAGATAGCGGAACGTCACCGCAGCCGATCATGCCGCCGCCAGATGGATCAGTCCACCTCGGACGGTCGGATGTCTCGGCTCCCCGTAAACGACGACGCTCAGTGCTTGAGCCGGACCGGGTCCGCGTCACTCACAAGCATTGGGTGACGCGGGCCATACCGAAAAGATTGCCCTACCACTCGTGGGTATGCAAGTTGCATGTCAGTCTTCCGTGATTGTTGATGTTCACTCATCCCGCTTGAACGACTCAATGATCAACAGAGAGACTGAGCATGTGAATCAGCGCCGCAGTCCCACCATTCGCCGCCGGCGCCTCGGGGTCGAGCTGCGCCGGCATCGGGAGGCGGCGGGGGTGACGATCGACGTGGTGGCCGAACGGCTTGGGTGCTCCACGTCCAAAGTATCCAGAATTGAGACCGGACATACCAGCGCCGCCTCGCGTGATGTTCAGAACATGTTGGACATTTACGGCGTCGGCGACGAGATCAAGAACGAGCTCGTCGAGATTGCCCGCGAAGCACGCCAAAAGGGATGGTGGCACCCATACTCAACGGTTCTGACCGGGGCCTACGTGGGGCTCGAGGCGGCGGCGCGATCCATCCGAACGTACGAACAGCAGGTGGTGCCCGGACTCCTGCAGAGCGAAGCGTATGCAATTGCGATGATTCGGTCCGCCCGGTTGGGCGACACCGATCAACAAATCGAGCAGCGGGTACGAGTCCGGATGGCCCGCCAGTCGTTATTGATTCAGGACGATCCGATCGATCTTCGGGTGGTGCTCGATGAAGCGGTGATGAGCCGGCCGGTCGGCGGCGACGACGTCATGCGTGATCAATTGGTGCGATTGATCGACGCCGCTCGCCTGCCGAACGTGACTCTGCAGATCCTGCCGTTCGCGGCGGGCGCCCACGCCGGCATGGACGGTACGTTTGCGATTCTCGAGTTCGAGGAGGACCGGGACGCGGACGTGGTGTTCGCTGAGAACGCGACCGGCGGGCTGTTTCTGGAGAAGGTCGAGGAACTCCGCAAGTACAACTCCATCTTCGAGACCATCCGGACGACCGCCCTCGATCCGGAGGAGTCCATCAAGATGATCGAATTGCTGGTAGAGGAGCCATTGTGGAAGTGGAAGCGAAGGGTTTCCGGATCGATTTGACCCGGGCGCAGTGGTTCAAGAGCACCCGCAGCGGGCCCAACTCCGACAACTGCGTCGAGGTGGCCTTCATCGACGACGCCATCGCCGTGCGCGACTCCAAGCGCCCGGAAGGCCCGGCGTTGATCTTTACGGCGGCCGAGTGGGACGCCTTCGTAGGCGGCGCCAAGGACGGCGAGTTCGACCTGGGCTAGGCAAGCCGGCTCAGCCCACCGGGACCCTGGCTGGCTCCGCGACCCCGCCACCACCAGGGCGATCGCGGAGCCAGCCAACCCGCGATCACCCACGGAGCCGACCAACTCCGCGATCACCCACGGAGCCGACCAACTCCGCGATCACCCACGGAGCCGACCAGCTCGCCCGCGGAGCGAAGCGGAGCCAGCTAGCAGAGAGCCGTTTTGCTGCTCTCCTCGTTTAACGCGTAAGCGCGGACCGGACCGCGCTGACGGGCGGAGACACCACCGAGCGAGGCAAGGCAGACATATGACGATTGGTTCGGACAACCTCAGCAACGGCTCCGCGACGGCGCAGGACCGATTCAGCGGTGGGGTCAGCGCGTACCGGCAGACTCGCCGGGAGTCCATGGCCGGCGACGGCGGCGACGGCGATCTCGCCAACCGTTCCGGCGCCTCGTCGGGGCTGCCCACCCGGTCGCCCGGCCGCTCGCACGGGATCGAGCCGACCGGCGCGCTGGACCGGGCGGCCACGCTGCCGTCGCTCGACCTGCAGGGACTGAGCGAGCCGGTCTTCGGCTCCTCGTCTTCGGGCTGGTCGGAGTCGGGCTCGGCAGCACAGTCCATGGCCGACCACCCGCTGCTGCGGGGGTTGTTGATGGAGTTGCCGTCCCGCGGGATGTTGCCGGCCTCCGACTGGCTGGACCGTTGGTTCGAGGCGGCGCGGTCGATCCTCGAACTGCTCTACGTGCAGGAAGCCAAGAAGAGCTGAAGTCAGCGGGTGCCGACGGGCGTCCGCCGTCGGTCGCTGCGGATCGGCGCCAAGGCGAGCATGCTGAGCCTGCTGTGCCGCAGCGCCGCCCGCACGCCGATCGCGACCACGGCCGCGCCCACCACGGTGATCGCGATGCCGGCGACGTCCGCCCCCGGCACGGTGACCAGCCGGGCCGCGACCGGCAGGCCGATCAGGGCGGCCAGGCCGGCGACCTGCGGCGGAGTCGTGAGCATCGGGTGCGCGGCCGCGGCGCGCAGGGCCGGCGGCACGGGCGTCAGCGGCGCCGACGCGAACGCGCCCGCGCCGCGCCGGATCTGCGTCAACCGGCGCAGGGAGGTCGTCAGGGCCAGCAGCGCCGGCACGGCCGGGAGCAGGGCCGCGGCCGGGGCCGCCGACTGGCCCGGGATGAGGGCGCTGACCACGGGGATGGCGACGAACACCGCGGCGCCGCCACCGATCACGATGGACAGCGCGCCGGCTCGGCGGCGTAGGTCGAGCGCGCTGCGTGCGGCCGGAAGCGCGTCAGCCAGCAGGCCGGCGGCGAGCCAGACGGCGGCCAGCGCGCTGACCAGGATGAGATCCGCAACGGTGTTCACATCCACAGCCTTCACCTGCGGCTCGCGGAAAGGAACGGGGTTATGCCCGGACCCGGACCCGTAGGGGGCGTCGCCTCTCAGCAGATGCTCAGGTTTCAGGGCAAAACGAAGGCCTCAGACGGCGAATGTGTCGATCGTCTCGGTGGCCGGCGCCGGCGGTGTGGCCTTCCACAGCCCGCTTTTCTGCGCGGCCAGGCGGCTGAGGTACGCGGGGTTGAGCAGCACGTAGCGCCGCCAGAGCCGCTTGGGCTCCAGGCCGAGGCGCCAGAGCCACTCCAGCGCGTATTTCTGCATCCACGCCGGCGGGTTCTTGAGCAGTCCGGCGTGGTAGTCGAAGGCAGCGCCGACGGCGAGCAGCGGCATGTCCAGCAGCGGCCGCATCGCGTACGCGAAGATCTCCTGCCGTGGGCAGCCGAGTCCGACCAGGACGATCCGCGCCCCCGAGTCCTTGATCCGCTCGGCGATCTCGGCCGGCTCGCCCGGTTGCGAGGCCCGGAACTTCGAGGACTCCACCCCGGCGATCTTGAGGGCGGGGAACATGCCCTCCAGGGCCGGCACCAGCCGGTCCAGCGTGGGCTGGGTGGACCCGTACAGATAGACGGGCAGGCCGGCGGCGGCGGCGCGCTCGAGCACCCGCAGGGTGAGCGTGGGGCCGTAGACCCGGTCGGCGAGAGCCGCGCCGTGCACCAGGTTGAGCGCCCAGCGCACCGGCTGGCCGTCGGGGGTGACCAGGTCGAACGAGTTCAGCCGGGCGTTGTGCGGCCGGTCCTGCACTCCGGTCATGACGCCGTGCACGGCCAGGGCGGTCACCGCGAACGGCCGGCGGTCACGCGCGGCGTCGATGATCTGGTCGGTCGCCGCGGCGTAGTCGGTGGCGTCGACCAAGACCCCGAGCACGTTCTGCTTGCCCCGGGCGGCATCGGTTCGGGCGGTCACGGCACTCCATGGCTGCTGGACGGGCGAGGGGTGTGGACGGTGCGAAGCAGTGGCGAGCATAACTCTGGCGGTCACGTTCACCCGTTCGGTGACCGGGGTCGCTATGAAGTACCTATGAATAAGGCCCCGCGGTCACCCGCGGGGCCTTGCTCGGTGGGGATGGGGGGAGTTGAACCCCCACGTCCTTCCGGACACACGGACCTGAACCGTGCGCGTCTGCCATTCCGCCACATCCCCTTGCGGAAGGTGTTACTTGCCCAGTGGCAGTTGCTCATAACGGGCTGCAACAGACTACGCTGACGCAGGTTACTTCGCGAACTGGGATCACTGGGTGTCGAGGCGAGGCCCCCTAGGTTCTCAGGCAAGCTAAGTACCCAGCGAGTTGATATCGCGCTTGACGCCAAGGAGACTAGCACGGCGTCGAGGGTCGCCATACGAGGGTCAGAAGTGCCGGCTGCACTTGGGCGGAGATGCGCAAGCGGCGGCCGGATACCATCATGTCCTCGGAAGCCGAGGAGGAGCCGGTGAGCGTGCTGCAGCGCTTTGAGAAGCGATTGGAAGGCCTGGTCGAGGGGGCCTTCGCGAAGGTGTTCAAGGGTGTCGTCCACCCGGTGGAGATTCTGAATGCCATGCAGCGGGAGGCCGAGGCACACAAGGCCATTCTCGCCGGTGGCCGCACTCTCGTGCCCAACCGCTACGTGATCGACCTCTCACCTTACGACCACAGCCGGCTGGCGCCGTACGCCGCCGCGCTCGCCCAGGAACTGGCCCAGTCGCAGGCCGAGTTCATCGGGGAGCAGGCGTGGACGGTTTACGGCGACGTGATCGTCGAGATCGAGCGGGGCGAGGGTCTCGATACGGGCATGTTCCGGGTGACCGCTGAGGTCTACACCGGTGGCGAGGTCGCCCCGGTACAGCAGCCGGCGTACGACGCCGGCCCGCAGTATTCGCCGTACGACCAGCAGGGCGGCGCCTACCAGCAGCACGGCGCCCCGAACGGGCGCAGTGTCGGGTTGGTCTCCGGTGACGGCCGGACGTACCCGTTGCAGATGGGCTCGACGGTGATCGGTCGCGGCGACCAGGCCAACCTGCGCCTGCCCGACGTCGGCATCTCCCGCCGACACGCCCGTCTGGACTACGACGGAAACCAGGTGGTCCTCACGGACCTCGGCTCGACGAACGGCACGATGGTGAACGGGCAGCGGGTCTCCGCCGTCGCTCTCAACCCGGGCGACATGATCCAGCTCGGCACCACCACGCTCACGTTCCGAGTGGACGGCTAGGCACCTTGCCCGCATTCGTCCTCACCGTCGCCCGGTTCGGATTCCTCATCCTGCTGTGGATCTTCGTGTTCACTGTGGTCGGGGTCATCCGGCGGGACCTCTTCGCCGGGGTCCGGTCCAAGAGCATCGTCGCCAGCCCTCGGGGGGTGGGTGGCGCGGTGACACAGGGCCGGCCGGCGAAGGCCAAGCGCGGTAAGGCGGCGCGGCAACTCGTGGTGACCGCCGGCAATCTGGCCGGTACGCGCATCACACTGGGTGAGATACCCATAACCATCGGTCGTGCCGAGGACTCGACCCTCGTCATCACCGATGACTTCGCCTCGGCACGGCACGCTCGGCTCGTGCCTCGGGACGGCAACTGGTTCGTCGAGGATCTCGGCTCGACGAACGGGACCTACCTCGACCGCGGTAAGGTCTCCGGACCCACTCCCGTCCCCCTTGGCGTTCCGATCCGGATCGGGCGCACTTCTCTTGAGTTACGGCCATGACCCTGACCCTGCGCTATGCCGCTCAAAGCGACCGCGGTCTGATCCGAGACCTGAACCAGGACTCCGTCTACGCCGGGCCGCGGCTGCTCGCTGTCGCCGACGGCATGGGCGGCATGGCTGCCGGTGACGTGGCGTCCAATATCGTCATCGCCGCGATGGCGCCGCTCGACGAGGACGTGCCGGGGGACGCGATGGTCGACGCGTTGCGACACGCTGTCGGCCTGGCCAACCAGCATCTGCGCGACACTGTCGACGCCAACCCGGCGCTGGAGGGCATGGGCACGACGCTGACGGCGGTGCTCTTCTCTGGCAGCAAGTTCGGCATGGTGCACATCGGCGACAGTCGGGCATACCTACTGCGCAAGGGCGAGTTCGCGCAGATCACCAAGGACGACACGTATGTCCAGATGCTCGTCGACGAGGGCCGGGTCAGCCCCGAGGAAGCCAGCAGCCACCCGCAGCGCTCGCTGCTGACCCGGGCGCTCGACGGCCGCGACATCGACCCGGAGTACTCGGTGCGCCAGGTGCTCAAGGGTGATCGCTACCTGATCTGCAGCGACGGGCTGTCCGGCGTGGTCAGTTCGGAGACCATCGGCCAAGCCATGCGCGAGATCGCCGACCCGCAGGCCTGCGTGGAGCGCCTCGTACAGCTCGCGCTGCGCGGCGGCGGACCGGACAACATCACCGTGGTGATCGCCGACGCGACCGACGCCGACATCGTCGAGCAGGCGCCCATCGTGGGCGGGGCGGCCGCGATCGACCGGGGCAATACGACGGTCGCCGACAGCTCCACGCCGGCCGCACGCGCCTCGGCGTTGCAGTCGACACGGCGGCCGCAGCCCGAGCCGACCGACGCCTACGAGCGCGAGCCGGAGCCCAAGGGCCACCCCGTCCGCACGAGCCTGCTCGTCCTGGCCCTGCTCGCGGCGCTCGGCGGCGGCCTGTGGCTGGGCTACCGCTACACCCAGCATCAGTACTACGTGGGCGCGACCGACGCCGGACAGCTAGCTATCTACCGGGGCGTGCCGGGGCAGATAGCCGGCCTCGACCTGTCCAGCGTCAACAAGATCAGCACGGCCCGCCTGGACGACCTGACCACGGTCGCGCAGGAGCGGGTCAAGCAGGGCATCCACGCCGACAACCAACCGGACGCCGAGCGGCGCCTCGCCGATCTCACCGACAACGTGCCGACCAACCCCAACCTGAAACCGCTCTGCACCACCAGCACTGCGCCCAGCGCCTCCCCGTCGGTGGCGCCGTCGACCCTGCCCTCGGCGGGGAAGACGTCGGCTCCTGCCTCGGGGTCGACCACTGCCAGCACGCCGGCTACTCAGGCCTCCGACCTCGCCCCGCCGGCCACCGATCCGGTCGGGTGCCGGTCCGCCAACTGAGCACCGGCCCGACACGTCTGGGGATCATCTCGTGACCGCGCCCGCCGTACCGGCTCCGACGCCCGCCTCTACGGGTGAGATGTCGCGTATCCCCGGGATGAAGACCCAGCGCAACGCCGAACTGGGCCTGCTGGCCTTCGCGATGGTGATCGTGGCGGTCTATGGCGCCACGGTCGAGGCCAACCAGTTCACCACGGTCACCAGCACCTTCTGGGTCCCGTCGGCGTTGCTCGGCGCCCTGTTCCTCGGCCTGCACGTGGTGGTCCGCTTCACCGCGCCGTACGCGGATCCCGTCCTCATCCCGGCGGTCGCCCTGGTCAACGGCCTGGGCGTCGGCTTTCTACGCCGGCTCGATCTGGCCCGGGCGATCGCCAAAAAGCTGCCCGAGCCCGGCTTCTTCGCGGGCACCGGCGGCAGGCAGCTGGCCTGGACGCTGGCCTCGCTGATCCTCGCCGCGATCCTGCTCGTGGTGATCCGCGACCACAAGACCGTCTCCCGGTACGCGTACACGCTGGGCCTGGTCGGCATCGTGCTGGTGATGCTTCCCGCCGTGCTTCCCGCCAGCCTGTCCGAGGTGAACGGGGCGAAGCTGTGGATCAGGCTCGGCACGTTCACCATCCAGCCGGGTGAGTTCGCCAAGCTCGCCCTGGTCTCCTTCTTCGCGTACTACCTGGTCCGCAAGCGCGAGGTGCTCTCGCTGGCCAGCCGCCGCTTCCTCGGCATCGACTTCCCGCGCGGCCGCGACCTCGGCCCGGTTCTGGCGGTGTGGCTGCTCAGCCTCCTGGTCCTGGTCTTCGAGAAGGACCTCGGCACCGCGCTGCTGTACTTCGGTCTGTTCGTCGTCACGCTGTACGTCGCCACCGAGCGGGTCAGCTGGCTGATCATCGGTCTGCTGCTCTTCTTCGGCGGCGTCTACCTGGCGTATGTGCTGGGCGCCTCGGTGGGCGGCCCGTTCCTCAACTTCTACGACCGGGCCACCATCTGGCTCGACCCGTTCAACACGACCTACTACAACCGCGTCGGCGGCAGCTACCAGCTGGTACAGGGCCTGCTGGCGCTGGGCACCGGCGGCCTTTTCGGCTCCGGGCCGGGCGCGGGCTCGCCTGGCTTCGTGCCCGAGGTGCGCACCGACTTCATCTTCGCCGGCATGGGCGAGGAGATCGGCCTCTTCGGCCTGTCCGCGCTGCTCGTGGTCTATCTGCTGATCGTCGAGCGGGGCCTGCGGGCGGGTCTGGCGGTGCGCGACTCGTTCGGCAAGCTGGTCGCCGGCGGCCTCGCCTTCACCCTCGGCTTGCAGGTGTTCGTCATCCTAGGCGGCATAACCGGACTTATTCCGCTGACGGGCCAGACGACACCGTTCCTCTCGGCCGGCGGCTCCTCTCTGATGGCGAACTGGGTGCTGATCGCGATGCTGTTGCGCATCTCCAACGCGGCCCGCGGGCCGGCCAACAGCGCCGGCGGCGCCGACCGTCCCGGCGGCCCCCGCAAGGCGCCGCCCCAGCTGCACGGCGCCATGACGGAGGTGATCAAGCCGTGAACGCTCCCCTCCGGCGGGCCGGCGTGGTCATCCTCGTGCTGTTCGCGCTGCTCTTCGCGAACCTCAACTGGGTGCAGGCCTACAAGGCCGACAAGTACCGCAACAGCGCCCACAACGGCCGCGTCGTGGTGGCCCAATATGCGCGTCCGCGCGGCGACATCGAGGTCGGCGGCGAGTTCCTCGCGCAGAGCAAGGCGACCAACGACACCCTCAAGTACCTGCGCATCTACCCCGACAAGGAGATCTACGCGCCGGTCGTCGGGTACCGCCCGGTCGGGCTGGCCGCGACCGGCATCGAGAACAGCGAGAACGACTTCCTCTCGGGGGACAGCGACAAGCTGTTCGCCGACCGGGTCAAGGACATGTTCACCGGCAACAACACCGGCGGCGGCAACGTGCTGCTCTCGCTGAACACGGACGCACAGCAGGTCGCGTGGAAGCAGCTGACCCATAACCTGCGCGGCGTCACCAAGGGCGCGGCGGTGGCGATCGACCCGCGGACGGGTGCGATCCAGGCCATGGTGTCGATGCCGAGCTACGACCCGAACCCGCTGGTCAGCCACGACGCGAAGGCGGCGCAGGCGGCGTACGACAAGCTGAACAAGGACAAGGACGAGCCACTGCTCAACCGCGCGGTGGCCGAGACGCTGCCGCCCGGCTCGACCTTCAAGGTGATCGACTCGGCGACCGCGCTCTCGAACGGCTACGAGACCGACACCAACATCCCGGCGGGCAGCAGCTTCAGCATCGGCGGCGCGACCATCCACAATGCCGAGGACGACGTCTGCCCGGGCTCCACGCTCACGCTGAAGGAGGCGTTGGTCGAGAGCTGCAACACCGGCTTCGCCCAGCTCGGCGTGAAGCTCGGGGCCGACAAGATCAAGTCGATGGCGAAGGCCTTCGGTTTCGAGGACGACAAGTTGACCGTCGGCAACCTCGACGGCGGCGGCATCCCCGTCGCGGCCAGCCACACCGGCGCCATGGCCAACCCCGACGGGAGCACCGACAAGGGCGCGCTTGCCCAGTCCTCGATCGGCCAGCGCGAGGTCAAGATGACCCCGGTGCAGGGCGCCCTGATGGCGGCGACGGTCGCGAACGGCGGCAAGCAGATGCGGCCCTACCTCGTGCAGCAGCTGCTCGGCTCGGACCGCCGGCCGATCTACACGGCCAACCCGCAGACGCTGCGCACGCCGATCACCGGCGATGTCGCCACCAAGCTGCAGGACATGATGGTCGGCGTCGTCGAAAACGGCACCGGCACGAAGGCGCAGATCAGCGGCTTCCGGGTCGGCGGCAAGACGGGCACGGCGCAGAACGCGGTCGGCGCCGACCCGCACGGCTGGTTCATCGGCTTCGCGTTCAACTCCAAGGGCGAGGCGGTCTCGGCGGCCTGCGTCATGCTGGAGAACGTCCCCGGCGGCCACGCCAGCGCCGAGGCGGCCCGGATCGCGGGGCTCATCATGAAGGCCGCGGCCGGTCGGGGAGGGAGCTGACATGATCAGCCCTGGGGTGACCCTCGGCGGCCGGTACCGTCTCGACGAGCGGATCGCCGGCGGCGGCATGGGCGACGTCTGGCGCGGCACCGACGAGGTGCTCGGACGTACGGTCGCGGTGAAGATCCTGCTGCCGGCTCTGCTCGACGAGCCGGGCTTCGCCGAGCGCTTCCGGGGCGAGGCGCGCACGATGGCCACGATCAACCACCCCGGCGTGGTCGACGTCTACGACTACGGCAGCGACCAGCAGCTCGCCTTCCTGGTCATGGAGTACGTCGAGGGCGACGCGCTCTCCCGCACGCTGAGCCGGGTCGGTCGGCTGACGCCGGCACGGACCATGGCGCTGGTTGCGCAGGCGGCCGACGCGCTGCAGGCGGCCCACGCGAACGGCATCGTCCACCGCGACGTCAAGCCCGGCAACCTTCTCGTACGCCCGAACGGCACGCTCGTGCTGACCGACTTCGGCATCGCCCGCTCCGCGTTGGTCGGTCAGCTGACCGTGGCGGGCTCGGTGCTCGGCACCGCCTCCTACATCTCGCCCGAGCAGGCCTCCGGCGCCGTCGCGACCGCGGCCTCCGACGTCTACGCCCTCGGCGTGGTCGCCTACCAGTGTCTCTCCGGGCACCGGCCGTTCGACGGCGCCACCCCGCTCGAGATCGCCATGAAGCACGTGCGCGACTCGCCCCGGCCGCTGCCGGCCGACATCCCCCCGCCGGTCCGCGCCATCGTGGACCGCGCCCTGGCCAAGGACCCGTCCGCCCGCTGGCCCACCGCCGCCGCGATGGCGAGCGTCGCGCGGCAGGCCGCGTCCTCGCTGAGCGCGACCGTCCCGCAGCCCGTGGCGCCGCAGCCGCCGCACGCCCCGGTCAGTCCCGTGAACGGGCGCCCGCCCGCCGGTCCGAGCGCGCCCTCCTCCCCGGTCACCGGCGGCGCCCGGGTGCCTTACCCGCCGGTTCCCGGGCCGGTCTCGGGCGCTCGGGGCGCCGCGTCGGTACCCTCCGGACCCCCGGCGCAACCGCAGCCGTACCGGCCGCCGTCGGCGCCGCCGTTCGGTCAGTACCGCCAGCCGGTCGCGCCGTCGAGGCCGGAAGGCTCGGGCGGCCGGCAGGTGCTGATCGTCCTCGCCGTCGTGCTGGCACTGCTGGTCCTGCTGTGCGCGGGAGTCATCTCGTTCCTCTACAAGCAGGGCAATCACCTCAAGACCAGCGGACCGCTGCGGGGCCGGCACCCGTACGCGACTGTCGTCGACACGGGCGTCTCCGGTGGGGCACCCCCGGCGACGTCGTACCGTCTAAGCAAGCAGGCGGGCGCCAAACCCGGTTGGACCCGAGCGAACGAAGGACGACAGACGTTATGACGGCGCAGGCCCGCCTGCTCGGTGGCAGGTACCAGGTCGGCGAGCTCCTCGGCTACGGCGGAATGGCCGAGGTGCACCGGGGCCGCGATCTCCGGCTCGGCCGTGACGTGGCCATCAAGATGCTGCGCACCGACCTGGCCCGCGATGCGACGTTCCAGGAGCGGTTCCGGCGCGAGGCGCAGAACTCCGCGGCGCTCAACCACCCGGCGATCGTCGCGGTCTACGACACCGGCGAGGAGAAGTCGTCGACCGGCGAAAAGCTGCCATTCATCGTCATGGAGTTCGTCGCCGGCCGCACCCTCAAGGAGCTCCTGGCCCAGGAGCAGCGCCTGCAGCCACGTCGCGCGCTGGAGATCACCGCCGACATCTGCGCCGCGCTCGAGTTCAGCCACCGGCACGGGATCATCCACCGCGACATCAAGCCCGGCAACGTGATGATCACGCCGAACGGCCAGGTCAAGGTCATGGACTTCGGCATCGCGCGGGCGCTGGCCAGCGGCGCGACGACCATGACGCAGACCAGCGCGGTGATCGGTACGGCACAGTACCTCTCGCCCGAGCAGGCGCGGGGCGAGGCCGTGGACGCCCGCTCCGACGTGTACGCGGCCGGCTGCGTGCTCTTCGAACTGATGGTCGGCCACCCGCCGTTCGTCGGGGACAGCCCGGTCAGCGTCGCCTACCAGCACGTCCGGGAGGACCCGCGGGCGCCGAGCGAGATCAACCGGGACGTGCCGCGCGACGTCGACGCGATCGTGCTGAAGGCGCTCGCCAAGAACCCGGTGAACCGCTACCAGAGCGCGCAGGAGATGCGCGCCGACGCGCTGCGTGCCGTCTCCGGCCGCCCCGTCATGGCCACGCCGGTGATGAGCCAGGCCGAGACGATGGCGCTGCAGGGCTCCCCGCGGGGGCAGTGGCAGCCGCAGGCCGCGACGACGATGCAGCGTACGGTCCCGGGTGGCATGGCGCCGCGCCCGCCCGAGCGCCGCAACTCGTCGTGGGTGATGGCCGTGCTGGCCGGCCTGGGTGTCCTGGTCGTGGTCGTGCTCGCCGTCGCGCTGGCGATGCAGCGCAACAACGGCAACCCCGGCGGCGGGAACAGCGGCAACACGGTGGCGCAGGTGCAGATGCCCACCCTCATCGGCAAAACCGACGGCGAGGCGCGGGCGGCGCTGAGCGCGCAGAGCATCACGAACATCTCGCCGCTGGCGCCCAGCCAGGCCGCCAACTGCGACGGCAAGGTCTACCAGCAGGACCCGCAGCCCGGGACGCTGATCAGCAAGAACGCGACGGTCACCTATCGCCTGTGCCAGCCGCTGGACAAGGTGACCGTGCCCAATGACCTTGTCGGTGGCAGCAAGCTAAGTGCAGAAAATCGGCTGAACACGCTTGGGCTGAAACCATTGTTCAAGTCAGTCGACGACATCGCGCCAGAGGGGCAGGTCCTGTCCGTCGAAAGTGCCGGCGAGGACGTCGCGCCGGGTACGCCGATCACCGTGCGGATCTCCAACGGCAAGAAGGTCCCTATGCCGGACGTGGTCGGACAGCAGGTGAACGTCGCCCAGGGCATCCTGCAGAACAATGGCCCGTTCCACGTGAGCACCAACCCGGTCACGAGCGGCGGGGAACCCGGCGAGGTCATTGGACAGATCCCAAAGGCTGGAACGCCGATCGTGAAGGGCGGCGATGTCACCATTACGTTCGTCGTCGACAACAGCGTGAGCCCGAGCGACAGCGCCAGTCCGACCGACACCACGCCGCCGGGTGGTGGTGGCGGCGGCACCGGCTTTGTCACCAGCTCGCTCAATCAGGCGATCGTCCGGGAGTACTGGTACTGATTCGGGCCTGAGCGGTCGATCTTGTCGCGGGTGGGTAGGCCGCCTGGCTATGACTGGGCCCACTGCGAGAGAGACTTCGAAGTCGTGTGTTTGAGGAACGATCTCAGCGGAGGCGCTGGTCGAGGGCCCTTTCGCTTGTCGTGGTAGCAGAGCAAGCCTTTCCCCTGAGCGGCAGGCAATCATCCGCGCCAGCTTCGAGACCGACATCACCGCGAACCGACCACTCAAATCTGTCCCGCAAGGACCGCACCTCAGTACCGCGCGCGTAAAGCATGCCCGGCACAACTCCCTCTTCGTCAAACGCGGTACCGACGCCGGGACCCGCAACGACCGACTCGCCAACGTAAGCATTCACGCCTTGTGGGGGGTGGGTGTCATGCCTGTGCATTTCAAGACCTTTTGTGACGCGCGGCACCCGGTACAGGGTGGCCACCGAGGCCAGGCGCACCCTTCGTCGACCCAGCAGCGTCGCGTACCCCCCACTGCGGTGGCATCGGCGAACCAGTAGCTTTGGAGGACCGCCAGGATTCGGGTCCGTTCCAGGTCGCCCAGCCGGCCGGTGCCGGCCGGACGGCCGCGTCGCGGTGACTGACCACCACGCGTAGCTGATAGTAGGCGTCCAACATCATCTCGTCGACGCCTGTACCCTGCCCATGCTCCTGACTGCACGGCTATGCGGCGTAACTGTACGCCACCGAAATCCATCTGTTTCGCGACAACGCCTCCGGATCGACCGCCCGCATGCAAAGGACCACCAATCTGAGACAGAGTATCCCACCTCAACCCGCACCTTACCCTACCTTGGCAGAAGTCGGCTGTCCAAGACGCGCATGTTTACCTACCCGACTTTCCTAATAGGTTGACTTCACACTCGTAGGCATTTAACGTCGGCTATGGAAAGTTCGCCGGGTCGATCGATGAAAGGTAGTGGGTTAGTGGTGAGTTCGAAGTCATTTGGTGCTACTTTGGTTGTCACTGCCATCGTGGCTACGTTGACAATGACCGGGTCTCCAGCGCAAGCTTCTGAGAGCCAATGCGGTGTGGACAAAGTCAACAAATTTTGCCAGTGGAGTGGAACCAACTACACTGGATCGTTCGTCTTCACATCCTTCGCCAACAACAACTGTATCGCGCCGGCCGCCGTCCCGTTCAGATCAGGCAAGAATTGGCTGCCTGGAACAGGGATAGAGGTCTGGAGTGGAACAAATTGCACGGGGAGTCACTACATCTTCGCGAACAATGGAACCACAATCAACCAGACCGGAGACATCGGCTTCACGGCGCACAGCTTCCGAAGGCTCTAGTGAGCCACGGATAGGCTGAATCAGTGCCCAAGCTTAAACGCCTGGCGCACTGAAAGCTGAATTCACCTGTTGGCTCTGCATCCTACTAGGCGCAGAGCCAACGGTGATCAGCTGGACATGGGTCTAGTTGAATAGCCAACGACAATTGATGAAGGCCTGCTTTCCGGGGTCTACGCAGTTAGCCGGGGTGATGTTGTGGCCCGGTTACCCAGAGTCGACTGTGGTTGGTTGCTATGCGTGATCGTTTGCTGGAATGCAGGGTCGCTGCCGGCGTTGGACGCGCTGGTCAAGACGGTGTTGATGATCTCGTCGTGCCAGGTGTCGAGGGTGCGGGCGAACGCGGCGATCTCCGGGACGTGGCTGTTGTCGGCGCACCAGGTCAGCAGGGCGGCCCATCGGTCACGGACCGCGCTGGTTGCGGGGGTGGTGTGTGAACGGGTGATCCGTAACGCGAGCAGGTCGCGTAGGTGCTCCTTCGTGATCCAGGCCACATGTAGGTCGGTCAGGGCGTCGTCGTCGGCCATGGTGTTCCACAGCTTCGCGAACTGCTCGGGGGTGAGGTCTTCGTGGTTGCGTATCAGGAGCCGTTTGATGCCGTATTCGCCGGTCGCCTTTGCGGCCCCGGCGGCCGCATTTGGCTCGTACGATGCGCCATCGCACGCTGGTGAGCATCTTGTTGGCGAGTTGGACCAGGTGGAACGGGTCCACGCAGAGCAGGGCGTGGGGCAGGGATTGTCTGACCGCGGCACGGAACGGTGCGCACATATCGGTTGATACGGTGCGGATCCCGGCCCGCCAGGCCGGGTGTTGCTGATCGAGCCAGCCGCTCACGTCGTCGGCGCGGCGGCCTTCGACCTGACCGAGCAGGCCTTGACCGCCGGACAGATCGGTGAACCCGGTGTGCCACCGGTCGGCGGCCTGCTCGAGGCTGCCGTCGTCCGGGTTGGTGGTGAACCGGGGCCGGCCTCGGCGGACCTCGTCGATACCCAGATCGGTGATCGGTCCCGGTGGCGCGTCCAGGAGCGGATCGGTCGTCTCGGTGAATGCGTCGTGTGCGGTGTGCCAGGCGACGCCGTGACTGGCGGCGACCTCCGCGACGGTACGCCCGGATTCGGTCACGGAATGTGCGCAGGATTGCCGTAGCCGTGGCGTCACCCGGGCCCGTGCCGGTAGATCTGCCACCGATTCGGTGAAACTGCCCTTCGGGCAGGCCTCGTTCCGACACGCCCAGCGCCGTTTCCACCAGACCACACGGATCCGGCGGCCACCGTACGGCACGTCGCGCATCCGGCCGGTGACGCATTCCTTGACATGCGAACCCGGCACCATACAGTCCGGACACACCACGGAGACCGCGGTCTGCACATACACCGTCACACTGTGGTCAGGTCCGGTATCAACCTCGACAACCCGCACACCCATCAGTCCGAACAAGGCGTCAGCGACCGTATCGTGAACCACGTACCCGCGGCCTTCCATCCGTCATGATTTCTTCGCAAGAACCATGATCTTGGATGCCGCGGGTACATCTGTGTTACGACACGCCTCACCTCGACGCCGCGGCCATCACAGCCTGTGACCAGATGCCGTTACCCCGCGAGATCAAGCAACTACGTCACCCCGGCCAAGTGCGTAGACCCGCTCTCCGGAGATATTTACACTGCGGAGAACGCGGCGCGGCGTCGCGTCTCGACCTCGACCGCCAACGGAGGAGCCTTCTTGAGGGCTTCCGGCAGCCCGCACACCGCCAGCCAGTTCGCCAGCATGGTGTGGCCGCCCTGGGTGAGCACCGACTCCGGGTGGAACTGCACGCCCTCGACCGGCAGCGTCTTGTGGCGCATGGCCATCACCACGCCCGAGGCCGTGCGCCCGGTTACCTCGATCTCGTCGGGCAGCGTCTCGGGCAGCACGGCGAGCGAGTGGTAGCGGGTCGCGGTGAACGGATCGGGCAGCCCGGCCAGCACGCCCGCGCCGCCGTGGTAGATCTCGGACGTCTTGCCGTGCAGCAGTTCGGGCGCGCGCGTCACGGTCGCCCCGAACGCGGCCCCGAACGCCTGGTGGCCGAGGCACACCCCGAAGATCGGCAACTTCCCCGCGTACGCCTTGATGACGTCCATCATGATGCCGGCGCGTTCCGGCGTACCCGGTCCGGGTGAGAGCAGGAGCCCCGCGGCGCCGAAGTCGCCGACGTCGCCGACGCCGATCTCGTCGTTGCGCCGCACTTCGCACTCCGCGCCCAGCTGGCCGAGGTACTGGACGAGGTTGAAGACGAACGAATCGTAGTTGTCGATCACGAGGATGCGCATCGGGTCAGTTCCCGGGGATGATCGTCGGGGCGGAGGTCTTCGAACGCTTCGGCGTCGCCGTGGCGGACGGGTCGGAGGGGCTCGAGCGCGTGTTGGACGGGGATCCGTCGCTGCTTCTGGAGACCGCGTTCGGGTCCTCCTGGGCGGGACCCTGCTGGCTGCCGGAGCCGACCTGGACGTCGTCGAACGGCAGCAGCGGGGTCGCCCACGGGAAGATCACATACCACAGCAGGGCGCCGGTCGCCGCGATGAGGGCGAGCGAGCCGGTGAGCTTGCCCCAGAGGCCGAACGGGAGCTTTCGCCAGATCCAGGCATACATCGGCTACCCCGTCTTCATCTCGGCGGGCATGCCGGCGTCGGGCTTGGACTGGTCGCGCTTGACCTTGGCAGCAAGCTGAGCGTGCACGATGAGGCGCTGGTAGTTGTTGAACTTCGGGTTGCACGTGGTCAACGTGAGCAGCGCCTTGGTCGGCGTCGCGCCGGGCTGGTCGGGGACGGGCGCGACCACCTCGACCGCGCTCGGCGTGACGATCTCCTGGCCGTAGACCTTGTAGACGTACCAGCTGTCGCGGGTCTCCACGCCGATGACGTCGCCCGACTTGAGCTCGTCGATCCGCCAGAAGATCTTCTGGATCCGGTGTCCGGCGACCGAGAAGTTGCCGATCTGGCCGGGCGCGGCAGTGTCCGGGTAGTGGCCCGGCGCGTATTTGATGTCCTCGGGCAGCACGCCGTCGACGATGACCCACTCTTTGTCGAGCTTGGGGATGTAGAGCCGGCCGACCAGGCTGGTGCCGGGCGCGGCCGGCCCCTGGGAGGTCGGACCGACGGTGGGGCTGGTCCACTCCTTGTTGAGCGCGTTCTGTTCGTCCTGGACCTTCGCCGCGTTGCCATACACCTCGTAGGCGGCAAAAAGCAGCACGATCACCCCAAAGGTGATCATCACCTCGCCGGCGGTCCGGATGCCGCCGCGGATCCGCGAGCCGATCGTCGGCCGGGTCAGCTCGGAATAGACGCTCTTGTAGCCCTCGTCCGTCTGCTCCGGCCGTAGCTTGACGACCTTTTCGCCACGCTTGGGCGCGTCGTCCTCCGCCGGCTCGGCGGGCGCGTCACCCGGGTTGACCGGGCGTACCGCGGTCACCGGGACGGCGCCGAGGACCACGTCGGGGTCGGCCGCGGCCATCGCGGCCTGCGCCGCGACGCCGGGCGCGCCGACCTTGGGGGCCGGGCGCACACCGCCGCGGCCGATCGCGGGGAGCAATCCGGTCGGGGCGTCGATGGTACGGATGATGGTGGTCTCGCTCGGGTCCTGGCGCGAGGCGGCGAAGCCCTGCCCGCCCGCAGGCTGCTCGATGAAGCCCGTCTCGGGTCGAGCCCGGACGCCGCCGGCGGGAGGGGCGCCGTTCGCCGCGGCGCGAGTGACCGGACCGGCGGCCAGCGGGACGACCATGGTCGGCGTGCCGGTCACCGGGCTTGGGGTGCCGGTCACCGGGCTTGGGGTGCCGGTCACGGGGCTCGGGGTGCTGGTCACGGTGGGGTAGTACGCCGTCGGCGCCGCCGGGCCGTGCCCGTTGGTCGGCGCCGCCGGGCCGTGCCCGTTGGTCGGCGCCGACGGGCCGTGCCCGTTGGTCTGCGCCGCCGGGCCGTGCCCGTTGGTCTGCGCTGCCGGGGCGCCGACGCGGGAGGCCACGGCCTGGCCGGCGCCGTCGGTCCAGCCCGGGGCCGTCGCGAAGAAGTCGAAGTCGGTGCCCACCGGTTCCGCGTGAGCCGGCTCGGCGACGCGCCGGCGAGCCGCCGCGGCGGCCGCGCTCAGGTCGGTGGCCGGAACAGGCGACGGCCCGGCCGGCGTCCCGGCGGATCCGTTCGAGGAGGCCGCGGCGCTGCGGGCGGCGGCGATCCGCTGCTCGATCGCGGCGTCGGTCTGCAGCACGGCCGTGTCGGCGGCCGGCGACTGCCCGCCGGCGGGCGAGGGCGGCGCGGTCACCCCACCCGAGGCGGCGGATCGGGCCGCCGCTGCTGGTGTGGGCCCCTGCGCGCGTACCGTGGCGGGTTGCTGAACCGCCCCCGGACCGTGAGTGGACGCGCCGCCCAGGCCGATGGGCGGCGCCAAGGGGCCGCCCGGCACGCCGTCGGGGGACGCGTCGGTGATGCGCGGGATGTACGCCGTCTGGGCGTCACCGTCCGGCGCGCGGTGCCGCCCCGAGTTTGCCGCGGCGGCCGGATCTTCCGGCGGCACCATCACTCGGCAACCCGCGCGGATCGGAGGTCACTCGATCCGTCGTACGCCCGCACTGTCACGTTCCTCTCGACGGTTTCCGTATAGCCGAGGCCGAAGTCGGCGACCGCAACACGGAATTGCTGGACTCCTTCCGCCGACTCCAACGCGCGATGCATCGCTGTGGGTTCGCCGATCGCAGTGATCTTGAATGGCGGTGAGAAGACCTGACCGTGTAGCAGCAGGGTGTTGCCGACACAGCGTACCGCGCTGGTCGAGATCACCCGGACATCCATGATCGACATTGCCTCGGCCCCACCTGCCCACATGGCGTTGACCACCGCCTGCACATCGCCCTGATGCACCACCAAGTCGTCATTCTCCGGGGCGTTGGGGTCGGATTGGTTCGCTCGACGGGGTGAGTCGTTGAGGATGACCGTGAGGCCAGGGCCGTGCAGCGCGGTGAAGCCGGCCGGTTCCCGCAGGGCGTCGGCCTGCTGACGGGCCTGCTTGACCGGCTGGTCGACCTTGGCGAGTTGGGCGGTGTCCTGGTCCACCTCGGCATTCAGCGTGGCGGCGACCTTCTCCCGGGCGGCCAGGCGGGTCCGCTTGTCGGCGATCAGCTGAGCCAGCTGCGGCCGGCGGTCGTCGCGCAGCGACGTGCCGTCGGCGGTCCGCGCCGAGGTGGTGAACAGCAGGCCGGCCGCGAGCGCGATCAGCGGGACCCCGACGGACCAGCCGCGGGTGCGCTGGCCGCGCCGACGCGGCCGCAGGCCGCCCAGCGCACGCCTCAGGACGAGACGCCACGACGGCGTGCCGGTGGTGTACTCCACGGCCCGTTTTCCTCCCCCTGAGACCGCGCCGGACATTTCCTCGCCTGGCGGGTGCCTGTCTGCGCGCCGCCTTGACTACGCTAGCTGTCGAACAGTATTCGCCACGGGCAGCATTCGGGGTCTTCCGGAGCCGCTCAGCGGTGGGTTGTTCACCACTTGTTGCCCTTCAGGAGAGCACCGTGCCGAAGTCCCAGGTCCGAAAGAAGAAGGTCTACACCCCGCCGACGGACATTCGTCCAGCGGCGACGGCGGCGTCCAAGAAACCGAGCCCGATGTGGTTGCCAATCACCGCGGTCACGCTCATCGTGGTCGGCATCGCCTGGCTGGTCGTCTACTACTTGTCGTCCCAGCAGTACCCGGTGGCGGCCTGGCAGTACTGGAACCTGGCCGTCGGTTTCGGATGCATGGTGGCCTCGCTCGGCATTCTGTCGCGCTGGCGCTAGCGTCGCCGCCCGCCGAGGGCGGGTAATGTGACCTTCGTCCGGATTCAAAGCGCACTCCGTCGCATGCCGGGGTGCGCTTTCGCCTGACCGCGCCCCCTTGACCCCGCCCCGGCGGGCCGTCTATTACTCATGGGTAACATGAGGCCGGCGGACCGTCGATCAAGGAGGCACAAACCCCGATGGGCATCGCGCAGATCGTCGCCACCGTCCTGGCCGGCGCCATCACGGTCACGGCCGTCGTGCTCGCGGTGCGCGCGGTTCTCACCATCACGTCGGTGATCCGGTCCGGCAAGCCCGATCCGGCCCGGTTCGCCGACCGCGGCGCCCGGGCCAGGACCATGCTGACCGAGACGCTCGGTCACACCCGGATGCTTAAGTGGACCGCGATCGGCGCGGCCCACTGGTTCGTGATGGTCTCCTTCGCGGTCCTCTCGCTCCTGGTCCTCGAGGCGTATTTCGAGGTCGTCGACCCCAAGGGCAGCCTGCCGATCATCGGCGGCTGGACGGTCTACGGCTTCGCCACCGAGTGGATCGGCGTCTTCGGCCTGCTCGGCATCCTGTACCTGATCTTTGTTCGGCAGCGCAACAAGCCGGGCCGCACCGCCACGCCGTCCCGTTTCACCGGCTCCACGATGTGGCAGGGATATTTCGTCGAGGCAGTCATCGTCGGCGTGCTGATCTGCGGCTTCCTGATCCGCGGCTTCAAGGTCGCCAACCACACGTTCGAGTTCCCGCTGTGGGCGACGCCGCTGAGCCACGCGGTCGGCTCGATCCTGCCGCCCGCCGCGGACGCGCCCACCTGGGTCGCCATGGTCAAGCTGACCATCTCGATGGGCTGGCTCATCACCATCGGCCTCAACCCGACGATGGGCGTCGCCTGGCACCGCTTCCTCGCGTTCTTCAACATCTTCTTCAAGCGCAGCCCCGAGAAGCCGGCCGGCTCCGGCCTCGGCGCGCTCCGGCCGATGATGAGCGAGGGCAAGCCGCTCGACTTCGAAGACGCCGACCCCGAGAAGGACCAGTTCGGCGTCGCCCAGGTCGAGCAGTTCACCTGGAAGGGCCTGCTCGACTTCTCCACCTGTACCGAGTGCGGCCGCTGCCAGTCGCAGTGTCCGGCGTGGAACACGGCGAAGCCGCTCTCGCCCAAGCTGCTCGTCCTCTCGCTGCGCGACCACGCGTACGCGAAGGCGCCCTACCTGCTAGCCGGCGGCGGCAAGGATCTCAGCGGCGAGGAGAACGCGAGCCTCGAGCAACTCGCCGGGGTCGACGTGCTGGCCCTGGCCGAGGCCGAGCGCCCGCTGATCGGCGGCCACGAGGAGCGAGGCGTCATCGACCCCGACGCCCTCTGGTCCTGCACCACCTGCGGCGCCTGCGTCGAGCAGTGCCCGGTCGACATCGAACACGTCGACCACATCGTCGACATGCGCCGCTACCAGGTGCTGATCGAGTCGAGTTTCCCGGCCGAGGCCGGCGTCATGCTGCGTAACCTGGAAAACAAGGGCAACCCCTGGGGCGCGCCGCAGAACACCCGCGAGGACTGGACCAAGGGCCTCGACTTCGAGGTGCCCCGGGTCGGCGAGACGGACGACTTCGAGTACCTCTTCTGGGTCGGCTGCGCCGGCGCGTTCGAGGACCGCGCCAAGAAGACCACCCGCGCGGTCGCCACGCTGCTGCACGAGGCCGGCGTCGACTTTGCGATCCTGGGCGAGGGCGAGACCTGCACGGGCGACCCGGCCCGCCGGATCGGCAACGAGTTCGTCTTCCAGATGCTCGCCCAGCAAAACGTCGAGACGCTGCAGGAGGCGGGGGTCAAGAAGATCGTCGCCACCTGCCCGCACTGCTTCAACACGCTCGGCAACGAGTACGAGCAGCTCGGCCTCGAGGTCGAGGTCGTGCACCACACGCAGTTGCTCGCCCACCTGGTCGCCACCGGCAAGCTCACCCCGGTGCAGCCCGTCGACGGCGGGCTGACCTATCACGATCCGTGCTACCTGGGCCGGCACAACCGGGTCTTCGAGGCGCCGCGCGAGGTCCTGGGCAGCGCTGTCGCCGGCGGCCTCATCGAGATGCCGCGCAACTCCGAGCGCTCCTTCTGCTGCGGCGCCGGCGGCGCCCGCATGTGGATGGAGGAGAAGATCGGCAAGCGGATCAACGTGGAGCGCACCGAGGAAGCCCTGGCCACCGGCGCCAAGACGATCGCGGTCGGCTGTCCGTTCTGCTACACGATGATCGGCGATGCCGTGACCGGCAAGGGCGAGCAGGGCAACGTCGAGGTCGTCGACGTCGCGACGGTGTTGCTGCGCTCGCTGAGGCAGGACGCCTAGGCGCCGGTCCCGGCGGTGGTCGCGGTGGTCGAGGCGACGATCGCGACCAGCACGGCGGCCTGGATCTCCTCGATCGTCCCGCGGACCGCGGCGGCGGCCCACGCGCCCTCGCCGATCTCCTTGAGGCGCGCCTTCACCAGCTTGCGGTCCAGCTCGGCGAAGACCTTACGGTCCAGGTCGGTCGCGGCCACCAGGGCACAAAGAGCAGCCGTACGCGGGTGGACCGCGCTCACCCCCAATACGGCCGTCAGCATCCTTTCGCGTACCTCGATCTCCGCGGCCGGCTCGACCCCGCCCGGCGCCGGGAACTTCGTCCGCGGGAACACGCCGAGAACCTTGTCCTTCTCGACCGTGAGCACGCCGTCGGCCACCAACCTGTCGAGGACGAGCGGCCGGGTCGTCTTGGCGAACCTCGACACCCAGTGACCCGGCCTGCGGCTCCTCTCCTCCGCGGCGATCCGGGCCAGCGCGTCGTCGAGCAGCGCGTCGCCGGTCGGGGCCGGGTCGAGCACGACCACTCGACGGTCCACCACGTCGACCCGTTCGGCCAGGGCCAGCTCCAGCAGCAGCGCGCCGCCCAGGCCGTTGTCCAGGTGGATGGCGTCGGTCAGCGGCGTGCCGTCCTCGTCGTACGCGAGCAGGGTGAACTCCGCGGCAAGGTTCATTCCCCGACGGTAGCGGGTCGCTGTGCCCCAGTTGTCGTGCTCTCGTGGCCTCCGTGTCCGGCGCCAGGTGAGGCGTTTCGTGCGCTCGGTCAGGACAGGCGGGGACCCGTGTTCACCTGTGTGCATCCGTCGTCCGGCAGAATGGGCACCGAGGTGAACCGATCATGGACGGCCTGTTCTTGACCGCGCTGCTCCCGCTGGTGGCCTTCGTGCTGCTCACGGTGGGCAACGCGTTCTTCGTGGCCGCCGAATTCGGCCTGGTTACCGTCGACCGGGCGGAGATCGAGAAGCGTGCCGAGGCGGGCGACCGCCGGGCGCGTACGGTCCGTCACGCCCTGCGCGAGCTCTCCTTCCGGCTCTCCGGGACGCAGCTGGGCATCACGTTGATGACCTTGCTCACCGGCTACCTCGCCGAGCCCGCGCTCTCCAAGCTCGTCAGCCCGGTCGTCTCGCCGATCGCCGGCGACGCGACCGACGGCGCCACCCACGTCCTCGCGCTGGTCATCGCCACGCTCTTCTCGATGCTCTTCGGCGAGCTCGTACCCAAGAACGCGGCGCTCGCGCGACCGATGCGCGTCGCCCTGGCCACCGCCGCGCCCCTGCGCACCTTCTCCCGGCTCTTCAAGTGGCTGATCATGGCGCTGAACAGTTCGGCGAACCTGCTGGTGCGCTGGCTCGGCATCGAGCCGCAGGAGGAGCTCGCCAGCGCCCGCTCGCCCGAGGAGTTGGGCCTGCTGGCCGCGATCAGCGCCCGGGCCGGCGCTCTGCCCACCGAGACCGCGACGCTGCTCCGGCGCACGATCCGCTTCGGCGAGAAACGGGCGGCCAAGGCCATGACGCCGCGCGTCGACGTGGTCGGCCTCAAGAACACGGCGAGCGTCGCGGACCTCATCGCGGTGGCGCGGAAGTCGGGACACACCCGCTTCCCGGTCTACGAGAACACGATCGACCTGGTCATGGGCGTGGTCGGGGTGCCGGACGCGCTCGGCGTCCCGCTCGAACGCCGGGCCACCACGCGGGTCTCGACCATCGCCAAGGAGCCCGTGTACGTCCCGGAGAGCCTCAGCCTCGACAAGGTGCTCGCGGCCCTGCGCGCGGCCGACGCCGACCTGGCCATCGTGGTCGACGAGTACGGCGGCACCGACGGCGTCGTCACCGTCGAGGACCTGATCGAGGAGTTGGTCGGGGAGATCGCCGACGAGTACGACACCGATGTCGCCGAGACCGCCAGCCAGGAGCTCACCGCGCCCGGCGGGGAGAAGACGTTCCTGGTCGACGGCCTGCTGCGCGAGGACGAGCTGATGGAGCAGACCGCCTTCCCGCTGCCCGAGGGCCCGTACGAGACGCTGGCCGGATTCCTGCTGGCCCGGCTCGGCCACATCCCGGTCGTCGGGGAGTCGTTCGAGGAGGACGGCTGGGAGTTCACCGTCATCCAGGTCGACCGGCACCGCGTCGAGCAGGTGCGCGTGGTCGCGCCGCCGGAGCCGGCCGATGACTAAGTTCCTGGTCACCATCCTGCTGCTGCTTGGCAACGGGCTCTTCGTCGGCGGCGAGTTCGCCCTGATCGCGTCCCGACGGACGGCGATCGAGCCGCTGGCCGCCACCTCCAAGCGCGCCCGATGGGCGCTGGCCGCGATGAACCAGATCCCTCTGATGATCGCCGGCGCGCAGCTCGGGATCACGATCTGCTCGCTGGGCCTCGGCGCGCTCGCCGAGCCGGCCCTGGCCCACCTGCTCGAGGGGCCGTTCCAGACGATCGGCCTGCCCGACGACGCCGTGCATCCGGTGGCCTTCGTGCTCGCCCTGGTGGTCGTGGTCTTCCTGCACACGGTCGTCGGCGAGATGGTGCCGAAGAACATCACGCTGGCCGGCCCGGAGCGTTCCGCGCTCCTGCTCGGCCCGTTCATGCTCGCCTTCTGCACGGCCACGAAGCCCATCCTGAACGCGATGCGCTGGGCGGCGCGTACGGTCCTGAGCCTGTGGAAGATCGAGGCGACCGACGCCGTCAAGACGGTCTTCACCGCGGAGGAGCTGGCCGGCATGGTCACCCAGGCGCGCAGCGAGGGCCTGCTCGGCAGTGAGCAGTACGCCCGCATCCACGCCGCCCTCGACCTCAACGAACGCACTGCCGCCGACACGCTGCGCCCCTGGTCCAGTGTCACCACGGTCGCCGACGACGTGTCGCCGGCGACCATCGAGGCGGTGGCGACCCGTAGCGGCCGCTCACGCTTCCCGGTGGTCCAGCGGGAAACCCGGCGGGTGCTGGGCTTCCTGCACGTCAAGGACATCCTCGGGTACGCGGCGGCGCAGCGTCGCCTGCCCATCCCGGCGGACGTCATCCGGCCGCTGGCCGTGGTGCCCCCGGACCGGTCGCTGGCCGACCTGCTGCTGACCATGCGCCGGGACCGGCTGCACATCGTGCTGGTCAGCGACGGGAAGCGCCCGCTCGGCGTGATCACCCTCGACGACGTGATCCACGCGGTCGTCGGCGAACCGGACCATGCCGCCGTGCACGCGACGCCGACGCAGGCTCGGACGGTCGGCTGACCACGTCCGGGTGGTTTCAGTCACTTTCCGAGACGAGCCGGGTTTGGTCGTCGAGTCTTCCATCTCAAATCGGACAATAGCCGCATGTCTCTCATGCGGCGCTGGTTTCGCCCTCGGCGCCTGTTCTCCTCGATCCTGGCCTTCCGGGGCCGCTCCCGCAGCACCCGCCGCTCCCGGCTGCCCGTCGCGGCCGCCGTCGCGCTCGTTCTCGTCGGGAGCCTCGCCCTCGCCCACAGCGGCCGCGCCGACCCCGGCAGGCCCGCGGCAAACCCGGCGGTCAGCCCGCCGCCCGGCGGCGTGCTGCGCAACGACGGATCGGTCGCGGCGCCGATCTCGCGCGGCCGGGTAGGCGTCGCCACCGGTCCGGTCAGCCTCCTCTACACCTTCGACGACGGCGTCGATCAGCCGATCACCGACCTGAACGGCGGCCACGAACTGCGGCCCCTCGGGCAGAACGGCGGCGCGCTTCGGCTCGTACCACAAGGTCTCGGTCTTGCCGTCGCCTATCCGAACCGGTGCACCCTGGCCCGGGAGCAGGACTGCCCCCGGGCGATCCTCGAGGGCGAGCGAGACGACGGCCTCAACCCCGGCACCCGGCCGCTGCAGTACGGGGCGTCGGTGCTGATGACGCACGCGGACCTCTCCGACGGCGCGAACGTGGTGCAGAAGGGCTACTCGGTGGGCGGCGGAAGCCAGTTCAAGCTGCAGGTCGACCACCTGCGCGGACATCCGAGCTGCGTGATCGCCGGGCAGCAGCAGCGGATCTACCGAGCCGAGCCGTGGATCGACGTCGCCGACGGCCGCTGGCACAACCTCGAATGCGCGCGAACCGCGAACCGCCTGACGCTGCTGGTCGACGGCGAGGATCGCGCGTGGGTCAGGGTCCCGACCAAGCTGTCGATCGCCAACTCGGAGCCGTTGCGGGTGGGCGGCAAGGGCCCGGCCAGCGACAACGACCAGTTCGCCGGAGAAATCGACGACGTCTTCGTCACCATCGACTGATGCGACGTGCCGGGGCGCCGCGGCCGCGCCCATCGTGCGCCCAGACCGCCCTTTCGTCGCCTCCATTTGTCCGCCTTTCCGACTCCATAACTCGACTCCCGTTCACGGCGGCGGTCATACGGAATTGACCATAACTTCCGAGGAAGCCCTGCCCTGACCAGGGGTTTTCCCGTGGACTTCGCCGGCGAGGGGCCTAGCCAAAAGGCCGTTTTCCGTAGTCTTCCAGCATTGAGATCGATAAATTGAGGTGGTCCCCAAGACCCCCCTCTTTGTCTGGAGGAGACATGCGGGTAAAACCCCCGTTGCTCGCCTTGATCGGTGTGCTGGCGCTGGTCGCCGGCTCGCTGATCGGTTCCCCCGCTCAAGCCGCATCCCCCACCCTCACCGTGCGGTCGCACCCGGTCGCTCGCTCCTGTGCGCTGCCCACCAAGGCGCACGTGATGGCCTGTAACTCGCTGCGCCGTACGGACGTCAAGGCCAAGCGGGCCAGCGAGATCAGCCCGAACGCCACTCCGTCCGGGCTGGGCGCGACGAACATCGTCTCCGCGTACAGCCTCAACACCGCGGGCGGCAGCGGTGTGACCGTTGCGATCGTGGACGCCTACAACGACCCGAACGCGGCAGCCGACCTGGCGGTCTACCGCTCGCAGTACGGGCTGTCGGCGTGCACCGTGGCCAACGGCTGCTTCTCGCAGGTCAGTCAGACCGGCTCCTCGACGCTGCCGACCAGCGACACCGGCTGGGCCGGCGAGATCTCGCTCGACCTGGACATGGTCTCGGCGGCCTGCCCGCTCTGCCACATCCTGCTGGTGGAGGCGACCTCCGCCACCGACGCGAACCTGTACGCGGCGGAGAACTACGCGGCGGCCCACGCGAACTACGTCTCCAACAGCTGGGGCGGCTCGGAGTACTCCGGCGAGACCAGCGACGACACCAACTTCAACCACCCCGGCGTGGCCATCACGGTCAGCTCCGGCGACAGCGGCACCGGCGCCGAGTACCCGGCCACGTCCAAGTACGTGACCGCGGTGGGCGGCACCTCGCTGAGCACGTCCAGCACCACCCGGGGCTGGACCGAGACGGCGTGGAGCTCGGCCGGGTCCGGCTGCTCGTCGTACGAGAGCAAGCCGAGCTGGCAGACGGTGACCACCGGCTGCTCCAACCGCGCCGAGGCGGACGTCTCGGCGGTGGCCGACCCGAACACCGGCGTCGCGGTCTACCAGACGTACGGCGCCTCGGGCTGGTCGGTCTACGGAGGAACCAGCGCCTCGGCCCCGATCATCGCGGCGGTCTACGCCCTGGCCGGCACCCCGGGCTCGTCGGACTACCCGGCGTCCTACCCGTACTCGCACAGCAGCAACCTGTACGACGTGACCAGCGGGTCGAACGGCTCGTGCGGCGCGCCGATCTGCACCGCGGGCACCGGCTGGGACGGCCCGACCGGGCTCGGCACGCCGAACACCTCGGCCGCCTTCGCCGCCGGCACCACCAGCAGCGGCGTCACGGTGACCAACCCGGGCAGCAAGACCGGCGTTGTCGGCACCGCCGCCAGCCTGACCGTCAGCGCCTCCGGCGGCACCGGCAGCTACACCTGGACCGCGAGCGGCCTGCCGACCGGCCTGTCGATCGCATCGTCCACCGGCGTGATCAGCGGTACCCCGACCACGGCCGGCACCTACTCGACGACGGTGACCGCGACGGACACCGCCAGCGCGACGGGTAGCGCAACGTTCACCTGGACGATCAGCTCGGTCAGTGGCGGGTGCACGGCCAGCCAACTGCTCAGCAACGCCGGCTTCGAAAGCGGCTCGACCTCCTGGACCGCCAGCACCAGCGTCATCACGAACGACTCCACCGCCGCGTACGCCGGCTCCTACTACGCCTGGCTCGACGGGTACGGCAGCACCCACACCGACACCCTGAGCCAGGCCATCACGATCCCGAGCACCTGCACCAGCGCGACGCTGACCTTCTACCTGAAGGTCACCACCAGCGAGACGACCACCTCGACGGCGTACGACACGCTCACCGTCAAGGCCGGCTCGACCACGCTGGCGACCTACTCCAACCTCAACGCCGCGAGTTCCTACGTGCAGAGGTCGCTGAGCCTGACCAGCTTCATCGGACAGACCGTGACCATCCTCTTCACCGGAACCGAGGACTCCTCCCTGGCCACGTCCTTCCGCATCGACGACACCGCAGCCAACGTCAGCTGAACACCGCACGCCGGGCGGCGCACCTGAGGTGCGCCGCCCACCAAAGCCGCCCAGCCAGGCCAGGTACGGCGTGGTTCAACCCGACGCACCCGGGTTGGGCTGGCCGAAGGCGCGCGTCGGTAGGGGTCTATCGGCCCTGGCGGGTATGGCAGGTTCGCGGTCGACTGGGGTCGGAGGTTGACCATGCGTACCGACCGAATGATCATCGATGAGCAGTTGCCCGTGTACGACGTTGTCGTCGCCGAGCACCTGATCGTCGGCGCAGACCCGATGGCCGCGTTCACTGCGGCCAGAGCGATGGATTTCCTGACTGTTCGGGCGCCGCTGATGGATGCCGCGATGTGGGTACGGAGTCTGCCGGACCGGCTGCGTCGCCGCCCTGTCGCACCGTTGGCCCAGCTGTATCTGGCTCAGGGGGTCGGGCTGCCGGGGTGGTTGTCATTGGGCGAGCGCGCCGGCGCCGAACTGGCGTTCGGAGCGGTCGGCAAGTTCTGGCAGCCGAACATCGAATGGCGGGACGTGCCGCAGGCCGACTTCGCCGGGTTCGCCGAGCCGGGCTGGGGCAAGATCGCCTGCAACTTCACGTTCCTTCCGTACGGCGGTGGCACGTTGCTCACCTACGAGTGCCGCACAGCCACCACCGATCCCGCGTCGCGTCGCACGTTTGCCCGCTACTGGTGGTTGGTGCGACCGTTCGCCGCGTACATCATGCGGGCCACCTTGGCCACGATCGCTGCCGAAGCCAAACGAACTCAAGCGCCGCTGCCGACCGCCGCGTAGGACACCGTGACCACGATACCGTCCGTCATCGTCGACCCGCACACGCCGGAACCCGTGCCCGCACGAGTCGGCAGATCTGCGCGACCGTGGCTGTGGATGTCGATCGCCGCAGCCGTGATCGCCGCCGCCGGCAGCATCGTCGGGCTCGCGGCCGTCGGCAGCATCTACGGTCGCGAGACCGCGGCGTTCGTCGACCAGGCCATCGCGCAGGACATCGTGAACCTTGCGGTCGTCGCTCCGGCGATCATCGTGTTGGCGTTGTCGGCCCGCCGCGGCTCGCTGAACGCCTACCTGGCGTGGCTGGGCGCGATGGCGTTCACGGTCTACAACTACGTCATCTACACGCTGTCGATACACGTCGGTCCACTGTTCCTGGCGTGGGTTGCGGTCCTGGGCTTGTCCCTCTATGCGCTGATCGGCGGGCTTGCGGCCCTCGATCCGCGATCTGTCGGCGCCCGGTTCGTTTCGGCGCCCCGCCGAGCTGTCGGATGGTTCCTCATCGTGATCGCCCTGCTGTTCGGCACACTGTGGCTGACCGACATCGTTCCGGCGCTGCTGTCCGGACAGGTGCCGGCCGCGGCTCGGGACCTCGGCCTGCCCGCCAACCCGGTGCACGTCCTCGACCTGGCCTTCTACCTACCTGCCGCGTTTACCGCAGGCCTACTGCTGTTGCGCAACGATGCCGAGGGGTACGTGCTCGCACCCGCGCTGCTCGGCTTCCTCACCCTGACCGGTCTGCCGATCATGGTCACCCCGTTCGTAGCCGGCCAGCGCGGCGACCCACCAGGCTGGGCGGTGCTGGCGCCGATCACCGTCGTGACGATCGTCAGCATCGGCCTGCTCATCCGCCTGCTGTCGGCGAATCGGGAACCGGCGGGTCCGATCCTCGAAGTCGCAGAACCCGGGTCACGATGACCGGGCGCAGAAACAATCTGGTCGCTCCAGCCCCCGGCGGCCCTCGTTCACCAGCGTCGACGCCCCTTTCGTAGGCGTCTGACGCACCAAGGGGCCACATCGTGCACACTGATCTGGAACAACCCACCGATCAACCTGTCGCCGCGCGGCCGGTGAGCCGCCGAGCCGCTCTACAGTTCGTGGGCCTGGGCGCCGGCGCCGTCGCGGTCGCCGGATCGGGCGCGCTGACCTGGCTCGCGACCACCGGCGGAGTCTTCTCCACCGGAACCGGTCCCGCCTACGCCGCGTGGATCGCCGCATCCTCGGGGGGACAGCCGCTGGATCTCGTCCGGGCCGCGATCCTGGCCGCGAACGCCCACAACACCCAACCGTGGCTCTTCACCGTCGCCAACGATCGCATCGACTTGTTCGCGGACATGTCGCGCACCATCGGCACGATGGATTCGCTGCTCCGCGAGATGCACATCTCCCTTGGCTGCGCGCTGGAGAACCTGACCCTCGCCGGTCCGCCGAACGGCATCGCCACCACCGTGACCCTCCTACCGGACCCGGCTGACGCCACCCATATCGCCACGGTTGCGCTCACCAAGGTCGCGGTATCACGGTCGGCATTGTTTGATGCGATCACCCACCGACACACCAACCGCAGCGGCTACGACACCGACCGCGCGGTGACCGGCGCACAACGTGACTCACTCAGCGCTCTGGCCGACGCGCCCGGCACCCAACTGGTGTGGTTCGCCACGCCTTCCCAGAAGCAGGCATTCAGCGACCTCACGGTCAGCGCCACGAAGGCGATCATCGCCGATCCGCAGCAGACCGCCGACGACTACCGCTGGTACCGCCCCAACTGGCACGACATCCAGACCCACAAGGACGGCATCACCATCGATCCGTCCGGTCAGTCCCCTCTCATCCGCGCCGTGTCCAAGCTGCTGCCAACCACGCAGAAGCAGGCCAACGACGGCTGGCTCGGCGGCACCCGCGACACTCAACTGCCGACCGCCTCGGCGTTCGGCGCCATCGTCGTGACCGATCCGCACGACAATGTCCAACGCGTGCAAGCCGGACGTATCTGGCAGCGGATCCATCTGACCGCGACGACGGCGGGACTGGCGATGCAGCCGCTGTGCCAGATCCCCGAACGCATCGACCGCGAGACCTCCGCGAGTCTGCCGCCCGTCTTCACCGCCGCGATGGCGGCGATGCTGCCCGCCGGCACCCATCCGGTCATGACGTTCCGGATCGGATACCCCACCGTGGCGGCCCTACTGAGCCCGCGCCGTCCAGCCGCCGATGTCATCCACTCCTAGGAGATTCGATGAATGACACCCTGCGCCGGACCTGGCCCAGCGTTCTCGTGGTCCTTCTCGCGCTGCTCTATGTCTGGATCGGCGTCGCCGCACACGGCTGGGACCGCACCCTCGGCCTCGGCGGCGGCGTGGTCATCCTCGCCGCGATCGCGGCAGCCCGCCAGGCCGTGCCAGGCGCCTACGCGCTGCTGGTCATCGGCGCGCTGCCGCTTGCGATCGTCACCTGGTGGAGCATCACGACCCCGGTGCTCGCAATTCTCATCCTGCCCCTGGGCTGGACCGCCGTGCGACACCTTCGCCAGCCCCGAACCGGCCCGACATCAACCGCATCGGAGTCAGCAGCATGAAACCCGGCTCATCGGCGATGCATGGTCTGCAACGCCTCGACGAGCACCTTCGGGTCTCGGCGCCCTCCCGGCCGGTGCATTCGGTCATCGGCTTGCCGACGTGGTCGCCGGCGCGGTCCGGGAAAAGGGCGTAACCCCACCAGACGTACGTGTCGTCGGGCTGGTCCCGGAAGTGCGGCTGATGGTTCAGCACCACCGTGATCAGCCAGCGGGAGTCCTTCAGCGTGATGAGGCCGCCCTTGCCCGCCACGCTGCCGCTGAACTCCTGCATGAGCTCGAAGAACCTCGGATCCTTCGTGGTGATGGTGAACGACTCCCACGTCGAGTCCGCCACCGAGGAGTCGAAGGCAACCGGATTGCCCAGCGCTGGGCGTTTCGCGGCCAAGGTGTGCCACAGGGCCCACGCGCCGTAGGCCCCCTGCCGGCAGGCCGTGCACGAATGCGCTCGATGCCGGGCAACGGCCAGCTGCCTCTTCCACGTTGCGCCCTGCCGCCGCAACAGCCGATAACCTGTTAATGGGTCATAAAGGGACTCGTCTCTCCTGAGCTGTTGTCGCGCCGGTCTCCTCGCTGTAACACTGGCTGCGATGGGCCGGTGCCAACGCCGGGCCGTCGAGGCGGTGACGTCATGCTCGACTCCACAGCTGATGACCACAACAACGCCGACGCCCGCCAGACCCCCGGGATCGACACTCCTGCAGACGGCATTCCCTTCGTTCAGGTTGCCCA
>Ga0307508_10000630_pt1 | contig 42376 bp, 37 predicted proteins | sample 9_EM_MG_FD_203089 | JGI IMG/M metagenome (GOLD analysis project Ga0307508, IMG submission 203089) | Populus trichocarpa ectomycorrhiza microbial communities from riparian zone in the Pacific Northwest, United States - 9_EM | ecosystem: Host-associated > Plants > Roots > Unclassified | place... | reverse complement strand
CCAAAGAGGGGCGCTTCGCGATCGTCACGAACGTTGGGGTGGGATGCGGTGGACGCGGCAGCGTCGCGCGCGAAACGGGATCGCAGGGCGGGTTCTCCTGTGAGCGATCGGCAAACGCGCAAGACGAGCGGCATTGTTGCGTACGGCGAAGTCGTGTGGTCCTGGCATCCGTTGCTGATGCTAAGCCTCGCGGAGGCACACTCAGCCCAACCGGGATATGAGATGCCATGCAATCCGCAGGGCGATGGTGGCAAAAAGGAACTCGTCACCAGGGAGAGCGCGAAGGACACCGTTCCAACCATTGCGTGGGGAATGCCGGATGTTTCCGGTGCCTCCGCTGTGAATACTGGTGCGCATACTTCACTACCTTAAGCGCGCACCGGGCTGCGGGTGCATTGGGCACCCGGCATTCCCCGCGCCCTCTGTCTTGCAAAGGGCGATGAGTTTCTGGCAAACCCTCGGGCGCCTGGCGTCGCGAGGCGAAAAGGCGCGTTTTGCTCGAACGTAGCATCACGCCGGACTGCCGCGAGGATCTAAGGCGCTGCGATTTCATGCGAAGGTCATATTCTGGACGTTCCAGGCCGGCTTGAAATCAGCGGTATAAACCCGCACAGTGGTATCCAATATACAGCGGTATCCAACATAGCGTAGCCTGATGTTCGCGGGCGCAATCAAGCCATGGGGAAGAAACACGTGCGTACCATCACCAAAGCCGCCGCCGCATTCGCGGCCCTCACGGCGTGCACGCCGGCCATCGCGGGCTGGGAGCCGACCAAGCCGGTGGAGATCGTGGTTGCGGCCGGCGCCGGCGGCGCCTCCGACCAGATGGCGCGGATGATGCAGGCCGCGATCCAGAAGAACAATTTGATGAAAGCGCCGATCGTCGTATCGCTGAAGGGCGGTGCGTCGGGCGCCGAAGCGCTGATGTACATGAAGTCCAGCGAGGGCGATCCCAACAGGGTGCTGATCGCCTATTCGCTGATCTACATGCTGCCGCTGTCGGCCAAGATTCCCTTCAACTGGCGCGACCTGACGCCGGTGTCGGTGGTCGCCCTGGACCAGTTCGTGCTGTGGGACAATGCGTCGGGTCAAAAAACGGTGAAGGAGTTCATCGAAGCGGCGAAGGCGGCGGGCTCGCCGTTCAAGATGGGGGGCACCGGATCCAAGCGCGAGGACCACGTGCTGACCGTGTTCATCGAGCAGAAGACCGGCGCGAAGTTCTCCTATCTGCCCTACAAGTCGGGCGGCGAGGCCGCGACCCAACTCGTCGGCAGCCACACCGAATCCAATGTCAACAATCCGTCCGAAAACCTCGAGGTCTGGCGTGCCGGCCAGGTGCGCCCGCTCTGCGTGTTCGACAAGGAGCGGATCACCTACACCGCCAAAGTCACCGACACGCAGTCCTGGCACGATATCCCGACCTGCAAGGAAGAGGGGCTCGACGTGCAGTATCTGATGCTGCGCGCGATGTTCCTGCCGGGCAAGGTAACGGGCGAACAGCAGGAGTTCTATGTCAATCTGTTCCAGAAGGTGACGCAGACCGACGAATACAGGGACTACATGGAAAAGCAGGCCTTGAAGCCGATCTTTCTCACCGGCAGCGACATGGTTAAGTTCCTCGAGGAAGACGACGCGCTCAACGCGTCGCTGATGAACAAGGCCGGCTTCGTTGCGAAGTAATGTTCTTCTCCCTCTTCTCCCTGTCCCCGCTTGCGGGGAGGGCATGGGCGGCCTGCGGCCGCCGTTCTTGATAGAAGAACGCCGATGCGAAGTATCGGCTATGGTGAGGGGGAGTCTCCACCAGCTGAGTTCGTGGAGAGTCCCCCTCACCCGGCGCTTACGCGCCGACCTCTCCCCGCAAGCGGGGCGAGGTTAGCAACTCCCACCTTTTGTGTGTTCAATGTCCGACTCCGAAATTGAAATTGTCGTCGACGATCCGACCGCCCCGGAAGCCGATTCGCCTGCGGTGACCTCCAACCGCACGGTCGATGTGGTGACGTCGCTGCTGCTGCTCGCGCTCGCCCTGACGCTTGGCTACGACAATTGGCGCACGGGGATTTCCTGGGATTCCACCGGCCCGGAGGCCGGCTATTTTCCCTTCTATCTGTCGGTGGTCCTCGGGCTGGCAAGTCTCTACGGTCTCTTTGCCGCTTTTCTGTCGCGCCAGGAAGCCGCCGAGACGTTTGTCACCCGTGCGCAGGCCTGGCGCGTCATGGCGGTGTTCGTGCCGACGTTGCTGTTCTGCCTCGTGACCCAGTTTCTCGGTCTCTACGTCGCGAGCTTTCTCCTGATCGGCGGTTTCATGCGGCTGATCGGCAAGATCGCACTGTGGAAGTCGTTGCTCACAGCCTTCCTGTTCACCGCGATCATGTTCGTGACCTTCGACATCGCCTTCGACGTCATCATGCCGAAAGGCCCGCTCGAAGCGGCGTTCGGGTATTAACGTATGATTGAATTTGAATTGAGTGGCATCGGCGGTGTGCTCCCTCGCCCCGCTTGCGGGGCCGAGACGAGCATAGCTCGCTCTGAGAGGGTTGGGGTGAGGGGGAGTTTCCACCGACTGTGCTCGTGGAGAGTCCCCCTCACCCGACTTGCTCTGGACGATGCGTCGCATCGCCAGGAGCAAGTCGACCTCTCCCCGCAAGCGGGGCGAGGTAGGTTTGCGTTCGCGGATGGAGGGACCCACCCGCAACATATCCGAGGCACAGGGTAGCTGCCATGGAAGCCTTCGGCCTGCTCATTCACGGCTTCGCCGTCCTGATGACCTGGAAGACCCTCGCCCTGATGATGGTCGGCCTGGTGCTTGGCATTTTCGTCGGCGTGCTGCCCGGGCTCGGCGGGCCGAACGGCGTCGCGATCCTGTTGCCGCTGACCTTCACCATGGACCCGACCTCGGCAATCGTGATGCTGTCCTGCATCTATTGGGGCGCGCTGTTCGGCGGCGCCATCACCTCGATCCTGTTCAACATCCCCGGCGAAGCCTGGTCGGTCGCCACCACCTTCGACGGCTATCCGATGGCGCAGCAGGGCAGGGCGGCGGAAGCGCTGACGGCGGCGTTCACGTCCTCCTTCATCGGCTCGCTGGTCGCGGTGCTCCTGATCACCTTTCTCGCGCCCCTGATCTCGTCGTTTGCGCTCAAATTCGGTCCGCCGGAATTCTTCGCGGTCTACCTCCTGACCTTCTGCTCCTTCGTCGGCCTCGGCCGCGACGCCAAGCACAAGACGGTGATCTCGATGTCGTTGGGGCTCCTGCTCGCGGGCATCGGCATGGACACGGTTTCGGGACAGTTGCGCATGACCTTCGGCTCCGGCGAGCTGTTGCGCGGCATCAACTTCCTGGTCGCGGTGATCGGTCTGTTCGGCATCAGCGAGATCATGCTGACGATGGAGGAGCGGCTCGCGTTACGGGGACACGCCGCCAGCATCTCGCTCCGCGTCGTGTTGTCGGTCTGGAAGGACCTACCGAAATACTGGGTGACGCTGTTGCGCTCGTCCATCATCGGATGCTGGCTGGGCATTACGCCCGGCGGCGCGATCGCCGCCTCCTTCATGGGCTACAACCTCGCCAAGCGCTTTTCCAAGAACCCCGACAGTTTCGGCAAGGGCCGCATCGAGGGCGTGTTTGCGCCGGAGACCGCGGCCCACGCGTCCGGCACCGCGGCGCTGCTGCCGATGCTCGCGCTCGGCATTCCCGGCTCCGGGACAGCTGCGATCCTGCTCGGCGGGCTGATGGTGTGGGGCCTCAATCCCGGGCCGCTGCTGTTCGTCGAGCACAAGGACTTCGTCTGGGGGCTGATCGCCTCGATGTATCTCGGCAACGTCGTCGGCCTGGTGCTGGTGCTGACGACCGTGCCGATCTTTGCCTCGATCCTGCGGGTGCCGTTTGCCGCCGTGGCGCCGATGATCGTGGTGTCCTGCGCGATCGGCGCCTACGCGATCCAGAATGCGATGTTCGATATCTGGCTGATGCTCGGCTTTGGCGTGGTCGGCTATGTCTTCAAGAAGATCGGGATTCCCTTGGCGCCCTTCACGCTCGCGCTGGTGCTGGGAAGCCGCGCCGAGGACGCCTTCCGCCTGTCGATGATCGGCTCCGGCGGGGATATCAAGGTGTTCTGGTCGAACGGCCTGGTCGGCTCGATCACGACCCTGGCGATCGCCTTGTTGTTCTGGCCCGTGATCGATGCGGCTTTCGGGCTCCTCAGCGGCGTTTTGCGCAATCAGAAAAAGATCAACAAGGCCAAGGCCTGATTGCGGACGCCGCAGTGTTGCAAAATGGCGCTTGAATGAATTGTGGCCGTGGCGTCGCGGCGCAAATATGGCTACGGCGCGACGAGGAAATTAGTGAACGGCGATCGATTCGTAGGGAACGTTGACCCTGTCATCCTGGTCCAGGTCGTTTTGGTCCAGGTCATCGTTCTCGTCGACCAAGTTCCACGCCACCTCTGAAAAGGCCGCATTCGCGCGACGGGCAAGCTCCATGGCCGCCAAGAACTCGCTCAATTCCTCTGGGCTCATGGGAGAACCGCTCCTCATTGGGTGCAAGCCATGCTGCCTGCGATCCCTTGCATTGACGGATCAATGATAGAGCGTTCTTCAAATCGACTCAATATCGCCAAATATTTCCCTCCCGCGTGGTGGCATTCGGGCAACAGCAAGGCGGATGGCTGGTTCCCTCGCCTACACCACCTTGCGCTGTTTCAGGTCTGCGATCTCGTCCGCGCCGAAGCCGAATTCGGCAAGCACTTCCTCGGTCTGTTCCCCGAACTCCGGGGGCCGCGCCACCATCGCGCTTGGTGTGCGCGACAGCTTGACCGGCTGACCGACCAGCCGGATCTGGCGATTCTCGGCATTCGGCACATCCTGCGCGATGCCGAGATGCTGGACTTGCGCATCCTCGAACATCTGGTCGATCGAATAGATCGGCCCGCACGGCACGCCGGCGGCGTTCAGTTCGCTGACCCAGGTCTCGGTGGATTTCAGTTCGGTGCGCTTGTTGATCACGGCATTCAGCGCGTCGCGGTTCTTGGAGCGCGCGGGCGCGGTCGCATAATCGGGGTTGGCGACCAGTTCGGGCGCGCCAATGGCCTCCGCGCAACGCTCCCAGATTCGCCCGCCCGTGGTCGCGATATTGATATAGCCGTCGGAGGTCTTGAACACGCCGGTCGGAATGCTGGTCGGGTGGTTGTTGCCGGCCTGTTGGGCGACTTCCTTTTCCATCAGCCAGCGCGCGGCCTGGAAGTCGAGCATGAAGATCTGGGCCTGCAGCAGCGAGGTCTGCACCCACTGTCCCTCGCCGGAGACGTCACGCTCCAGCAGCGCGGTGAGGATGCCGATGGCGCAGAACAGGCCGGCGGTGAGGTCGGCGACGGGGATGCCGACCCGCATCGGGCCGCCGCCCGGCGCGCCGGTGACCGACATCAGCCCGCCCATGCCCTGCGCGATCTGATCGAAGCCGGGCCGCTTGTGATAGGGACCGTCCTGGCCGAAGCCCGAGATGCTGCCGTAGACAATGCGCGGATTGATTTTGCGCAGGCTCTCATAGTCGATGCCGAGCTTGGTCTTGACGTCGGGACGGAAGTTCTCGACCACCACGTCGGCCTTTGCCGCGAGCCGCTTGAACACCTCCAGACCCATGGGGTCCTTCAGGTTCAGCGTCATCGCCCGCTTGTTGCGGTGCAAATTCTGGAAGTCCGAGCCGTGGCGGGGACCACCGGGCTGCTCACCGCCTGCATCCTCCAGCAGGGCATCGATCTTGATGACATTGGCGCCCCAGTCCGAGAGCTGGCGCACGCAGGTCGGCCCGGAACGCACACGGGTAAGATCAAGCACGGTAAAGCGGGACAAGGCTTGCGAAGCGTGCGGAATGGGCATGTTCGGGGAACTCCGGGCAGGCAGGGTTGGCCGTTTTTCTTTGATTGATCGACCAAATTTCCGGCGAACTCAATAGGCCGCCCCGGAGAATCGCGCCGTCTGCATTGCGGCCGGCATGGCCGTGTCCCTGTTGAAGAGCCGTCGGTCCGAACGGCTCAAGAACAGCACCGAGAAATACGACACGATGAATATCACCGTTGCCACCGCATCCGGCATTTCGGGATCCAATCCGAGCGCGTACTGCTTGTGCCGGAAGACGGCCAGGTAGATCGGTGCCTGCGCGAGGAAATTGACGATGGTCAGCGTCTGCCATGCTCGAGCCGAAATTGTCGCGCTGCAGACCAGCGCGAACATCATGGCGATGTTCATTCTGTCCATGCTGCCCGTCAGCAGCCACAGGCAGACGAACACGACGCTCAACGCCGCCGAGCAATTCAGGAGATCGATCCTGCCGCGCGCAAAGGCCGCGATCGTCATCCCGACCAGCGCGCAGGAAACGATAGGCCTCGCATAGAATACCCAAGCATGCGGAATCAGCGACCATGGCGATCCATGCAGGGAGCCCGGAATGGCCAGCGCGCCGCTTGCTTCGCGAGTCCGGTTGAACATCCTCACAATGAATGCGGGGTCGAAGAACAGCATCATCGGAAGAGCTATGGCCGCCGCAGCACCGATGGCGATGAGAAGCTCGCGCCTGGGTCTGGCCCAAAAGTAGTAGAGTGCAAGTGGAACAAGAAAAACGCCAAGCGCCTTGAACATCACGCTCAGGCACCCGAGGATTCCGATCGCTGCCGCATTCAGGCGTGGTGACCGGCCGGGAGCGACCAGAAGACCGGCAAGGGCAATCATCAGCGCGGTCTGAAATTGCTTGTCCTCGGCGAGCACCGTCCCCCATTGGACGAGCGAGGGATAGCAAATGGCCGAGAGCGCGAACGCGATCTGCGTCTCGCGCGTATCCAGTTTGATGCCAATCCTTCTCAGGAAGAAGAAAGTGGCAAGTGCGATCGCCAGATCTCCGGAGATCAGGATGAAGCGCCAACCGTGCGGACTGCCCCCGGAAAGCCATTCGATGAGACCGTAGAGCAGGGTCGACGCAGGCAGGTTGGAGGTGACGTAGAAGTCGTAGTCGGCCTTGCTCGCCGTGACGTAAGGAACGGCGCCGTGGTTGTTGAGGCGCAGCCGTTCGCGGAGATCGAGTTTGGCGCTGACATCGTATGGATCGACCCCGTTGACGACCAGCTCCCCAACCTCGCAGTAGATCGAAAGGTCGATGAAATCATCGTTGGACGGAGTGGCATGGATGACGATGATCCGTGTCGCCACAAGCGCGATGAGCGCGAGCACAAGAAACCACCGCTCAGGCAAAAGTGGCAATTTCCGTAAATGTGTCAAAGCGGTGCCCTATCCAAGGATAAGGCTTGGTAGCATTGCGAGCGAAACGAGATCAACTTCACGCAAAGGGCCGCGGAGCAATCTGCATCAGGGGTGCATTCTTGCAACAGTGATGTATTTGCGGGCCCGGTGAGGGGCGCGGAACCGGCATTTTCGGGTGCTTCGGGACGAACGCTGAGAGTTCGATGGTTCCGAATTTATTGCGGCTGTTGATCCTTCTTCGTCAAATTGCGGCTCCGGTACCTATTGCGGACGTGCCTCGCGCGCCGCGCTGTCGACGACGGCGATCGTGTCGTCCGCGGACCGAAGCTCCACCGCGTTGCTGATTTGCGTTGCGCCGAGCCCGCGGCCGCCCTTGCGATAGACGAAATGCCGATGTGCAAACCGTATCAGGCGTTGCTCGAAAAGCTCAAAGCTCAGCCAGCAAATCCCGAGAGAAATGCAAAACGCCGAAAACGCGATCGCGCGACCGGACCAGGTCGAGACGTCCCGGGACACACCCGACACGATCGAAAGGGAAAGCAGGACGGACGTATGGACCAGATAAAGCGCATAAGAGATCTTCGCAAAAAATTCTGCCGGCTTGCTTCGTAGCAACGCCAGTCGGCTGGTCCCGGCATTTTGGAGGGTCACGAACAGCAGGGAGCCATAAAACAGCGCCAGATAGGCGTGGCCCCAGAGCGCCATGTGCATGTCGGTGTCGCGGCCGATCAGAACGGCATAGACAGGAAACAGCAAAGCCGAGGCAGTCAGCGTTCGTCTCGCGATCGCCGCTACATCGCGCGACGTTCCAGTCACCTCGTACCACGCAATCAGTGCGCCAACCGCGAGATTGTCCGCGCGGAACGCCGTCAGAAAATAATATCCGTAGCCGGCGAACGGCTCACCGTACCAATAAGCCCAAATCCGGAGCAGGGGACACGCGATCATCAAGGTCAGAAGAACGAACTTCAGGGTGCGGAGCGACAGGACGTAAACGATCATCGGGAAGGCAAGGTAGAACTGCTCTTCGATCGCGAGCGACCACGTGCCGCCCAGCCAAAATGCCCCGTAGGTTTTTTCGAAGGTCATCCAGAAGTTTTGCAGACCGAGAAGATAGGTCCAGGTCGGAATTGGTCCTTCAAAGAGCGTGCGCGAAAGGTGAAAGGATTTGCCAATCACATAAATTCCGACGACTGCGTAATAGACCGGCAAGATCCGGAATGCTCTGCGTGCATAAAATGTCGAGAAATAGTTCGGCGTTTCCCGGTTCCTGAGCAGGATGCCGGTGATAAGATAGCCGGACAGGACAAAGAACAGATCGACGCCGGAGCGTCCAAAGATCGTTGCTCTCCAGAGCAGCGAGGCGGACCCGGCATCGGCGCTGGCGCCGACATAGTGCCAGGCTACGACCAACAGAATGGCGATCGCCCTTAGTCCGTCGATCTCCTTAATTCGGGGCATTGCCGCTTTCGAGGTCGTAGTCCAGGAACTCTGCCATGGCTCTTGGTTCGTCGGACACCTCATCTTGCCAGTTCGCTGCGCCGGTTCGGAATGTCGTGCCCGGCCGCGCGGACCGAATGTTCAGAGATACCGTGGCACCGGCAGGGGGGTCACCAGCTTCCCCTTGTAGCCCTTCGCCCGCAGTTTCGGTGCCAGTTCGGATGCGATGTGCCAGGAAAAGATGATGGCGCAGTCGGGCTGATCCGCGAACATCTGGCTTTCCTCGACCACCGGAATCAGCGTTCCCGGCATGCACTTGCCGATCTTCAGCGATCCTTCGATCTCGCAGACATAATCGATGATCGCCGAGTCGAGGCCGACATAATTGACCATGGTCGATGCACGCGAGGGCGCACTGATGCCGCAAATCCGCCCCCCGGCTTCCTTGATTTCACGGATCAGCGCATGCAGCCTGAGCTTCGACAGCATCACGTCGTGACGAAAGTCCGCGAGGCGTTTGCGCATGGCATCGCCGCGCGGCTCGGCGTCGAGCATCTGCTTGACGCTGGGCTGCACGGCGCGGGTGCCTTTGCGCGCCGCGTAGACCCGGATCGAGCCGCCATGGGTCGGGATCTTGCGGGCGTGAAAGACCTCGAGCCCGTGCATCGCCAGCAGATGCGCGAGGCTGCCCACCGAATAATAGCGCAGATGCTCATGATAGACGGTGTCGTATTGCAGGTCGTCGAGCAGGCCGATCAGATAATGCGACTCCGAGATGAACACGCCATCAGGCGCCAGCATCTCCGTGATACCCTCGACGATCGCGTGGACGTCCTCGATATGCGCAAAGCAGTTGGCCGCAGTGACCACCTTGGCAGGCCCGTGAGTGTCGCGAACCTCGCGCCCGACATCCTTGGAGAAGTAACGCTGGATCGTGTTGATGCCGCGCTCGCTGGCGATCTTGGCGACGTCGGTCGGCTCGATGCCGAGAATGCGGTGTCCGCCTTTCTGGAAGTTCGAGATCAGCGTGCCGTCGTTTGAACCGACGTCGACGACGAGATCGTCCTTCGTGAGACCGAGCATCTTGGACGACTCGGTGTAGAGCTCGGCGAAATTGTCGCGCAGGATCCTGGTCATGCCGCTGGTGTAGGGATACTCCGGCGGGAAGATGATGACGGGGTCGACCGCAAGGCCGAGCTGGACAAGCTCGCAATGCGGACAATGCAGCAGGTTGGTGGGAAACCACGGCTGCTGACGCTGAACTTGTCCGATCGGCACCATCTGGTTGACCGGCGGCATATAGCCAAGCGAGAGCACGGTTTCGAGTTTTTCATGCCCGCAAACCTGGCAACATTCGACTGGCACGCTGGCACCGGTACCGGCCGCGCGGGCAACCTTTGCTGGGAACATGACTCTCTCCTGGAATTGACTAGGCCCGTGGCGCGAGATCTGCGTTTGCCCAATACCAATCGACGGTCGGGGGCAGCCCCGCGTTGAGCGGCACGCGCGGCGAATATCCGAGCTCTCCGAGTTTTGCAATGTCCGGACAGCGGCGCTCGGTACCGCCTTGCGGGGCGGGGCCGGCGATCAGTTCGATCTCACGGCCGGCATGCGCAGCGACGCGCGCGGCGAGGTCGGCGATGGTGATCTCCTCGGTCGTGCCGATATGATAGATGCCGAGATGCTCGCCCTTGGTACGCATCACCAGCACCCCGCTGACGAGGTCGTCCACATGGCAGAAGCTGCGGGTCTGACTGCCGTCGCTCTGGAGTTTGAACGGCAGTTTGCCGGCAGGATGTTCGGACGCAACCGCCTTCAGGCGCAGCGCGAATTGCGGAATCACGTGCTCCCAGCCCATGTCGGGGCCGTAGACATTGTGCGGCCGGAAGATCAGGACGCGATCAAAGAACTTGCGGCCGTAGTTGATCGCCATCAGTTCGCTGATGATCTTGCCGCCGCCATAGGAGTAGCGCGGATTGGTGGGATCGGGCACGCTCAGCGGCGCGTGTTCGTCGGTCGGGACATGCGGAGGCGTCTGATAGACCTCCGAACTCGACGCCAGCACCAGGGAGCGGACACCCTCGCTGCGGCAGGCATCGATGACGTTGATCATACCCTTGACGCCGACATCGAGCACGAGCTCGGGTGCGCTGTAGAAGAACTCGGTGCCGTTGACGAAGGCGAGGTGGTGAACCTCGTCGACGCCGCGCACGGCGCGCGTCACGGTCGCAGCATCGCGAATGTCGCCGGAAACGAATTCGATGTCGTTCGCGACATCCTCGAGCCGCCGCGGCGCGCCGCGCGAATTGTCATCGAGCACCCGCACCGCATGCCCGTCCCTGACCAGCGCCTTGACCAGGGCCGAGCCGATGAAGCCGCTGCCCCCTGTAACCAGAATTGAACTCACAAGCCTTTTTCCGTGCTGGCGGGCTCAATATCGAGCCAGCGGCCGAGATGATTTGCACGTCGGGCGTTGTCGAGCAAGGCTTGAACGCGCAGCCCCTGGGCGAAACCGACGGAGGCCGGTTGACCGCGTTCGATGCCGTCGAGAAAGGCCGCCGCCATGCGGGATACCGGCGCAATGCGGCCGTCCGCCGGAAACGCGCGGTCAACGGGATCGTCGACCTCGATCGGGGTCAAGGCGCTCGTGGGGCGCCGGCCGAGGCTCAGGTGGAAGCCGCGCATGTAGTCGGCCGTGTCGTTGATGAGGGTCAATGTGCCGTCTTCACCGTAGAACTCGATCCGGTGTCCGGATCCGAGGTAGGAGGCGCAGCTCATCGCGACGTGGCCGGCCGCGCCGGATTGAAACGCGAGACTGAGGTGCGCCGTTGTCTCCATCGCCGGATCGTCGGGCAGGCCGGATAGCCGTGTCGACAGCGCCACGATCGGACCGCAGAACCATTCGAGATAGTAGAAACAATGACTGACGAAATTGCCGAGCGCGCCGCCGCCTTCGTCACCGAGCGATTTCCAGTTCCTGATGCGCATTCGTGTGGCGTAATTCTCGACCTGCCAGTTGACCGCGACATGGCGCAGGCGGCCGATCGCGCCTTGTTCCAGCAGCTCCTTCGCTCGGCGCCAGGCCAGCACCTCACAAAAGCTGAAATCCACCATGGTCGTCCGGCGACTGGCTTGCGCGGCTTTGGCCATCTCGGCCGCCCCGGCCAGGTCCGCCGCCATCGGCTTTTCGGCGAAGACCGGCTTTCCCAGTTCAAGGGCGCGGATGGCGATTGCCGGCTGCAGGCTCGGCAGGGTGGCGATGGCAACCGCGTCGATCTCGGGATGCTCGATCAGGTCCCGCCAGTCGCCGAATGCCAGGGGGATACTGGCGGCGGTGGCGAGCTCCCTCGTTCGCGCGGCGTCGCGTCCTGCCAGCGCGACGACCTTGCAGCGCGAGTCCAGCCGGAAAGCCGGCAGCTGGACAAGACGACCGAAGTTGCAGCCCACTATTCCAATTCGAACCAATAAAGGCTCCGATCGCTGTTCAAGACCGCAGAGGACGATTGGCGATCATCGCAATGCGATGAACGATTTCAGCTCCGCCAGCAGCAGCGCGCCAAGATGCAGTTGCGAGACAAATTCGCCGGACTTGATCATCTCCACAAGCTCGGCCGTCGTCGCCAGCCTGACTGCGATCCCCCGCTCGGGCACGAAGTCGGCCACGCGTTCGCCGGTTTCGAGAAAGAAAGAATGAATACGATTGCTCAAGCGGCCGCTGCACGGTGACGCCGCACCCAATGGATAGATCGCCCGCGTCGGATAACCGGTCTCCTCGAGCAATTCGCGCCGGCAACCTTCCGCGAGATCCTCGCCAGGTTCGGCGAGGCCGGCGGGTAATTCCCAGGTGAAGGCTTCCAGCGCAGGGCGATACTGGCGAACGATCGGAAAATGTCCGCTCGGCGTCCGCGCGACGATCGCGAGGTAATCCTGTTGGCCGACGGCGTGATAGATCTCGGGCGCTGAGCCCGGTGCGAACTCGATCTCCCGCGCCACGATATCGACCCATGGCGACACCTTGATGGTCTGCCGCGACTTCACTCGTGGCCATTGTTCGGACATGCGCTAATTCGTCTGTGTTGGTTTGTATCGCATGGCAACCGTGTGTGGCGGCCGACGAAGATAGGTGGTGGCAAAGGCATATCGGTACCAGCGCAGATAGGCCGGCAGCCATTTCAGCACACGAAACCTGCTCGCGCCATGCTTGCGCTCGAACCAGCGCGCCGGGACCTCGCCGACGCGCCAGCCGAGCCGGTGGACTTTGACCAGCAGTTCGATGCTGTAGCAAAATCCCTCGTTCGATTCGATCTCGATCAACTCGATCACGCGGCGCGAGAACATGCGAAAACCGCTGGTCGGATCTCGGGTCGGAAGTGCTGCGAAATGGTGCAGCGTAAACGCCGCCGTTCGCACCAATGCGGCCTTGAGCCAGGGACAGCCCTCCATCGTGCCGCCCGGCAGGAACCGGCTCGCGCAGACGATGTCGCTACCATCGCGGACCAGCGCGACCATGCTGTCGACGATCCCGGCGTTGAAATCGTCGTCGGCGGGATAGACCACGACGATGGGGGCGGTGCTGGCTCTGAATCCGGCCATCACGGCGGAATGGGCGCCGCGGCCGTGATTGCGCACGAAGCTCACATCGAGGCCTGGATAGGCTGCGGGATTTTCGCGTACGGCCGGCAGGGTGTTGTCTTCCTCGAAATCATAGCAGATCAGCACCCGCGCCGGCGTTCTCATCTGCTTCGCCAACGCGCCCAGCGTCGCGAGGATGTTCGAGCCTTCGTTGTAGACGGGAACGACGATGTCGAGCTGATAATCCGTCATCGCGTGCCTCTTCGGCCGATGGTCACGATCGCTCTCAGTCCAGCTCTGCTAGGCAATGAGGTTGGCACCTTCAAGAAATCCCCACACGTCGACCACCGGCTTGCCCTTCAAATCCGCTGATTTGTAGCTGCCATGAGGGGTACAAAGGATCAGAATGTCGCTTCGTGCAATCACCTCGTCCAGCGGCAACAGCTCCGGATCGACGGTCACGAAGGGGTCCGTGGTCAGCACGTCATGCGCGAAACCCTTCAATATCTTCTTGAACTTGTAACTCAGCGATGCCCGCACGTCGTCGACCTCCGATTTGAAGGCCATTCCCAGCAATCCGACCGTCATCTTTGCCAGATCGTAGCGCCGCCTGAGGTCGCTGATGACGTGAAGTGGCAATCCTTCGTTGACCAGCATCGCCGCGTTGCCGAGGGAAAATTCGTTGCGGGCAAAGGCGGTCAGCTGCATCGTATCCTTCATCAGGCAGGGCCCGGCGGCGTATCCGGGCTTTGGGATATTCCTGGCGCGCGGATAATTGTGTTTCATCGCCTTCAGGATGCGCTGGTAATCCAGCCCTGCCGACTGTGCGATCAGGTAGAACTGGTTCGTCGTGGCAAACTCGATGTACCGATAGGCATTGCCGAACAGCTTGGCGAATTCGGCTTCGATCGGTTCGAGCAAGACGATCTCGGGCGCGATCGTCTGGAACAAGGCGGTTGCCTCTGCGACCGCTTGCGGCGTCGTGCCGCTGACGATCTGCGGCATCCGGCTCAATTCCTCGATGCCGTATCCCTGTACGATCCGCTCCGGGCAGAACGCAACTTTCAAGTTGCGCTGTTTGCGTTTCAGATGCGTATCGATGCTGTCGGTCGTTCCAGGATAAAGCGTGGAACGCAACACCAGGAGCTGTCCATCGTCCAGATATGGCAGCAAAGCGTCAATGCAATTCAAGATGACGTGGCGTTCCGGATTGAGAAATTCGTCGACCGGCGTGCCGATCGTGACGATGACGGGACCAGATGCCGAAATCCCGCCGGGCGTGCTGGTGAAGATCAACCTGTTGTCGCGTAGCGCGCCCTGAAGCAGTTCCTCGGCCCCGTACTCAATAAAGGGCAGGCGCCCGGATTTCAGGGCAGCGAGGCCGTCGAGGTTGAAGTCGTTGACGTTGACGGTCAGCCCCTTGGCCGCGAAGGAAAGAACCAGCGGAATCCCGACATGTCCCGCGCCGCCGACGATGGTCAGGTCGGCGGTTCGGGCGTCTTTCGTTTGGTTGCTGGCTGCAAGGTCGACGACGCTCAAGGCTTTTCACCATAGGTTAGGACGAGGGAACGAAACGGCCTCATGAAGCGGGGTGCGAACAGGGTGCGATCGACGACATTGTAGATCGGCAGCGCCCAGCGCAGCTTCGGCGAAGCTATGTAGCGATAGCTTATGTTAGAGAGATAATCGATGCCGACCTTGAAGCCCACGCAACGGAACGTCTCGGCAATCTGTCGCGCCAGGATCGGTCGTTCGTTCTCGGTGACGCCGATCGAGCTGTAAAAGGGAGACGACGGGTCACGGTAGAGGAACCTGAAGGGGTTCATCCGGTTCGGATCAAATGCCGCAAATGCGCCGCCGTGCTTGAGCACGCGAAAAACCTCGCGCGCGCAAGGCGAGGGATCCGGAAGATGATGAAGCAGTCCGCTCAGCAGGACACCATCAAGGCCTTCGCCCGAAAATGGCAGATGCTCCACGTCTGCTTCCAGAAGTTCAATGCCGGGATATTTGGCGCGTCCCAACGCAATGAGCTTGGGACTGAGGTCGAGCCCGATCGCGCGATAACCCTGCTTGTTCAAGAGATCGGTAAAGGCGCCAGAGCCGCAGCCGAGGTCGGCGACGCGCGCCCCCGGCTTGAGCCCGGCCAGCTGCATGCATGTCGTCACCAGCCGAAGGCTGCTTTCCGGCGTGAAGACATCGTAGTCGTCGATCGCGGCATGGGCGTCGAAGAATGCGATCTCCTTTTGCTTGTCTTGCACGGCCAACGCCATCCCGAAATCCTAAGACGCCTCCGCTGCGGTAGAATAGGCTGAGGCTCTAGCCCTTTGTTTTCGCTCAATGTTTGGACATAACCGAGCTTACGCGCGTGAAGAGGCTCTAACATGGCAGGGCAGGATCGGCAACGATCCACTCGTCATGCCCGCTGGCGCGCCAAGCGATTGGCGGGGCGTGGTTCCTCCGGGATATCCGCGCGACAAGGCGTCAGCCCCTCGGGATGAGCTTGTAGACAATTCCCCGGCCCGCCGACGTCCCAAGCTCTCTCAGTTCATACCTGTCCAGCCGCAGCTTCAGCTGGTCCTGCTTGTTGGGCAGAAGCCGGATAGCGTCGGCAAAGAGGTAGGTATTGTCCGGGTCCCACCGATGATCCTTGACGGTCTGGCTGACAAACCTGGTGTCGGTCGTATTGAAGTTGGCGAGCACACCTCGCCGGCGGGCGTAGTAGAGATATTCGGGATTGCTGACGTCTTCGTCGGTCAGATAGAGCACGTAGCCGTCGGCCGGGACGAGTTCCTGGAGACTTTTTCCGATCTCGATACTCATCCTGTTGCCACGGTAGTTCAAGGACTGCAGCGAATAAGCGTAGTAGATCGATCCAAATATCGCCGCGACCGCCATGAACGCGAAGGCCCTGGCATTGGCGGCGAAGGGCGATCCGATCAGCGCGTAAAAATTCAAAAGCCCAACGCTCGCCAGAGCGCAGTAGATCGGAAGCAGCGGCAGAGCATAATAATCGTGGCGGAAGAAGACGTTGAAGAAAATGACGATCATCACGAAGGAGCCAACGACAAGGCCAAGCAAAGTCCGCTGCGGATCGCGTGGCTTTTTCACGAATTGTCGAACGACGCGCCAAAGGCCCATCAGCGCCAGAGGCATGAACGGGGGGAACAAATATTCCAGCATAAATCGTTCGCCGATATCGCGCCACGGCTCAAGCTCGAAGCGTTCCGCGACAGGTCCCAAGTACCAGCTGAGTCTGAAAGACTCATTGTAGTTTGCGGCTTCGGATATCTGGCCGTAGTTGAAATATGATCGTTCCAGCACGAACGCCGCGACCGCAGCGGCGATCACCAGACCGAAGAGAATCGCATCGACCCTGCGGAGGACGCGCCATCGCGCGGCCCATATCAGGTTCCAGGCATAAGCAACGGCAAACAGGGAGTAGATCGATAACTTGATCAGCGTGGAGGCGACGCCGAGAACGAGCGCCGTATAGAAAAAGCCCCACCACCGCTCGCGTTCGTAACGCAACAGGAGATAGAACGACAGATAGCTGGTGAAGGTCGCCAGGATATCCGGATAAAGCCCAAAGGTGTTCTGTATCGAGAGCGGAGACAGCGCGAGCAGGAGCGTCGTCAAGAGTGAGGCCGTTGTTCTGATGCCTATCTCAGTCAGAATCTCGTAGAAGATCAGAGAAATCCCGACAAAGATCGCCAGGTTGACGAGCCGTCCAGCCCGCACCGCGCCAATGTTGAGGATGTCGCTTACCTTCGCTGCGACATATTGATAGATCGGCGTGTCGTAGAACACGATGCCAAAATCGTAGGTCTGGTCGTATCGTTCGAGAAAGCCGAGTTTCGGGCCGGGATAGGGCTGGGCCTTCAGGCTGTCGATCTGGTTCGCCACCATCGCCTGCCGGAACGTATGGCTGCCGCCGATGTCTTCGGAAAAATAGACAAGCCGCAGGCACAGGCCGAAGGCAATAATCAAATAGAGATAGAGCCTTGTTTGGCGATCAGGGGCGAGGGCAGGAGCATTCGTCATGTCGGCTGTCCAAAGCGTACGCGGACAATCGAGCGGCCGCGGCGCGGCCCCCGCGCGATTGTCATGTGGTTGGAAGGAGCGGGAACATCGACGGGGTAAACATCCGGAGCGCGTCTCAAGCCGGCTCCTCGACCCGCCGCAGATCGACCGTCATCGGCAAATCCTTGTCGCAATAACCTTCGATCGCCAGCCGCCAGACCGTCTCGCCGCTATCGGCGGCAGTCTGAACGAAACCCAGCCGGCTATAATGATCGCGCACCAGTTCATTGCGGGCCGTTGGGATAAAGCGTCCGATGATCTCGCTTATTCCCATCCCACGCGCCTCCGCGACGAGGTGCTGAAGGATGGCTTCTTCGACGCGGCGGCCGAGAACCCGGCACGACATGATCCAGCTGTCGACATCCCAGCGCTGCTCCGTCCGACGGCATATGACCGTCGAAATCATCCCGTTGTCGCCGAAAATATCCTCGAGGCGGGCCTGCACCGTGATCGCATCGGGATCGGATTGCAGCGCGGCAATCTCGGTCTCGCTGTAGCGGCGGGTGGTCAGGTTGAACTGGTTCGACTTGGAAATGAGCTGCGTAATTCGCTTGCGGCCGGCTCCGTCGAACGGAGCAATCGACAGCCTCATGCCGAGCGAGCGCAGATAGTCGTCGTGATTGCCGATCCGTTCCATCTGCGCCGCCCGCAGCGCGTTGGCCTTGTAAAAGCCAGCGCGAAGCCGGTCTTCGTTCGAGAACGCGGCCTGTTCGAAATATCCCGCGGCCTGAACCACCATCAGCCAGTCGCTCGGATCCTCCGGCAATTCCGGGACGGCGACGGACGGCAAGGCGTCGCGGACGCGCTTGCGCTCGGCGGGGTTGTCGTCGAGGAAGACGAAGCAATCGAGGCCCAGATCGATCGCGTCCGCAATGGCCTTGATGTTGGCGGCCTTGTCCTCCCAATTGACCCGGAACGCGACAATGTCGTCTTCCTTGAGCACCATCTCAGGATGATTGCGGAAGGCATCGAGCGCGATCGCTTCGTCGTTCTTCGACGACACGCACAGGATGATGCCGCGCTGCTTCAGCGCAAGCGCCATCCGCTGCAATGCCGCATGCGCCTCGCCGAGCGGGCTTCCACTGCCGAGCACAAGCCCCTCGATGCCGTCGTCGCCGACGATACCGCCCCACATCGTGTTGTCGAGGTCGAGCACGAGCACCCGGCGCGAGCGGCCCATCTGGCTTGCCAGAATCCGCATGATGTTGTCGGCGTAGAGCGGGATCATGACGGTGGCGAACGGATACTTCGCCGCATACCAGTAGCGTCCGGCCGACCATGCCGACAGCCCGACCAAGTTGGCCAGTGCATTGACGTCGAGCACAAGCCGCGAGCCCTGGCGGGCCTGACGCGCGAGGCGGCGGTTGAATTCGGTCGTGAGAAAGCGGGCCGTGCCCGGCAGGCCCAGGTCCATGTTGAACCGGGTTGCATCCGGATCGTCCGCCAGGGTCTGCAGGATGATCGGGCGCGCGGTCGCCGCAGTTGCCACGTCGGCAATCCGCGAGATGCGGGCAAGCGCTGCATCGATCATCTGCTCCGCCGCCGCTGCATCATCGAGCGGGGAAGCGAGCTTCAGCATGCGGCTGTCGGAGGCGACAAGGACGAAATCCGGCGGGTTCTGCTGCAGCGCGCCGCGGTTTCTGTCCAACCAGGGTTCGGGCTCTTCATACTCGGCCACCACGACATCGAGCAGGACTCTGAACCGCATTGCGGTGGCGATCAGCGCATCGGCGAGGTGCGAAACGGTGCTTGCCGACAGGATCAGGAGCCTGACCGGCAGCAGTCCCTGCTGTCTTGCGTCGGAATGGAAATTCGCAGGCGCCGATTTGGCAATGCCACGAAGCTTGCGGCCGATCGACCGAAGCTCGGCCTCCCCCCAGCCTGCCTGCGCCAGAGATTGCAGCGCCGACAGGGCCTGCAGCGGGTCGGCTGGCAGCGCAGCGAGTAGGCCGCGCAAATTGCCCGGAGGGCGCGGAAGCCAGGGAAGCTCACTGAGCGAGAGTTTTGCTGAGGGTGCCGACACCTTGGAACTCGCTTGACTAGCCGCGCTGTTTGATCGCGTCGACGAACTGTTTCACCGAATTGATCTGCTCGATTTCCGTCAGGCTGAACTGAATGTCGAACTCGCTCTCGAGGCCGCTCACCAGCCTGATGTGGGCGAGGCTGTCCCAGGCGCTGAGGTCTTTCTGTCGGGTGCCCAAATCGACCACCAAGGCATCATCGTCAAGCTCGGTGCGGAAGATGTCCTGGACCCTGGCGAGGATGGCGTCGGAGGAAGACAGTTTTTCGGACGCATGATCCATCAGCTTGCCGATCCCTTCGAAGGCACAAATAGCTCCGGTCTTGGAACTGGCTCGATATACATGGTAATGCCCTGCCGACCAAGGGTGACCGCGCGCTCGATGAAGGGCCGGGCGTCCGCGGCAAGCATGCGCAGATTCGAGATTCTGGCCTCGGTACAGATATCCGGGCCGAAATGGCGGCGCAGCCGCTTCGGCCTGATATCGCCGATCCGGCGCAGAAATTCGTGCTCGCCGGTTTCGCCGCTGGCACGTTTCCAGCGGTATTTGATCGTGCCGTCGAAGACCCGCCGAAAGAACGGAACTTCGTCATAGAGCAGGCATTCGGCCGCATGCAACGGGGTCATGTACTCAAATCCGGCACCCAGTCCAAGCATCCGCGCATCGAGTTCGGCGAGCCGGCAAAACGGGCTTTGCGGGCCCCAGGGCAGCAGCGTGAGATGATGATCTCGGATCAGAAAATCCGCCTGGGGACCGATCGCGCAAACTGACGAGCCGAGGTGGATGCTCCTGCGCACGTCGGGAAGGCGGCGAAACACCTCGCATAGCAGCCCGGTGTAGACCGGCGCCTTGTCGACCAGAAAGACCTTGTCCGGGTTTTGATCGATCGGAAACGCCGGCATTGCCAGAGTTCCCGCAGGTCCAAGCAGGTCGAGCAGCATCTCGATCATTTCGCTCGGGCGCAGCGGAACGTTGTAAAATTCGTTCCATGACGACTGCACCCAGAGCGTCCTCCCCGGCGTGACCCCGAGGTCAATCAGACCTTGCCGCAAGTCTGCGACCGCGACCGGCCGGCGGTAGATCTTCTTCGCAAGACGTAGCCTTTGCTCGCGCACAAAGCTGCCCAGATCGCTTCGGCCAAGTAACCTCCGGGCCAAATGCTTGGCCGCATTGCGCGCGACACGAGACATCAGAGTTAACGGACCGGCTCGGACGAGTTAAAGGGACGAGGCCGGCGGCTCGCGCCGTGCCATCTGCTGGACCTCATATACGACCGGAAGCATGACGTCCAAAGCGTCTTCGGCGCTGGCAACGCCAATGGTCGCAGTCTGATCGGTCAAGATCCGCGGCAGGCGCCGGCACAGGATCGCGATGTGCGGCATGAACTCATTGAGATAGCGCGCAAGCGTTTCTCCCGCGCTTTTCGCCATCGCGTATTCGGCCGTGGTGTTGAGGCCGTGCTCGATCGCAACCGTCGAGGGATAGAACACCGCGAGCTTGTCCGAGCGGTCGCGAACCAGTGTGGTACAGAGATCGAAGAAACTATCGACGTAGAAATCCAGGAATGTCCGCAATTTCGCTGCTTCATAGAGGCCGGATTTCCGCACGAAAATTTTTGGGGTCGCAAAATAGTAGCAGCAATCGACCGGCTGAATCGCCCCAAACTGTTCGCCCGACGGGAGTAGCGCATCGTAGTGCAGGATATCGCAGGAGCCGCCGGCCCGGCGAATCTCGCCCGCGACGAGCTCCGCCGCCTCGCGGCCGTCCCTGTAGGTGATCACGGGATGGCCGCCACCGGCGGCGACGATCTTGGCCGTGACCGCGCCGAGGCCGCGGGAGCCTCCCACGATGAGCGATTTCTGCCCGGCAAAGGGGCGCTCCGAGATGCGCGCGGAGACTTCCGTCATTCCGGCCTGGGACGGGGGCGGCAGTCGCGCAAACGCGTCCAGCCTACCGGTCGTGCCATAGCCGGAAACGTCGATCTGCAACGACCGAAACCGCGCGTCGAGCTTGCCTACCGCGTAAGCGAGGGCCCGGTTGCGATCGGCCTGCTGATGGAAGTTGATGTTGAGGCCGGCAAACAGCGAGTGCAGACCGGGGCAGTGCATGCCGACAATTTGCGACGTTGCCAGCAACGCCTTGATGCCGTCCGTACCGATGGCGGTGACGAGCGCGGGAAAGAGCGCCCCAAAGTCGGCATCGGCAATCGCAGCTGTGCCGGTCAGTCCCGAAAACTCGTCAAAGGCCGGATTGGCCGGCTGCAACAGCGGGCGCGGCGATGCTGGTGTGAGCGGCCGGTGACTCGCAGCCACCTTTCCTGGCTCGGATGAGAGCTTGACCAGCGCGACGACAACATCTGCGGCGACGACTTCGATGTCGATCTGCTGGCCGGTCCGCTTCTTGAACCTGACAGCGGCGATTTCGTCGAGATAGAGCGGTTGTGGGAATCTGGCTGATATGTTTGCGACCGTCATCGGGAAGGCCTGCAGCACCGCATTCGCGGCCCAGACAAGCGTATGCACGCCATGCACGATCGGCGCGCCGGCCTGCGTCCGTCGCGCGAAGCTCTGCTCCAGATGAATCGGATTGAAGTCCGACGAGAGGCGCGCGAAGCGCGTCTGATCGTCGAGGCTGAAGACGCGGCTCGCGAAGAGGTCGGTCATCGATTGTCCCGCGATCCTGCTCTGAAAGCCGTCGGCTCGACGCGACGTGTCCGGCGCTCCAAATCGTCGAACGCGCTCGTGACGCACCCGATCACGGCGGCTTCGATGCGGTCGGCCTCGAAATGGCCCGACAGGCCAAAGAGCGGCTGAAATCCCTCGACCTCGTAGCCGCCCTCCGCGACCTGCGTTGCCGTGGAAAGATAGCCAAAGAGCGCGCCCGCGTAACCCGCATAGAGGCGGATGCCGCCCGCGGGAGGTGGTATTGCCCGGTCGAGAATGCCTTGCCAGGACACCGTCACTTCTGCCGACAGAGCTACGATTTCCAGTTGCCCGCCGATCCGAACGATCTGTGCCGACAGCGCCTTGGCGGGCGTTGAACCGGAGAAAAACGCATCGAGCGCAAGGCTCGCCGACCCGCATTGCAGGTTTTCCGGCGTCAGCGTTCTGGGGGGTCCCTGCAGGATGTCCCGGACCCTTGACGCCATGCTCTGGCTCCAGCGCTTCCAGTCCTCAGTCGTGCAGCCGGCAAATCCGGGACCTGACACGAGCGTGCGGACCAGCCGCTGGAAGCGCTGGCGGAGGCCGAGCTTCAGTGAACTTTCGATATTCGGTCTGACATCGCCGCAGAATCCCTGCACAAAGACGCAAGGGATGTCTCCGAAGCGCTCCCGCAGCGCGTGCCTGATGGCTCCGGGATAATCGGCGCTGATAGCGTTGTCGGGAATAACTGCGGTCGGATGACAGGCATAATGCCACAGGACCGCCAGCACCTGATCGTCTCTGGTCCGGCGGAGGAGGAGGACGGTTGCCCGCTCGTCCACTGGCCCCGTGGGATTCGGCGCCAGGGCGAAACTCGTGAACCTGAACCCATAGGTCCGCCCGAGGGTTGGGAATGGCCAATGGCGCCGCCGGTTGATGGAATGCTGCAGCCGCCCCTGCAAAGCGCTCAGCTCGATTTCGGAGGGCTGTTGGTCTTCAATGCGGCGAACCAGATTGTCCGCGGCCTCCGCGAGAGCTTCGACCAGTTGTGGATCCGGCACGCCAAGGCTAGCGCAGGCCCGGTCGGTTGCCGGCGCCGAGTGTGTGTGAGATGCGAGGAGGACGATGTCGTCGGACTCAAATCCCCGAGCCTTTAGCTTCGAGCGGATCATGTCGGCCAGCTCGGACCCGACGATCATGAGGTCGAAGCTGAAGATCAGACAGCGGCTTTCGCCGCATTCGAGGAGAAGGGCCGAGATCTCGATCGGATCGAGGACGCTGGAGGTCGGGTTGCGGCGCGACGCATAGCCGGCAAGGCGTACCTCGCGGTCGCGCGGGGTTACATCGCATGAGGCTGCGCGAGCTAACAATGGAGCGGGAGTTCCTTCCTTGAGACCGGGAGCCGCAAAATAGGGGAATAGGATGCGGAAATCGAGCCTCTTGTCTGATGTCGCGCGGCACAATATGGCTTGGCATCCGGTGCGGACCGATGCTTGTCCCGCCGGTTCGCCAAGACCGAGCATGCATCCCGTGACCAGACGGAAGCTTGCGCGCATCCAGCCCACCCGAGCGGGAGCGCGGCCCGGCAACATTCGTGAGGACACGTGGCGCCTTTGACGTCGAGCCGTGCGCGTCGCATTTTTGGCGGATGGTCGGCCAATCTCATCATGCTTGTGCTGGCGCTGACCCAGCAGATCATCCTGATTCCGCTGTTCCTCAGGTACTGGTCGGGCGATACGCTGTCCGCCTGGCTGACGATATTCGCCGCCGGCAATCTCGTTCTGGTTGGCGATGCCGGTCTGCACGGCTGGTCGCTGAACCGCTTCCTTTCGTTCAAATCGCGGGATGATCGCGACCGGCGGACCCGCCGCTACTATGGTGCAGCGTTTCGGCTTTTTGCCTGGCTCACCGCGCTCCTGGTGGCGCTGGTTCTCATCCTGTTCGTGCTGATCGCACCATCGCATGCACTCGGATTTTCCGGGCAGCCGGGCTTCGACCTCGCGTTCATGCTCATGACGTTGGGCATGATCCTGACCCTTCCCGCGAATCTCGCCAGTTCGCTGTACCGCGCCGGCGGACTTTACGGGCGCGTGGTCGGTGTGCAGGCGTGGGGGACGGCCGTTGGCCAACTCGGGCAGATCGTCGGTGTGATTGCGACGGGAAGCCTGTTGGCTGTCGTCGTTGCCTATGTGGCAGGCCAGCTTGCGACCGCCGCCTTTATCATGTTCGCTGACGTACGACAGCAGTTTCCTGTCATTGGTGGTGGCGCGCGCCCGCGGCTTTCCCTGCGCTGGACGCTCGGACAATTCGTCGGCGCTTTTCCCTTTGCGGTGATGAATTTCGCCGAGGTCGGGCTTACCTATGTTTCCGTGCTGCTTATCGGCGTCTTCGTCTCGGACCGCATTGCGATCGCCCAATGGGGACTGACGCGAACCATCGCGAGCCTGCTTCGCGGACTCTGCACCCAGATGACGCTGCCCCTGGCGGCCGAACTGGGCCACGATCACGCGATTGGCGCGCGCGACAGCCTGCGAGGACTTTACGCCAGGGGATCCGTCGTCCTGATCCTGTTCGTCAGCGTCGTGACCTCGGGGACGTTGGCGTTCTGGCGGGATTTCTTCGAGATCTGGACCCACGGCGCAATCGCCTACAATGCGACGCTTGCCATCGTCCTGCTGCTCGGCACCTGCATCGCCGCACCTGCCATCCTTGCCCTGAGCTACGCCAACTACAGCGATCGCGGACCTCTGTTGCTACGGACCAAATCGTTGCAGGTTGCGATCTTCCTGCTGCTGTCGCTATTGCTGATTCCGATCATGGGGCCGTTGGGCGCGGCGATCGCGCTGGTGTCGAGCGACGTCATCGCGCAGCTGGGGATTCTCTTTACGATCATTGTGATTGAAACCTTGAACCGTCCGCTGCGTCACGTTGCACTGTTGTTTGCGATCATGCTGACGGTCGTACCGCTCGGTGCCGGACTCGGCGCATTGCTCGGGCATCTCTTGCCCGGGACCGGGATGGCGCATTTCCTGGGCGAATGCACGCTTTGGCTGATCGCCGTGGCGCTATTGTCCACCCCTCTCGCCAGCAGGGCGTTTCGCGAGCGTTTGATCGCCGTGATACCAAGCTAGCGGTTAGCGCTCCCGGCCTGGCGGATGAGATACTGGCCGTAAGCCGTGCCCTTCATCGGCTCGGCCAGCCGCAGCAGTTGTTCGGCATCGATGAAGCCCTGGGTGAAGGCGACTTCCTCGGGGCAGGCGATCTTCAGACCCTGGCGCTTCTCGACGATATGGATGAATTGCGAGGCTTCGAGCAGCGAATCGTGGGTGCCGGCATCGAGCCAGGCGTAGCCGCGGCCGAAGCGCTCGACATGAAGCTCGCCGCGTTCCAGGTACCATTGATTGAGATCGGTGATCTCCAGTTCGCCGCGGGCCGATGGCTTCAGCTCCCGCACGGCATCGACGACCCGCGCGTCGTAGAAATAGAGGCCGGTGACGGCGTAGTTCGATTTTGGCGACTTCGGCTTTTCGACGATCCGCAACGGGCGATAGGAGGCGTCGAACTCGACGACGCCGTAGCGCTCGGGATCGTCGACCCAGCACGCGAACACCGTCGCGCCGTGCGGCTGGCTTGCCGAATCCCGCAGCAAGGCGCGCAGATTGTCGCCATAGAAAATATTGTCGCCCAGGATCAGGGCCGACGGATCGCCGGCCAGGAATTGCCGGCCGATCAGGAAGGCCTCTGCGATGCCGCCAGGATGGTCCTGGATGGCAAACGAAAGTTCAATTCCCCATTGGCGGCCGTCGCCGAGCAGGCGCTGGAATTGCGAGATCTCGTCGGGTGTCGTGATGATCAACAATTCGCGAATGCCCGCAAGCATCAGCGTCGTCAGCGAATAATAGATCAGCGGCTTGTCGTAGATCGGCAGAAGTTGCTTGGAGGTGGCAAGCGTCAACGGATAGAGCCGCGTGCCCCGGCCTCCAGCCAGGATAATTCCCTTGCGTTTCATGCTCGAGGCTCTTTTCCGATCCAGTTCTTGAACAGCCTCGTTAACACGCGGGATTGCCCATCTCAAAACGCTTCAGACCGGCGTACCGGTTGGCCCGAAACCGCAAGCAAGCGGTGGGCGCCGATCATGGCCAGGTTCGGGATCGGGTCGGGATGCTCGATCTAAAATGATGTAATATCAACGTTGTACGGCAAAATATCGACCGCGTTGCGAGTTCTCCGAAGGTCCTATAGGAAGGGGCGATGCCTTGGCAAACGGGATGACCGATAGCGCCCGGCGCATCCCCCGACGGACCGGCAAGGCAACATGTCAAAGCGCGTCTACTGCACCTACTTCGACCACAACTATCTGTCGCGCGGCCTCGCCCTCTATGACTCGCTTGCGCGACACGCGCCCGGCGCGCGCCTTTGGGTGCTTTGCCTGAGCGACGCGTGTTACACGGCCCTGACCGCGCTCGACCTGCCCGATCTCGTACCGCGGCGGCTTGCGGATTTTGAAGCCGCGGAGCCGGAGGTTGCCGCGACACGGGGTGACCGGAGCCTGATCGAATATTACTTCACCTGCTCGCCGGCCTGGAAGCTCTACGTCCTCAACAATGACGTGGAAGCGGAGTGGGTCACCTATCTCGACAGCGACCTGTTCTTCTTTGCGTCACCCGATCCAATCTACGACGAAATGGGAGATGCGTCGTTCGGCATCATCCCGCATCGCTTCGCCAGGGGGCTGGAATACCGGCAACGCTTCGGCATCTACAACGTCGGATGGGTGAGCGTGCGGCGTTGCGACGAAGGCATTGCAGCGCTGCGCTGGTGGCGCGAGCGCTGCATCGAATGGTGCCACGATTTCGTCGATGGCGATCGCTTCGCCGACCAGCGCTATCTCGACCGGCTGCCCGGCCTGTTTCGCAACGTGCACATCATCGAAAACCTCGGGGCCAATCTGGCGCCGTGGAATCTCGCGGATGTCGGTCTGGAGTGGCGCGATGACGCGATGCTGATCGCCGGCCGCTACAGGTTGATTTTCTTTCATTTTCACGGCGTGCGGCGATCAGGGCAATACTATTTCAACAGTCACCGGGTCTTCCGCGCGCCATTCCCGAAGCTGGTGCGGGAGCGGATCTATCAGCCTTATGTCGCGGCGCTGGCTGCAGCCGAAGGCGAGGCAAGCCCGCATCTCCACCCCGGGCCAGGCGAAATCGTTCGAACTCTGGCCGTGGGCAATCCGCTGGATCATCTCTTGAATGTGCTTCGCAAGGCGAGGACGACGATCTATCGCGGCATCGACGTCGTCACCCGGCGCGCCATTGCCGCGCCGCAGAGTCCGAGCCTTAAGTCTCGCCAGACTTCCCGAGAGCCGCAATGCGCCTCCTGATCCTTGGCTATTCCTCGATCGCGGAACGGCGGGTCATCCCCGCGGCCGCAAATGTCGCGGCGATTACCGAGATTTCGATCGCCAGCAAAGGTCGCGCGCAACCGGCTGGCTGGTCCAAGGCGGGTCGTTTTTTCAGGGATTATCAAACGGCGCTGCAGGAGAGCGATTCGGATATCGTCTATCTCTCATTGCCAAATGCCATGCACGAGCACTGGGTCATGACGGCGCTTGCTGCGGGCAAGCATGTCATCGTCGACAAGCCGGCGATGATGACGCTGGAGGGGAGCGAACGCGCGGTCGCGGAAGCGCGCAGCTCCGGGCGTCTCCTCGCCGAGGCGACGGTGTTCGGCTATCATCCCCAGTTCGAGACACTGACCGAGTTTCTCAGGCAAACCGGTCCGCTGACCCACGTCGCAGCCCAGTTCATCATTCCGCCGCTGCCGATTGGCAATTTCCGCAACCACGCGGAACTTGGCGGCGGCTGCCTGCTCGACATGGGACCTTACGCCGCCGGCGCGATGCGAATTCTGGGCGGAGGTCCGCCAACAGATATCGCGGCCCTCGCCGGCGGCCGGCATGCCGAGACCGGTGTCGACATGGGCTTTTCGGTTCAGGCCCGGCTCGCCAATGGCGCGATATTTTCCGGCCATTTCAGTTTCGAGGGCGAATATCAAAATCGCCTGCTGATCGTGGCTCGTTCCGGGTCTGTGATAATAGAGCGCGTCTTCAGCCCACCGCCCGACCACCGGATGGAATGGCGGCGGCGCGTTCGCAACCAAGAAAGCGTTGCGGCATTCGAGCCCGCCGATACATTCGCATTGTTTCTGGAGGCGGCGTGTCGCGCGGCCACAGGCGGCGATCACGAGAGGTTCACCCGCGCTTTGCTTGACGATGCCGAGTGCCGGCATCGGATCGCCGAAGCACTCAATCAGAACTCCACTTAATCCTTAGGCCCGAGACGAAATGCCGATCAATGTATGGGACTATCTTCGCGAGTATGACGAGTTGCGTGACGAGATTCTGTCCGCCGTCGATCGCGTCTTCCGTTCGGGCCGGCTGGTCCTGGGACAAGAGGGGATCAAGTTCGAGCGCGAGATGGCGTCCTATCTCGGCGTGACCGGTGGCGTGGGCGTCAACAGCGGCACCGATGCGATCTATATCGCGCTCGCCGCGTTGGGGGTGAAGGCCGGCGACGAGGTCATCACCGTGCCGAACACGGCGGTGCCGACAGTCTCGGCGATCCGCACCCTCGGCGCGACGCCAGTTTTCGTCGACGTGCGCGACGACGACTTCCTGATGGACGTCGATCAGGTCGAGGCGGCAATCACGCCGCGCACCAGGGCGATCGTTCCGGTCCACCTCTATGGCCAGTGCGCCGACCTCGATCCGTTGATGGCCATCGCCGAGCGGCACGGATTGAAAGTGATGGAAGACTGCGCGCAATCGCAAGGCGCGCTCTACAAGAATCACCAGTCTGGCAGTGTCGGTCACGCCGCGTCCTTCTCGTTCTACCCGACCAAGGTGCTCGGGGCCTATGGCGACGGCGGCATGGTGATGAGCCATGACGAGGCGGTGATCAAGCTGGCGCGCAGCCTGCGTTTCTACGGCATGGAGACGCAGTATTATTCCGAGCGCCACGGCTACAATTCGCGTCTCGACGAAGTGCAGGCTGCGATCCTGTCCCTGAAGCTGCCGCGCATCGAGGGCTGGATCGAGCGCCGCCGCGCCATTGCGGCGCGCTACAATCAGGCGCTTGCCGGAAGCGGGCTGGTGTTGCCGCGCGAGAACGCCCATAGCCGCCATAGCTACTATGTCTATGTGGTCGAACATCCCACCGATCGCGACGGCGTGCTGGAGCGGCTGGCCAAGCGCGACATCAATTGCAACGTGTCGTATCGTTGGCCGATTCACATCATGCGCGGCAGCGCCGATCTCGGCTATCGCGAGGGCCAGTTCCCGGTGGCGGAACGCAAGGCACAGCGGATCTTTTCGCTGCCGATGTATCCGCATCTGACCGACGCCGAAGTCGACACCGTCATCGATACGCTGAAGGACGTGATCTGATGGCCGAACGCGCGCATCTCGACTGGTTTCGCGAGCGGATCGCCCTGTCCCGCGCGATCGAGCCGAAGGATCCGGCGGCGCTGCTCGCATGGCTCGGAGCGCTGCGCAGCGCGATCCGGTTCAAAGCCGAGTTGATCGGGCTCGACGACGTGCGCGGCTGGTCGCGTGACGACAAGGGCAATGTCCGGCACAAGACCGGGCAGTTCTTCGGGATCGAGGGGGTCAGGATCGAAAGCGGCGACCTGCGCGAGGTCGCGTCCTGGGACCAGCCGATCTACACCCAGCCAGAGGGAGGCATCCTGGCGTTGCTGGCGCGCGAGACCGCCGCAGACGGCGTGCAGTTCCTGCTCAATGGCAAGGCCGAGCCGGGCAATATCGGCACGATCCAGTTCTCGCCGACGATCCAGAGCACATGGTCGAACATCCGGCGCGCGCATGCCGGAAAGCGGCCGCCGATGGTCGAGGTGCTCAACGCGGAAACAGGCGTGCGGTTCGTGTACCGCGCCGAGCACAATGAAGAGGGCGGCAGGTTCTGGCGCAAGTCGAACGAGAACATCATCGCATTCCTCGACGACGAGAGCGCGATCGAGACCGACATGAAGATGTTCTGTTGGGCCAGCCTCAGCCAGATCAAGGAGCTGGCGCTGATGGACAATCTGGTCAGCCCGTTCGTGAAGACGATCCTGGCGCCGCTCTGAAGGATCGCTGCTGCGCCTCAAATACCTGGTCTGGAAAATAAATACGTCTCGGTCGTCGAGTGATGACCGGTCTCGTCGAAGACGTCGTAGGGGATGCAGGCCCAGGTCTTGGCGAGCCGCAGCCCGGACCGCTCGCACAGCGTCATCAATTCCCGTTTGCCGAAGACGATTTCGACCACGGGCGCGCCGTAGGCGTATTTCCGCAAGTATGTCGTCTGATGGCTTTCGAACACGGGTACGGTGTGCAGGATGCAATGACGTGCGGCGACGCGCGCGGCCTCGCTGATCGCCGCCGCATAGTCGATGATATGCATCAATGAGACGCCGTTGAAGACGATGTCGAACGCGGCGTCGGGATGGGGCATCCTGGTGGCGTCGGCGACTTCGAACGCTCTCGATGGATAGCGTGCGCGGGCGCGCGCGATCATGGCTTGCGAATAGTCGATGCCGGTATAGCTGACGCCACCGTCGAGCAGATCGTCGAAGACCTCCGAGTAGTATCCGCTGCCGCAGCCGACTTCGAGCAGGCCGGGATTGGTGATGCCGGTCGCCGCCACGGCGGCGGCCGCCACGGTGAAATCCAGGCGCGGCTCGCCGCGCTTCATGGCGGCGATCAGGCCCTGGTAGGCGCGTTCCTGACGCGCGACGGTGCGGGCCGTAAGCCATCCGCGCGACGACGTCGACAGCCGTTTCGCCTCCTCGACGCCGCTCAGGACCTGGTAGTCGGTCGAGGTCAGGATATGGCGGCGCAGAATCGGCGTCGCCTTGACGATCCGTTTTCCGACCTGTCGGATCAAGCGGGGAAGTGCCATGGCTATCGCCGCAGCTCCTGGACCAGCGCCAGGATCTCGGAAGCGCGGTGCCGGTAGGTGTGCTGCGCCCTGGTCCTCGCCTGGCCGGCTTGCGCGATGGCGTTGCGGCCCTCGTCATCGCCGAGATAGCGATCGATGACTTTGAGGCAGTCGTCGACCGAGCGCCAGACCGCGACGTCGCGATCGGGTGCGAACAGCGTGTCGAGACTAGCCTTGAAATCGGTGAGCAGGAACGCGCCGGCGCCGGTCGCCTCGAACAGCCGCATGTTGCCGGCCTCCGTGCCGGCGAAGTCGATGTGCGAGTTGAGCGTGATGCGCGAGCGGCGGAGCACCTGATACATGTCCTGGCCCCAGACCTCGCCCTGAAAACAGCGGCGCAGCGGCGAGGCGGAGGGCAGGGAGCTCGGAAGATTACCCCACAATTTGAGATCGTGCCGCATCGCCACGGCCTCCAGCAATGCAATCCGTTGCTGGTGATCGGCGGACACGCTGCCGACAAAGGATATCTCGACGTCCTGCACTGGTGCGGCGGGCAGGCGATCGAGGATGGATGGCTCGAACGCCAGGTGATTGACTTCGGATCGGACGCCTTGGGCGCGGAACACGTTCACGATCGCGGCGAGTTGCGACAGCATGAGATCGTAGACGGTCCAGTCGACGCCGCGCGGCGGTTCGATGCCGACCTGCCCGATCATGGTCGACTTGCCGACCGCCTTGATGCGCCGGACCAGGGCGGTGTCGACATGAAAGACGTCCTGGTTGAGCACGATTTCAGGGCGGAACTCCTCGACCTGGGCCAGCAGAATCCGGGTCATCGAGTCGTCCAGGCGTGGGCTCAGGCCGACCTTGCGGGCCAAAGGCCGCAGCATCGGTTTGAACGGCGCGAGGCTGCGTTGCAGCCAGCCCGGAAGCTGCTCATGACGGGCGGTGCGGCTCCCGACCGGCAGGTCGACGGTAAGGCCGCGTTCGCGGGCCCAGGCCGATTGCAGCCGCGGGTTATTGACGTGGATCTCCGCGGCCACGTGGCCAAGGGCTGCGAAATTCGTCGAATAGAAGTCCGCAACCCCGAACAGCGTTGCGTTCCGCGCGGCCATCTGCGCCGCGTAGGACGCGTGCTCGAGTTCGGGCTGGCTGCGGTAGAGCCATGCCAGAAAGCGCGGATAGTCCGCATTCAGGATGAGGATGCGCATCCTCTAGACCGCGATCCGAAAGCCGTAATTCTTGTCGATCCAGGCCTTGTAGGCGCCGCTGGTCACGTCGCGCCACCAGCCTTCCTGGTCGAGGTACCAGCGGACGGTGTGTTCCAGTCCGGCTTCGAATTGGATGCTGCTGCGCTCGCCGAGTTCGCGCGACAGCTTCGCAGCATTGATGGCGTAGCGGTGATCATGGCCCGGACGGTCGGTGACGAAGCTGATCAGCGAACGGCAGGAAATCCTGCCAGCCGCCGGGCATGACGGGAAGCGCGCGCCGAGCGCAGGGGCCTCGGCAAAGCAACGATCGATGCTGTCGCAGATCAGCCCGACGACATCGCGATTGCTCCGCTCATTGCCGCCGCCGACGTTATAGGTCTCGCCGGCGCGGCCGCGCTCGATCACCGCCATCAACGCGCGGCAATGGTCTGATACGTGCAGCCAGTCCCGGACATTGGAGCCATCGCCATAGATCGGCAGCGGCTTGCCTTCCAGGGCATGAATGATCATGAGCGGGATCAGCTTTTCGGGATGCTGATAGGGACCATAATTGTTCGAGCAATTGGTGATCAGCGCAGGCATGCCGTATGTCGAGACGTAAGCCCGCACCAGATGATCGCTGGCGGCCTTGCTGGCGGCATAGGGCGAGTTTGGACGATACGGAGAAAACTCGGAGAACGCCGGATCGGCCGGCTCGAGCGAGCCGTAGACCTCGTCGGTCGACACATGCAGAAAACGCGCGGTCTCGATCATATTGGTCCGTCGCCACGCATCGAGCGCTTCCCTCAGCATGGTGAAGGTGCCGAGCACGTTGGTCTCAAGGAATGCTTGGGGATCGACGATAGAGCGGTCGACATGGGATTCCGCCGCAAGGTGCAGCACGCGGGAGAAGGCATGCTCGTCGAACAGCCGCCGGATCAGCGCCGCGTCCCGGATGTCGCCTTTGACGAACTGGATGCTGCGGTCGGCGATCAGCGGCTCGAGGCTGCGTACGTTCGCGGCATAGGTCATGGCGTCGACCACGACCAGCCGATCTTGCGGGCGGATCGCGCGCCAGGCATGCACCAGGTTCTGGCCGATGAATCCGGCGCCTCCTGATATCAGGACGCTGTGCATGGGAGGCTCTTGGCTGTCTGACATGCTGGCAATTTCCTCGAACGGTCGATAGTCGTTCGGATACCGGGCGTCAATAGCGCGGCAATGGGGGCCGGCGGCGTGCGCATCGTCAGCTCGAGCTGCGCGTAAACATCTCCCGCGGCGTCACGTACCACAGCAGAAACAGCAACGCCCCGCCATTCGACAACAGCGACGTCGTCAGCGGGACATTCAGGAGGACCTGCGTGAGTATGCCCGCCGACAGCAGGATCAGTTTTGGCGGCAAGCCGGCGGACAGGCGATTGCCAAGCGCAGTCACCAGCCCGCAGACGAAAACGCTGAGCGGCGCCCATTTCGGCCCAAGCGAAGCGATGCCTTCGGTCGCAAACAGGGATGCGTTGACGTTTCCAAGCGCATAGTTCTTCGACATCACGATTGAGAGGTATTCGGAATAGGGGCAACTGACGAACGGCTTGACGAATATGATCTGGCAGAAATAGGTCAGCTCATGCCGCGAGAAGAAGTCATTGTACATGTCGAGGGCGGCCGCCGGAACGGCGAACAATCTGAAATTGATGATGCCGAAATAATCGACGAAGTGGATATTCGAAATCAGGCCGTATTTCTCGATCGGCACAAGCAGCACGCCAACCAATGCCGGAAGCAGCAGCGACATGACGACCGCAATCCGGGCTTCGAGGAACGCGGCCAGCAGCGCCAGGAACAGCAGCCAGATCGGGGCGAATAGCGCAACCTTGGTGAGCGTGACCGGATAGAGCAGCAGCAGCAGCAGCAGCGCCGCCGCGGCCCGCCAGAACTGTCCGCGAATGAAGAAGCAGGCGAACGCGAATGGCAGGAGCGTGCTTGACGCCGCGCCGATGGCGTATCGCAGCGGTATCGGAAAATCGATCTGGGCGCGCAGCAGATAGATCTCGGCGACGCTGGCCATCCGGAAATTGTAGAGGGCGCCGATCGCAATGATGCAGGCCGCAAAGACGAGGATCAGAAATAACAGGCGGTCGAAGGATTTCGCCGAAAGCACGAACCGCTGCTTGATCGGGGATGTCAGGAACAGGGCCGGTGCCAGGAACACGACGATCGATACCATCGCCGAAATGCTGGCCAGCGTGTGGTCGTAGTCGTAGAGCGAAAACTTCGCGATCCAGAGATATCCGAGCGCCATCGTGTAGAGGTAGAACCCCAGAAAATAGCCGAAGCTGAAGCGGCTCAGTGCAAAAACAATTGCGCAAAGCGCGAGCGGCGCCACACTGAGGATCGCCGGATAGACGCGGGCTGCGTCGAACCTGAACAGCTGGTATCCCGAGAAATATTGCGTGACATAGATCAGCGACACGCAACACGTCAGGACATACACGCCGAGGAGCAGAGCCAGAGCGAGACGAGCCCGCGTCGGGGCAGGGCTCTCGAGCGCGGTGGAAAGCTCGGTCATATTCGAGGATCGCTTCTCGGTTTCCGAACGGGGCGTCCATGACTGGACGATGGACGTATCGACTGTCGGTCGGGGTGTCGATCAGGACGGTTTCCAGCCCAACGCAAGCAGTTTTTTCGGCCTTGCGACCAGCGGGCAACCGATTCGATGCCATATCGGGCTTTGCCCGGCGGCCTTGAGAGCAAACCCAAACCAGCCTTCGGGGATCGGAAACAACCAGGGTCGCCGGCCGAACCCGGCCCGGTAGCGGGCGATGAGATCGGCCACCGTCACCGGCGACGGATCCGAGACGATGAAGGTTTCGCCACGCGCTCGCGGATCTGTCAAAACGGTCGTGATCGCGGAATTCAGGTTTTGCACCGACAGCACGGATCGCCGCGCCGTGAACCCACCGAACGGCAGTGGAAAAGGCAGTCGCGCGATCTTCCGGATGGTCGCCAGATTTCCTTTCTCGCCTTGGCCGTAAATCACCACCGGGCGCAGGATCGTGAACGCGCCGCCTGCGGCGCGAATGGCCTGTTCGGCAGCGAGCTTCGAGCGTCCATAGGCGTTGATCGGTCTTGGAGGATCGTTCTCGGTCAGTTCGTCATCGGAGAATGAGCCGGATTGTGCCGCGATCGATGAGATGAACAGGAGATGCACGCCGCAGCGGACCGCGGTGACCGCCAGCCGTTCGGTCGCGCGATGGTTGATGCGGTCGTAGAGATCGTCATCGGCGTAGGTATGGGCGATGCCGGCCAGGTGCACGACGGCGTCGCATTGTTGCAACAAGGGTTCCCAATCGAACGGCAAGGACAGATCGGGAAGCGGCGCCGCGGTGATATTGGGGCCTTCGGTCGAGGCGGATCTCGACGCGGCGATGACCTTGTAGCCGTGCGTCGCCAGATACGGGACGAGATGTCGGCCGATAAAGCCGTCGGAGCCGGTCACGAGCACAGTCAATTGGTCATTCATCCGATCGCATCCTCACCCGCGGCCAAATGGGGTCGCGAATGTCAAATCCACTCCACCGGCCGGGCGCGAAAGCTATGACATCGCGATAGCCGGTGCAATTGGGCCGGAAATCGATGTTCGCGCGCAACTCGCAGGGCAAGTGCCTTGATTCAAGCGGCGTTTCCTGAATATACGACATACTCGCCAGGAGGCGTCGCGCCTTCGAAAATCCGCCTTGGCCGTCACGAAAAATTTCTCCCTGCCGGTTGACGGTGAGCAAAGGAAAGTCTCGATGATCCGATTTGGCCTGCTCGGCTGCGGGCGCATCGCCAAGCGCCATTCCGATCTGCTTGGCGGCAACCAGATCGACGGCGCCCGTCTGGCCGCGGTCTGCGATCCGGTTCGGACCCGGGCTGATGCCATCGCGACGAAGTTCGGCGTTCCCGCCAGCTATGACATCGACGACTTTCTGACGCGCAAGGACATCGATGTCGTCTCCGTGCTGACGCCGAGCGGCATGCATCCGCAGCACGTCATCGCCTGCGCCAAGGCGGGCAAGCACGTCGTGGTCGAAAAGCCGATGGCGCTGCGGCTGCAGGATGCCGACGACATGATCCGCGCCTGTGACGAGGCCGGCGTCAAGCTCTTCATCGTCAAGCAGAACCGCTTCAACGTTCCGGTCGTCAAGGCGCGCGAGGCGCTCGAAGCCGGCCGCTTCGGCAAGCTCATTCTCGGCACCGTGCGGGTACGCTGGTGCCGGGATCAGTCCTACTACGATCAGGATGCCTGGCGCGGCACCTGGGCCTATGACGGCGGCGTGCTGACCAATCAGGCAAGCCATCACGTCGACATGCTGGAATGGTTCTTTGGCGACGTCGTCAGCGTGCACGCGCGCGCCACCACCGCGCTGGTCAGGATCGAAACCGAGGATACCGCGGTCGCGACGTTGAAATTTCGCAACGGCGCGCTCGGGATCATCGAGGCGACGACGGCTGCGCGCCCGAAGGACCTCGAAGGTTCACTCTCGATCCTCGGTGAAAAGGGTACGGTGGAGATTGCGGGCTTTGCCGTCAACCAGATCCGGCATTGGCACTTCGTCGACGAACTTCCTTCCGACAAGGAGGTGATCGAGAAGTTTTCCGTCAACCCGCCCAATGTCTACGGCTTCGGTCACCAGGCCTACTACCAGCACGTGATCGACTGCCTGGTTCATCAGCGCGCCGCGCTGGTCGACGGTCTCGAGGGGCGCAGGAGTCTCGAATTGATTTCCGCGCTCTACGAATCGATCGAGACCGGGCAGGAGGTTCCGCTGCACTTCACGCCCAAGCTCTGCCGGCTGGGGATGGTGTCGTGAACCGACCCGAGCTGCACCAGGCCGGAATCCGCGACGTTGCGTTCGGGGCTCGCGTGAAGCTGGTCGAGCCCTGCAATCTGTACGGCTGCACCATCGGCGATGATTGTTTTGTCGGCCCCTTCACCGAGATCCAGAACGGCGTGGTGGTCGGCGCGCGCACCCGTGTGCAGTCGCATTGCTTCATTTGCGAGCTGGTGACAATCGGCGAGGATTGCTTCGTCGGGCACGGCGTCATGTTCATCAATGACACGTTTGCGACCGGAGGTCCGGCCCGCGGCCGCAAGGATTTGTGGCGCGAGACCGTGATTGGAAATCGCGTGTCGATCGGCTCCAATGCCACGATCATGCCGGTGCGCATCGCCGACGATGTCGTGATCGGCGCGGGTTCGGTCGTCACCAAGGACATCCCGCTCGCCGGGACCTACGCTGGAAATCCGGCGCGATTGATCTCGCGGAAATAGGAACGACGACAATGCCAGTGCCTTTCGCCGACCTGCAGCTTCAGTATCAGACCATCAAGGGCGAGATCGACGGCGCGATTGCCGCCGTCATCCGCGACAATGCCTTCATCCGCGGCTCCTATGTTGATGCTTTCGAGCGCGAGTTTGCCCGCGCCGTCGATATCAGGCATTGCGTCTCCTGCGCCAACGGCACCGATGCGATCTATCTCGCCCTGGCCGCGTTGAAGGTGAAACCCGGCGACGAGGTCATCACCACGGCCCATTCCTGGATCTCGACCTCGGCCATGATCACCCATGCGGGCGCGACCGTGGTGTTCTGCGACACTGACGGCTGTACCTTCACCATCGATCCTGCCGCGATCGAGGCCGCGATCACGCCGCGCACGGTCGGCATCATCCCGGTCCACCTCTACGGGCAGCCCGCGGACATGGATGCGATCATGGCGATCGCGCGCAAGCACAGGCTCTGGGTCATCGAGGACTGCGCGCAGGCGCATCTGGCGCGCTACAAGGGGCAGCAGGTCGGCAGCTTTGGCGAGGCTGCGACCTATTCGTTCTATCCGGGCAAGAACCTCGGGGCGATGGGCGATGCCGGTGCCGTCGTCACCAACGATGATGGCTTGGCTGAGCACATGACGATGCTCGCGCGTCACGGCGGCCTTGTGAAGCACCAGCACCAGATCGAGGGCATCAACAGCCGGCTCGACGGCCTGCAGGCCGCGATCCTGTCGGCCAAGCTGCCGCATCTACCTGATTGGACCACGGCCCGCCAGGATGCAGCAGGGATCTACGATTCGGGCCTCAACCAGATCGAGGATGTGGTCGTGCCCGAGGTCGCACCCGAGCGCACCCACGTCTATCATCTCTACACGATCCGGCATCCGCGCCGCGACGCGCTCGCGGCGCATCTGAATGCGCACGGCGTGCAGACCGCCATCAACTATCCGACCGCACTGCCGTTGCTTCCCGCCTACGCGCGTTTCAAGCATCGCCCCGAACAGTTCCCGAACGCCGTCGCCGATCAGGGGCGGATCCTGTCGCTGCCGATGTTTGCAGAAATCACCGCGGAGCAGCAGGACGAGGTCATCAGGCTGATCCGGCAATTTTGACGCGCGAGGTTACAAGGTCGACCCGGCTCCCAACCAAAATATCGAAAACAACCCCATGCAAAGTAGAAAGGGTTCGCTGGCATGGATGCTTGCCCACGAAAACAGTTTGACTCGTCGGGCAAATCACCGGCACTATTTCAACATCGCGGCATTGCCGTTGCGCGAATTCCGGCCTCTCCCCGCAGGCGAGCCGAGCCGGCCGACAGACCGACTCAAACAAAAGTCATCCCGCGCTATCGCTCGTCGGCGATGATCTTGCCGTCATTGGGCAGTGATCCAGGGGACGCCAGTTCCACGTTGCCACCGAGTTTTGTCACGCTGCGCAGGGTCGCTGCGACGTCGCTCGTCAGGGACTTATTCGGGGCTGGGCATTCGGCCCGCAACGTCATCGCATCGGTCTCGCTCTCGCGGGTGACGACGAGGCGCAGCCGCCCGAGTTCAGGATGACGCCTGCCGATTTCGGCGATCTGCTCGGGGCGCACGAACATGCCCTTGACCTTGGTGGTCTGGTCGGCCCGGCCCATCCAGCCCTTGATGCGCATGTTGGTTCGCCCGCACGAGCTCTTGCCGGGCAGGGCCGCGGTGAGGTCGCCGAGCGCGAGCCGGATCCAGGGATGATCCGCATCGAGTGAGGTGACGACGATTTCGCCGACATCGCCCCCGGTGACCGGATCGCCCGTGCCGGGCTTCACGATTTCCAGGATCAGGTCCTCATTCACCACCATGCCCTCGCGGGCCGAGGTCTCGAAGGCCACGAGGCCGAGATCGGCGGTGCCGAATGCCTGGTAGGCGTCGATGCCGCGCGACTTGATTTCGTCCTGCAGCGAGGGCGGAAAGGCCGCGCCAGAGACCAGCGCGCGCTTGATTGAGGAGACATTGCGACCGGCCGTGCCCGCGGCGTCGAGCAGGATTTTCAGGAAATCGGGGGTGCCGCTGTAGCCGACCGGACGGTAGGCTTCGATCAGCTCGAACTGGGCCTCGGTATTGCCGGGGCCGGCCGGAATGACCGCGCAGCCGAGCGCCCGAGCTGAGGCATCGAAGATGAAGCCGCCGGGGGTGAGGTGGTAGCTGAAGGTGTTCAGGATTACGTCGCCGGGCCGGAACCCCGCGGCGTAGAGTGCCCGTGCGCCGCGCCAGGGATCGTCGTGGGTGGCTTCTGCCTCGAAGATCGGACCGGGCGAGGTGAACAGCCGCGAAAATGATCCTGGGGGCTTCCTGACCAAGCCGCCGAAGGGCGGAGCGGCCCTGTGCAGGGCGGGGAGCTCGGACTTGCGCAGCACCGGCAGGCGCGCCAGCGCGGCTCGGTCGGTTACGGAGGCCGGATCGAGCTCCTTCAGCCGTTCAGCATAGGCGGGAGCTTCCCGTGCGGCGCGCAGCACCTCGGGAAGCCTGGCGAACAGCTCGGCCTCGCGCGCGGCCGGGTCGCGGGTTTCGCGGGCGTCGTAGTGCTCGGTCATGGCAGGTCCTGCCGGTTGGAGCCGATTGCGCTCCGCGTGTGACGTGATATCAGGCGGCGGCAATCGGTGTTGGGGATGCTCCAGGAAACGTCATGGCTGAAGGACAATCCGTAGCGGCCGAAGACTCTGTCGACATCGTTGCGAAACTGAAGCTTCGCATGATCGACCACGCCTTGCCGCTGTGGTCGACGCAAGGTTGGGACACCGAGGCGGGCGGATTTGTTGACAGGCTCGATCAGGACGGCCGCGCCGATCGTCACGCGCCGCGTCGCGTGTTCGTGCAGGCGCGGCAAATCTATTGCTACGCCAAGGCGGCGCAGATGGGCTGGTACTCCGACGGCCGCGCGATAGCGCTGCGGGGACTGGATAATCTTCTGGCCAAGGCCAGGAGTCCCGATGGCCGGCCGGGCTTCGTCCATACGCTCGCGCCCGACGGCGCCGTGCTGGACCCTTTGCGCGACACCTATGACCACGCATTCGTGCTGCTTGCGCTCGCCACTGTCTATGCACTCGATCGGGATGCGCAGGTCCGATCCGAAATCGACGCGCTGCTCGCCTTCCTGGATACTCAGCTGCGTTCGCCGCACGGCGGCTTTCTGGAAGGATCGCCGGCGTCGATGCCGCGACGACAGAATCCGCAGATGCACCTGTTCGAGGCGATGATCGCGACGTTCGATGCGACGCATGAGGCGGTGTTCCAAAACCGTGCCGGTGACTTCTTTGCCCTGTTTCTCGCCAACTTCTACGACAAGCAGAAACACGTGCTTGGCGAATATTTCGAGGATGACTGGTCGAAGATCGAGCCTGTCAGCGTCGAGCCGGGACATCAGGCCGAATGGGCCTGGCTGCTGAAGGGATTCGAACGGATCACCGGTTGTCCGACGGGACGCTACCGCGTCGAATTGCTGGCGTCGGCGTTGCGCTATCGCGACGAGGAGACCGGGTGTCTGGTCGACGCGGGCGATGCCGACGGGAAGATCAGGAGATCGAGCAGGCGCCTGTGGCCGCAGACCGAACTCGCCAAGGCGTGGATCGCGCAGGCCGAGGCGGGGCAGGCGGGAGCCGCCGACGAGGCACGTGCCGCGCTGGCGCGTCTTGAACGGCATTACCTGTCTCATCCCGTTCCGGGCGGCTGGTACGATCAATTCGACCGCAACGGCGCCTCGCTTGTCGCCACGATTCCAGCGTCTTCGTTTTATCACGTCCTTTGCACGGTCGCGGAAGCGGACCAGGTGCTCGGGTAGGGCACAGCCGGCGCTCACAGCCAGCGTTTCCGCCGCTTGAAGCTTTTCAGATTCTTGAAGCTCTTGCGCTGGTCGCCGGCGCCGCCGAGATAGAACTCCTTGACGTCTTCGTTGTCGCGTAGCGCCTCGGCGCTGCCGTCGAGCACGACCTTGCCCTGCTCCATGATGTAGCCGTGGCTTGCGACCGAAAGTGCGGCGCGCGCGTTCTGCTCGACCAGCAGGATGGTGACGCCGAGATCGCGGTTGATCTCCTTGATGATCGCGAACACTTCCTTCACCAGCAGTGGTGACAAGCCCATCGACGGCTCGTCCATCAGGATCATCTTGGGCCGGGCCATCAGCGCCCGGCCGATCGCCAGCATCTGCTGCTCGCCGCCGGAGAGATAGCCGGCGAGCCCGGTGCGTTCCTTCAGCCGCGGGAAATATCTGAACACCATGTCGATATCGGTGGAGACCTCATTGTCGCGGCGGGTGAAGGCGCCGAGCCGCAGATTCTCCAGCGAGGTCATGTCGGCGATGATGCGGCGCCCCTCCATGACCTGAAAGATGCCGCGACGGACGATCTTGTCGGGATCGATGCCGTTGATGCGCTCGCCGTCGAAGCGGATTTCGCCGCGGGTGACTTCGCCGTCCTCGGTCTTGAGCAGGCCCGAGATCGCCTTCAGCGTCGTCGACTTGCCGGCGCCGTTGCCGCCGAGCAGGGCAACGATCGCGCCTCTGGGCACGTCGAGGCTCAGGCCTCGCAGCACCAGGATGACGTCGTCATAGACCACCTCGATGTTGTTGACGCTGAGCAGCGGGGCCGGGGCGGCGACGGCGCTCGGCACGGCGCGGTCGATTTCAGTGACGTGGTTCATCTCGTAACACCTTCCGCTGTCGTCACCCGCGAAGGCGGGTGACCCAGTATTCCAGAGACGCCCGTAATCAATCGAGAAGGCCGCAGCGTACTAGGTCAGCGTTTCCATGGTTCGAATCATATCGACGCTTGTACTGCTGCGCCCCCTCTCCCGCTCTTGCGGGGGAGGGTTGGGGTGGGGGAAAGCCGCATACGCCGTCGCCAGAGGCTTCCGCCTTCGCTGAAGCCTTTGTGGATGAGGCGGCGGACAAGTCGGCAGTCCCCGAGTGGCGG
>Ga0307508_10000627_pt1 | contig 42456 bp, 41 predicted proteins | sample 9_EM_MG_FD_203089 | JGI IMG/M metagenome (GOLD analysis project Ga0307508, IMG submission 203089) | Populus trichocarpa ectomycorrhiza microbial communities from riparian zone in the Pacific Northwest, United States - 9_EM | ecosystem: Host-associated > Plants > Roots > Unclassified | place... | reverse complement strand
CGAACCCGCCCAGCGAGTCCTCGCCAAACCCGCCCATCGGGTCCTCGCCAAACCCGCCCAGCGAGTCCCCTCCGAACCCGCCTGGCGACGACGAGCTGGTCCACTCTGGCGAAGGCGGGCTGGACCTTCCCCCTGGGGCAAGCCCGACGATGTAGATGTGAAGCTATTGACCATCGGGGCGTTCGCGGCGGCCGCAGGGCTGTCACCGAAGGCGTTGCGGCTCTACGACGAGCTCGGGCTCCTGCCGCCGGCCGCCGTCGACGTCGAGTCCGGGTACCGGTTCTACGAGCCCGGCCAGCTCGACCGGGCCCGGCTCATCGCGTGGCTCCGCCGGCTCGGCATGCCGCTGGCGCGCATCCACACGGTGCTCGGCCTCGACGCCGCGGCGGCCGCGGACGAGGTCGCGGCCTACTGGGCGCAGGTCGAGGCCGAGACGGCCAGGCGCGGGCAGCTCGCCACCTTCCTCGCCGACTACCTCGGCGGGCGAGGCAGCGCCGACGCCGCGCTGGGCCTCCGCTACGCGGCGCGCACCGACGCCGGCAAGGCGAAAACCAGCAACGAGGACACCGCGTACGCGGGAGGCCGCCTGCTCGCCGTGGCCGACGGTGTGGGTGGCGAGGCGGGTGCGAGCGCCAGCGCCGCGGCCGTCGCCGCGCTGAAGCCGCTGGAGGCGCGCGCGGTGCCGGCGCACGAGTTGCTCAGCGCGCTGGCCGAGGCGGTCGGCGACGCGGAGCGGGTCGTGCGGGGCATCGCGGCGGGCGGCGGCGAGGCGGCCACCACGCTCACCGCGATGCTCTGGTCCGGCTCGCGTCTCGGCCTCGTGCACATCGGCGACACCCGGGCCTACCTGCTGCGCGACGGCGAGCTGTTCCAGATCACCCACGACCACACGTGGGTGCAGTCGCTGGTGGACGAGGGACGGCTGTCCCCGGAGGAGGCCGAGTCGCACCCGCAGCGCGCCCTGCTGATGCGGGCCATCTCCGCCGGCGGCGGCCACCGACCGGACCTCTCGGTGCACGACGCGATGGCCGGCGACCGCTACCTGCTCTGTTCCGACGGCCTGACCTGCTCCGTCCCAGCGGAGTCGACGCTCGCCGTGCTCCGGCGGCGCAACAGCCCGGACGAGGCGGTCGACGAGCTGATCGCGCTGGCGCACGCGGGCGGGGCGCCTGACAACATCGCCTGCGTCGTGGCGGACGTGGTGGCGCTGTGAACCTGGGCGCGTACGTGGTGGACTGCCGCCCGTTGGCGATTCCCGCCTTCCGGCGCCTGTGGATCGCCTCGGCGGTCACGGCGGTAGGCGGCTCGTTCAGCCTCATCGCGACGCCGACGCAACTGTTCACCCTCACCGGATCGTCGGCCGTCGTCGGCGTGTCGGCGACGCTGTCGCTGTGTGCGCTGGTCACGTCGGCCCTGTGGTCCGGCGCCCGCGCCGATGCGACGGACCGCCGGCGGCTGCTGGTCGCCGGCAACGCCGGGCTCGGACTGGCCTATCTGGGCCTGTGGCTGAACGCGCTGCTCGGGCTCGACTCCGTCGCGGTGCTGCTGGCGCTCGTCGCCGTGCAGGGCGTCAGCTTCGGCGCGGTCATGACGACGATGGGCGCGTCGGTTCCCCGCCTGGTGCCCGCCGACCAGTTGGTCGCCGCGAACAGCCTGAGCGCGCTCACCCGCTACACCGGCGCTGTCGTCGGCCCGCTGCTCGCCGGCGTCCTCATCCCGGCGACCGGCGTCGGCACGCTCTACCTGTTCGACGCGCTCGCGCTCGGCGTGGTGCTCAGGGCTGTGGTGAAGCTGCCCGCGATGCCTCCGCCCGCGACCACCGCCAGGAGCAGGCTTGGCGCCGGCTTCCGCTATCTGGCGGGCCACCGGGTGCTGATCGCCGTCCTCGCCGTCGACCTCGCCGCCATGGTCTTCGGGCTGCCGGTCGCGCTCTTCCCGGAGCTGGCGCAGCGCGCCTACGGCGGACCGGCGGGCGGCGGCGTCCAGCTCGGCCTGCTGTACGCGGCGTATCCGGCCGGAGTGCTGCTGGCGGGATTGCTGTCCGGAACGTTCAGCCGGGCGCGACGGCACGGGGCGCTCCTGGCGTCCGCGGTGCTGGCCTGGGGCTGCTGCGTGGTGCTGCTCGGCCTCGCCGCGGACCTCTGGCTCGCGCTGGCGGCGATGGTCGCGGGCGGCGCGTTCAACTTCGTGCTGAGCACGTTCCGCAACGCCATCACGCAGGCGCACACCGATGACGCGCTCCGCGGCCGGATCCAGGGCTCACTGACCGTCGTCCTGGCCGGCGGCCCGCAGGTGGCCTCGATGCTGCACGGATTCGGAGGCGCCCTGCTCGGCGCCCGCTGGGCCGTCGGCATCGGCGGCGTTCTCACCGTGCTGAGCGTCGCGCTGGTCGTCCGCGTGGCGCCCGAGCTGTGGGAACTCCAGTCCGAGCCTGCGCCGGAGGCGGCGCGCCGCCGCTCCGCTCGGTTGCGGTGAGCGCGGCGAAGGCCTCGAACACCGGGATTTCCGCGAATCGAGCTCGGTCCGCACCGCCGCCCGCGATAGTGAGACTGCGGCCCGGCGGCATTCACCTGCAGACCGCGGCCCGGCCGTGCGCTTTTCCAGCACACGGGATCTGTCTGAGATCGTCCCGAAGAGGAGCGAGATGGACGCTGTCACTGCGGAACTCGACCAGGTCAGGCGATTCTCCTTCGCCGACCTCAGCGTCAGCGCCAAGATCACCGGGGCGGTCGGCCTCGCGGCCCTCGTCGCTCTCGTCGTGGGGGTGACCGGGCTGATCTCGCTCGGCAAGGCCAGCAACTCCGCACAATTGATCTACACGAGCAACGTAGCGGCCATCGAGGCCGTGGGACAGATCAGGGGCGCGGCGACCCAGGCCCGGGTGGACGTCGCGAACCAGGTGCTCTCCCTGGACAGTGCCTCGATCGCGAAGTTCACCGATGGCTTCAACGCCGACATGAAGGCGTTCGACACGGCGGTAGGCGCCTACCGCAACGGCGACCCGGGCGGGGACCCGGCGGTGATCGACGACCTGGAGACGAACTGGACGACCTACGTCAAGATCGTGCAGGAGGTGATGCTGCCGGCCGGCCTGCGGCACGACTACGCGACCTGGGCCGTGACTCGCAACACCCAGACCCTTCCGGTTATTGCCAAGTTCTACGCGGACGTCGCCAGCCTGGACAGCGCAGAGCGGGCCCACGCTGCGAAGAACGCCGCCGACGCCATGGCCAGCTACCACAGCAGCCGGATCGAATCGATCATCATCCTGGTTGTAGGGCTCGTGCTCGCCCTTGGGCTCGGCCTGCTGGTCTCCCGCCGGATCGTGCATTCCCTGCTCATGGTGACCGCGGTGTGCGACGGGCTCGCCGCCGGCGACCTGACCCAGACCAGCGGCCTGACTACCCGCGACGAACCCGGCCGGATGGGCCGGGCCCTGGACACCGCGATCATCCGGCTTCGCCAGACGATCGCCACGATCGAGGGGTCCGCGGCCTCGCTGGCCGGGGCCTCGGAAGAGATGACCGGCACGGCGACCCACATCGCCGCGTCCGCCGAGGAGACCTCCACCCAGGCGCAGACCGTTTCCGCCGCGGCCGAGCAGGTCTCCCGCAGCGTCGAGACCGTCTCGGCCGGCAGTGAGGAGATGGGCGCCTCGATCCGGGAGATCTCGCAGAACGCGGCCGAGGCCGCCCGGGTGGCCGCCGAGGCGGTCAGCGTCACCGCCGCCACCTCGGCCACGATGGGCAAGCTCGGCGAATCCTCGGCCGAGATCGGCAACGTCATCAAGACGATCACCGCGATCGCCGAGCAGACCAACCTGCTCGCCCTCAACGCCACGATCGAGGCCGCCCGGGCCGGCGAGCTCGGCAAGGGCTTCGCGGTGGTCGCCTCCGAGGTCAAGGACCTCGCCCAGGAGACCGCCCGGGCCACCGAGGACATCTCCAAGCGGGTCGAGGCGATCCAGGCCGACACCAGCGGCGCGGTCACCGCCATCGCGGAGATCTCCGCCGTCATCGCCCGGATCAGCGAGTTCCAGACCACGATCGCCTCGGCCGTCGAGGAGCAGACCGCCACCACGGCCGAGATGAACCGCAGCGTCGGCGAGGCCGCCGGCGGCACCGGCGAGATCGCCTCGAACATCACCGGCGTCGCCGAGGCCGCCCGGCTCACCAGCGAAGGCGTCAGCGAGACCCTGCAGGCCGCCGCCGAACTGGCCCGCATGTCCACCGAACTGAGCGGCCTGGTCGCCTCGTTCCGCTTCTGACCCCGGTTCTGACCCGCCGGGCCGGCCTCAGCCGGTGGTGTGGACCTGGCGGAGCCGGTCCGGCACGGCCCACCACTGGTCGGGACGGTCGATGACGGTCGCGGCCGGGCCCTGCTCGAGGACGCGCGCGAGGCGCAGCAGGAACGCGGCGATCCCGGCGCCGCCCTGCATCCACGAGGTGTTCGGCGGGAGAAGCGGCGGGTCCTGCCGGTGCTCGACGAATCGCCACCGCGCGCCGGCGTCGTCGCGGATCGCCCGGTCGAGCAGGGCGTCGCCCATGGTCTGCGCGGCCGCCAGCGTCCGCTGCGCCCACGCCTCGTCGGCCGCGTCCTGCGCGGCGTCGAGCAGGGCGTCGCCGACCCCGGCGGTGCCGCAGCAGCGCCCGTCGTTGTCCCAGAAGCCGGGGCGCAGCCGCGCGGGCAGGCCCGAGGTCAGGACCGAGTGCAGGCAACGCCGCCGCAGCGCGGCGGGCTCGAACGCCCCGACCCGCTCGACGCCCGCGAAGGCCAGCGCGGCGAACAGGTAGGACGTTCCGGTCGGGCCGTGACACCAGGTGTACGTCACCGGCTCCACGTCCCGCGTCGAGTAGGGCAGCGTGTGCGGCACGACGAAGCCGTCGTCGTCCAGCCGGCCCACCGCCAGCAGATGCCGTGCGCCCTGGCAGGCCGCGTCGAGGAAGTCCGCCCGGCCCAGCGCGTGCCCGGCGATCGTCAACGCGGTCGCCACGCCGGCCGTGCCGTGCGAGTAGTTCGGCATGCTCGACGGGTATCCCGCCCGCATCCGCCAGTCCAGGCCCGCCTCGGTCCGTTCGGCGACGTCGAGCAGCGCCTCCCCGCCGGTCGACATGATCTCGGCGGCATGGTCCCCGCCGGCCCACGCCGCGGCCAGCAGCACGCCGGCCGTCCCCCCGATAACGTCGTTGTCGGGCGAGTCCCACCCCGCGGGCGTCCGCAACTCGGCCAACCGCGCCCCGGCGACCCGCTCCCGCCCCGGGGCGAGCAGCCGCAGCGCCATCAGGTCGCCGCCCAGGCCCTCGAAGAGCGACGGGAAGGTCCGGACCGCCGCCGCGGCCGACAGCCGGGCCACGATCCCCGCCGCGAGGGACTCCTCGGCCCCGGTCAACGCGCGGTGCAGCCCGATCTCGGCGAGAACCGGCGCCAGCCCGGCGATCCCCGCGTACAGCGAGTCGCGGTCCTCGGTCGGCGCCGGCGGGTCGGCGTCATCGCGGACGACCTCCGGCAGCCACGGCCCGTCGTCCTCGCGGACCTGCCCGAGAACCCACGACCAGGCCTGCTCCGCACACTCCCGATACCGCCCCGCGTCCGTCACCTCGCCAGGCTACCCAGCCCCGCGTCCATCGGGTGCACAAGGCAGACACGATATCGGCGTAGGTCGATTTGAAACGCGTTGGCGGGAAACGACTGTTCGCGTCCGCGATGCCCGCGACGCTGTTAGTCTCGGGCGGTGCCGAGGCCATTCGGCGCGAAATGACAAATAGAAATGGAGGCGGCTCCGATGGACCGTCGTATCATGCTTGCGGGCGTTGTCGGCGCTCCACTGATCTCTGCTTTGTCGGCGTTTTCAGAACCGGCGCTGGCCGATTCCGCCAATTCTTCCGGCGCGCCGGCGAAGTTCCGGGTCAACATTCCCGCGGGCCCGCTGTGGAGCAACGACCTGGCACAGAAACTCGGCCCGGCGATCGCGGCGGCGCATTTCGGCACGTTCACCGGGCAGTGGGCGACGGTGATCCCCAGCCAGATGAGCGTGATCGAAGTCGAGCTTCCCACCCAGCCGACCGGCACCCTGACCCACACGATGGACGTCCCGGCCGGGCCGATCTGGAACAACGACGACGCCAAGGCGAAGTGCCCGGCGATCTGCGCGAGTTACGGCGGCACGTGGAACGGCCAGTGGACGACCGTGATCCCCGGCAAGCTGAGCGTGGCGGGCTGCACCTTCATGCTGTGAGCCCGTCCAGGCGGCTCAGCCCTTCATGACGCGTGGCCGCCGAGCAGGCTGCCGGCGCCCGGCACGATCGGCGGCAGGCCGAGCTCGGTGAGGATCTTGTAGGTGGTGGCGGTGGCGGCCGACAGCACCGGCAGGCCGGCCTCGTCCTCCACCGCCTGGATCGCCGGCAGCGAGGGCATCTGCACGCATGCCGACAGCACCAGCGCGTCCACGCCGTCCAGGTTGAGCCGTCGCCAGTGCCCCCGCAGGTCGGCGGGGTCGAGGCGGGCGACCGCCAGGTTGTCCGGGACCTCCAGGCTCAGCGCGTCCACCACCTCGAAGCCGGAGTCCTCGAGGTACGAGGCGACCAGGTTGGTGAGCTCCTTCATATACGGGGTGATGATCGCGATCCGGCGGGCCCGTAGCGCCGTGAGGCCGTCGAGCAGGGCGCCCGCGCTCGACACGACGGGCACGGACGCCCCCTCCTCGGCCAGGACCTCGGTGATCTGCTTCTCCGCCACGCAGTGATATCCCGGACCCTGCGCCATGATCGCGACGAGGCAGGCGGTGGCGACCACGTCGGGGCGGGCGTCGGCGAGTTCCCGCGCCGCCCGCCCGGTCTGCGCGTTCATCGCGCGCAACTCCTCCGGCGTGACGTGCTGCATCCGCATCCGGCTGCTATGGAAGACGAAGCGGTCCTCCGGCCGGGCGACCTCCCGGTCCCGCAGCATGCGGGGAAGTTCGGTCTCCATGGTCAGGTTGGAGCTGGGCACGATCATGCCGATGTGGTGAGTTGTCACGACGGTCTCCAGGCAGGTTGGGGTCCAGGGCTGTTCATCGGTCGCGCTCGGGTCAGAACCCCTCTCCGAGGCCCTCCCAGCGGTCGGCCAGGGCGCTCAGAAGGCCCATCAGTTCCTCGCGTTGCCGCGCCGTGTACGGCCCCAGGAGCAACTCGTCCAGTTGCCGGGCCCGGTGGTTGGCCGCCGCGAGCACCTCCGTGCCCTTGTCGGTGAGGTACAGCAGCTTGCGGCGCCCGTCCGAGGCGGCGGACCTGCGCGCGATCAGCCCCTGGTCCTCCAGCCGGCGCGCGACGTCCGTCATGGTCGAGCTGTCCAGCGCCACCGACGAGGCGAGCGACCGCTGGTCCATCCCCGGCGTGGCGTTGACCGCGGTGAGCAGCGCGAACTGAGGGCCGGTCAGGGTCGGGTCGACCTTGCGCACCCAGACGGCGAGGTACGCCTGGTACAGGCGGCGCACCAGGTAACCGGGAGCGGCCAGCAGCTCGGGGGGAACGGCGAGAGCGTCTTGATTCATGATGGCCAACTTAGGCGTGCGGGAGGACTTGGCGGAGCGCGTCGATCGAGTCGCGCGGGTTGTCCCAGAAGACCATGTGCCCGGCGTCGGGGATCTTCAGCAGGTCGGCCGCCGGGTTCGTCCGCGCCGCCTCCTGGGCTGCAGCCGCGGTGAACACGGGACTGTCGGCCCCGTAGATCAGCGTCGTGGGCGCGGGCACCGCGGGCCACCAGTCGAAGAAGTCCTCCGTCTCGAAGCCGCGATGGGTCAGCGTGATCGCCTCCCGGTCGCAGCTGGAGAGCCAGCGGGCGCGCAGTTCCTGCTCGCGACGCGGCCACCGCGGCCACGACCTGGCCACCTCGTCGGCGTCCGTGCCCCGCTCCGCCTGGTCGAGCTGGGCGAGGAAGGCCGCCAGGGGCGTCGGGTACGGGCCTCGGCCGGGCCCGCTGGTCGGCGGGTCGGTCAGCACCGCGCCGCGTACCGGGACCCGGGCGCGCGCCGCGACGACTGCCGCTATCCGGGCGCCCATGGAGTGCCCCAGCAGCAGCGGGGAGTCCAGGGCGAGCCCGCGGATCACGGCCTCGGTGTCCTCGGCGTACTCCTCGAGGGTGTGCCGGCCGCCGCCGTCGGAGAGCCCCCGGCCGCGCACGTCGAGCACGACGGGCCGGACCAGGTCGCCGATCCGCCGGGCGACGAAGTCCATGGTGATCGCCGGGCTGGTGATGCCGGGCAGCACGACCACCGGAGTCCCGGCGCCGCCGTAGTCGAGGGCGTGCAGCCGCACCGGCCCGTTGGCGGCCCAGCGGCTGCGCGCCGGGACGTCCGCGAGGTCGGCGAGCGCGGCCTGGTAGACCGATCGGGCGGCCATCAGCGCGCCGCCAGGTAGCTGAGGGCGTCGGCCAGCTCGACGACGTCGCCGTACTTGGCCTGGATGTCGAAGAGGGCGGCGTCGTGGGGGCCCTGCGCGCGATCCCCCACGCACTCGCGCGGGACGAGCACCGGGAACCCGGACTGCACCGCGTCCACCACGGTCGCCCGGACACAGCCGCTGGTCGTCGCCCCGCACACCACGGCGGTGTCGCAGCCGAGCCCGGCCAGGGTCGAGGCGAGGGCGGTGCCGTGGAAGGCGGACGCGCCCTTCTTGGTGATCAGCACGTCGCCGGGCAGCCGGGGCAGCCGCGGATCGATCGCCACCGCGTCGCTGCCCTCGCGCATCGCCCGCATCCCCGGCGCCTTGTGCAGCCAGGTCAACCAGTCGCCGTCGGCCTCCGCCGGCGTGTACGCGATGGCCGTGAAGACGACCGGAACTCCGGCCGACCTAGCCGCGCCGATGAGGTCGCCGGTGGCCCGCACCACGTCGCCGAGGTCGGCGCCGGACGGGAACGTGTCCTCGGTGAAACCCCGGGTCAGGTCGACCACCACGAGGACCGGGCGGCGTCCCCGCCGCACCGGGGCGCCGAAGCCGGCGCGGGCGTAGACGGCGTCGTACGGCCCGCTCATCTGCTCCGCCGTCCGAACGCCCGGGCGAGCAGCCAGCCCTCGAACACCCCGGCCGCGAACGCCAGCGCCACCGGCGCGTACCTCTTGAGCGTGGGGCCGAGGATCAGCGACAACCCGTCGAGCTCGGCCGCGGCCGCGGCCGGCGCCGGGGCCAGGGCCGCCGGAGCGGCCGGGGCGGTGTCGGCCTCGGCCGCGGCGGGCTGCGCCAGGAGGCCGGCGAGGTTCTGCGCGAACTGGTGCAGCAACCGGTCCGACACGGTCGCGATCGCGCCCTTGCCGAACTGCGCGATCTTGCCACGGATGATCAGATCGGTGGTGAGCCGGACCAGGGCGCCGGCGGGGGCGTCGGAGACCACCAGGTCGACCATGGCTTCGGCGTCGCCGTTGCCGTGCCGCTCGGCGCCGCGGGCCTGCAGCCGCAGCCGGTGCGCGGCCGGCTCGACCTCGAGGAAGCGGACGCTGCCCGCGTACGCGGCGGTCAGCGGGCCGACCTTGACGGTGACCTGGCCGCGGTAGGTGTCACCGTCCCGGCCGTCCAGGGTCGCGCCCGGCATGCAGGAGGCGACCCGTTCGACGTCGTTGAACAGCGCGAACACGCGCTCCGCCGTACCCGGCATGGTGATCTCGTGCTCAAGCAGCACCGTCGCTCCTCTCCGCCGCGCCGTGCGCGGCGCGATCCCGTCCCGTCCGGCCGGCTTCGCGCCGCCTCGCGCAGTCCTCGATCGCGTCCACGATCGTCTGGTACCCGGTGCAGCGGCACAGGTTGCTGGAGACCAGCTCCCTGATCTCCGCCCTGGTCGCCGCCGGGCGCTCGGCGAGGAAACCCTCGGCCAGCATGAGGAAGCCCGGCGTGCAGAATCCGCACTGCAACGCGTGGTGCGCCGCGAACGCCCGCTGCAGGTCGCTGAGCTCGTCACCGTCGGCCAGCGATTCGACGGTACGGATCTCCCGGTCCTCGGCCTGCACCGCGAACATCAGGCAGGCTCGAGCGGGCGCGCCGTCGACCAGCACGGTGCACGCCCCGCAGATGCCGTGCTCGCACCCGATGTGGGTGCCGGTCAGGCCGAGGGTCTGACGCAGGGTGTCGGCCAGCGTGCGACGCGGGTCGATCACCAGCTCGGACTCCTCGCCGTTGACCCGGAGGGTGATGAGTTGCCGGTCGGTCATCGGGCACGCTCCAGCAGGGCGCGGTACACGGTCTCGGGGGTGACGGGGGTGTCGTTCAGCTCTACTCCCGTGGGGGTCAGCGCGTCGTTGATCGCGTTGAGCACCGCCGCGGGAGCGCCGATGGTGCCGCTCTCGCCGACGCCCTTCGCGCCGGACTCGGTCAGCGCGCTCGGGGTCACCAGGTGGTGGATCTCCACGTCCGGGATCTCGCTCGCCGTGGGCATCTTGTAGTCCAGGAAGCCGGTCGCCGACGGCTCGCCCTGCTCGTCGTAGGTGACCTGCTCGAACAGCGCGCCCGCGATGCCCTGGGCGATCCCGCCCCGGCACTGGCCGTCGACGACCATCGGGTTGATCGCCACCCCGCAGTCCTCCACGCAGACGTAGCGCAGGATCTCGACCTGGCCGGTGCCCTCGTGCAGCTCGACGACGACGCCGTGGGTCGCGTTGCCGAAGGTGCCGTCGGTGAACACGTCGAAGGTCGCGGTGACCGACAGCCCCGGCTCCAGGTCCTTGGGCACCAGGTGCGCCTTGAGGTAGGCGACCTCCGCCAACTCCACGAAGCCGAGGCCCTCGTCGGGGTCGTTGCGCAGCCGGACCCGGCCGTTGTCGAGCTCGACGTTGTCCGGCGTGGTGTCGAGCAGTCCCGCGGCGAGCATCCGCAGCTTCTCGGCGAGCTTCACCGCGGCCAGCCGGACCGCGCTTCCGCCCACGACGACCGACCTGCTGGCGAAGGTGCCCCAGCCGTACGCGACCCGGTCGGTGTCGCCCTGCACGATCTTGATCTTGGCGATGTCGAGGGTCAGCTCGTCCGCGGCGATCTGCGCCAGCGTCGTCTCGTGGCTCTGGCCGTGGCTGAGCGTCCCGGTGGTGATGGTGACCGATCCGGTGGGGTCCATCCGGGCCTCGGTCATGTCGAAGCCGGGCACCACGGCCATCTTGCGCTGGGCGAACGCGCCGGAGCCGTAGCCGGTGCGCTCGTTGAAGCAGGAGTACCCGATGCCGATGTGACGCCCCTCGGCGGCCGCCTTCGTCTCGTACCAGCCCTCGTCCTTGAGCACCTGCTCGCACAGGTTGAGGGACTTCAGGTAGGAGCCGGCGTCATAGGTGATGTTGTTGATGCCGCGGTACGGGAACGCGGTGATGAGGTTCCGGCGCCGCAGCTCCACAGCGTCGATCTTCAGCTCCCGCGCGGCCCGCTCGAACAGGCGCTCCATCACCATCACGTACTGTGGCCGGCTGACTCCCCGGTACGGCGCGCTGGGCGCCTTGTTGGTGGTGACGGCCCGGCCGCGTACCCGGTAGGCCGGAACGCGGTAGGCGCCCGGCATCTCCGCGGACGCCATCAGCGGCTCGATCGCCGCGGTGAACGGATAGCAGGAGTACGCGCCCATGTCGCAGACGATGTCGGCGTCCAGGGCGAGGATGCGGCCGTCGCGGTCGAACGCGGCCCGGGCGTCGTAGCGCTGCTCCCGGGCGAGGAAGGACGCGGTCAGCGCGTCCTTGCGATCCTCGATCCACTTGACCGGCCGGCGCAGCCGCAGCGCGGCCGCCGCCACGGCGATCTCCTCGCGTCCCACCACACACTTCAGGCCGAACCCGCCGCCCATGTCGGGGGTGATGACGCGGACCGCACGCTCGTCGAGCCGCAGGCTGCGCGCCAGCACGGTACGCACCTGGTGCGGCACCTGGGTACAGGTCTGCACCACCAGTTGGCCGTCACGATCGTCCCAGTCGGCGACCGCGCCGCGGGTCTCCAGCGGCGCCGCGTTCTGCCGTCCGGTCCTGGCCCGCACCCGCACCACGCACGGGGCCTCGGCGAACACCTCGTCGATGCCCTCGGTGGCGAACATCGAGACGTCCAGCAGGACGTTGCCGGCCGCCGCGTCGTGCACCAGCGGGGCGCCGGGCTCGAGCGCCTGCTCGGCCGAGGTCACCGGGGTGAACGGCTGGTAGGTCACGACGGCGGCCTCGACACCGTCCTCGGCGGCGTACGGATCCTCGGCGATGACGATGGCCAGCGGCTCCCCGGCGAACCGGACCCGGTCGCCGGCCAGGATCGGCATCTCGGTCGCGACGAACTCGCTCGGCGGCCGGTCGAGCGTCGCGGCGATGCCGAGCACGTCCAGGCCGGCGGCCGGAAACGCGGCGACCACGCCGGGCACGTCGAGCACCGCGGACAGGTCGATCGAGGTGACCGCGCCCGAGGCCACCCGGCTGCGCACGAACTGAGCGTGCAGCATCCCGACCATCCGGATGTCGTCGACGAAGCGCCCGCGCCCGGTCAGCAGGCGGGGGTCCTCCCGGCGGGGCACCGCGGCGCCGACGAATTTGCCCTTCGGGGAAACGGTCATTGCTTGCCTCCGCTCCGCGACTCGGCGATCGTTGCCCGTCGTGGCTCGGACCGTAGCCTCCCCGCTTTCGCGCACGCCTGCTCGACCAGGGTCCGGGTGAGGGCCCGGCGGTAGTCCGCGCCGCCGTTGCCGTCGCCGGGCGGATCGATGGCCGCCGCCGCGGCCGCGGCGCACCGCCGGAACACCTCGGGTCCGGCCGGGCCGCCCTCGGCCAGCACCGCCTCGGCCTCCGGGACCCGCACCGGGACCGGGGCCACGCCGCCCAGCGCGACCCGGCCGCCGAGCACGGCGCCCTCGGCGTCGAGGTCGAGGTCCACGGCCGCGGACACGATCGCGAAGTCGCCCCGGCGTTCGGCGAACTCGAGCAGCGCGGAGTGCGGCGCCGGGCGTGGGAAGACGACCTCGACGATCATCTCGTCGGGCGCCAGATCGGTGGTGTAGAACCCGTAGAAGAAGTTCCGCGCGGCGACCGTACGCGTCCCGTGCGGGCCCTGGGCGACGATCTCGGCGTCCAGCAGCACCGCCAGCAGGCACCACTCCGCCGTGGCGTCGGCGTGGGCCAGGCTGCCACCGACCGTGCCCCGGGTGCGGATCGGCAGGTGGCCGACCCAGGCCATGGCGTCGCGCAGCAGCGTGAAGCCGCTGCCCAGGCTCGCGTCGGTGGCGGTCTCCACCGCGTGGTGCGTGGTGAGCGCCCCGATCCGCAGGCTCTGCCCGTCGCGGCGAAGCTGGTCGAGTCCGCCGATCCGGCCGATGTCGACCAGGTGGGCCGGCCGGGCCAGGCGGAAGTTCATCATCGCGACCAGGCTCTGCCCGCCTGCGATGATCTTGGCGTCGCCGCCGAGCTCGGCCAGCAGCCCGATCGCTCCCGGAACCTCCCGGGCGCGGTGATAGGTGAATGCGGCGGGCTTCATGGTCCTCCTATCGGTGGAACTGGTAGCTGAACGTCTCCAGGTCCGGGTCGTTGAGCGGAGTGCCACGCCACAGCCAGTCGTAGGAGACGTCCGACTCCCCGCCGAACTGCCGCAACCGCCGGTCGCGGGCCTCCTGCTCGGGGCCGTCGGGAAGGTGGTAGAAGTCCTTGTTGCGCAGCGACGCGTCCTGGACCATCCCGGCGTGCTTGGCCCGCCTGTCCACGTAGCGGCGCAGCGCGCCCTCCACGTCCGCCGCGGTCACCGCGCCAAGCTCCTCGGCCAGCACCGCGGCGTCCTCCATCGCCTGCGAGGCGCCCTGCGCCTGGTAGGGCAGCATGGCGTGGCAGGCGTCGCCGAGCAGCGCCACCCGGCCGTCCAGCCAGATCGGGTCGCGTCGCCGGTAGTACAGCGCCCAGCAGGAGACCTCCTTGGCCTTCGACAGCATCGCTTCCACCCGGTCGTCCCAGCCGCCGAACGCGTCGACCATCTCCTGAACGGTGGACGGCACGGTCCACATCTGCTCGGCCTCGGCGGTGCTGGGAACGATCGCGACCACGTTGAGGTACTCGCCGCCGCGGATCATGTAGTGCACGAGGTGCCGATCGGGGCCGTACCAGATCGTGCTCTGGAATCGGTCGACCAGCCAGCGGGTCGCCGGGTCGGCGGCGATCAGGTTGCCCGGAATGAGCGTCCGGAACGCCATCTCGCCGGAGAAGCACAGGTTGTCGGGGGCGCCCATGAGGTCGCGGACCGTCGAGCGGATGCCGTCGGCCCCGAGCAGGACGTCCGAGGAATACCGGTCGCCCTGCTCGGTGACGGCGGCCGGGCGCCGCGGGTCCGACTGGTCGAGGGCGACCACCTTGCGGCCGGTGAGCACCTCGACCACCGGGCCGGGCCGGTCGGACGCCAGGCAGGCATCCAGGATCACCTTGTGTAGCTCGGCCCGGTGGTAGTGCCAGTAGGGCGCGTTGTAGGTCTGCTTACAGAATTCGCCCAGCGCGGTCATGCCGATGACGCTGCCGTCCTTCCACCGGCGCCGCACCTGGTCCAACGGTTCGGTGTGGATGGCCTCCAACTGCGGGCGCAGTCCCAGCCCGATCAGGATCCGGCTGGCGTTGGGCGCGGTCTGGATCCCCGCGCCGACCTCGCCGAGTTCGGGGGCCTGCTCCAGCACCAGGACGCGCATTCCGCGCTGCCGCAGCGAGAGCGCGGCGGTCAACCCGCCGAGGCCCGCCCCCACGATGGTCACTTCGTATGACTGGCTGCACGCCATCGTTCCTCCGAAAGGTCAGTCCGCGACGAGACGGCCGTCGATCACGACATCTGTGCCGTCCACGCTGACGGTGCAGCCACGCATGGCGATGTCCAGGTGGGCGTAGGACTCCCGGTTCAGGACCGGGTGCGGCCCGGTGGACCACAGGAAGTTGCCGGCGAAGGCCCGCGCGTCCATGCCCATGAGCTCGTCCTTGCCGTACATGGCCGTGGCGAACCAGTCCGCGCTCTTCATCAGGCCCCAGCCCATGTGCGAGAGGCTGCGGGCCCACTGGTCCTGCGAGTCTTCGAAGAACGTCGACAGCAGGTCGGCCTCGAAGCCGCCGGTCACCTTCTCGATGTGGCCGCCGGCCACCTCCAGGGTGACCGCGTCGTGCACGTACTCCTTGAACGGCAGCAGAATGTCGCCGGCGGCCAGGACGATCCGCCCGTCGGAGAGCTCCGGCCAGCACATCACCATCGTGCTGGGCCAGTGGTCCCAGCGGCCCGGGTCGTCGGCGAAGCCGCACTGGAACATCGGGTGGGAGTTGTGCAGCTGGACGGTCAGGTCGGTGCCCGCCTTTGAGGTGACCCGCATCGTGGACGAGGCGCTCAGCAGGTCGACGCCGCGCTGCACCCGGTCCTTGTCCGCCGCGCCGGGCAGGTTGCGGATGAGCACGTCGGGCGCGTCGCAGACGAAGATGATCCGGGTTCCCGCGGCCAGGATCTGCTGCTGCACCGGCGCGTGGATGAAGCCTTCCCGGGTGAGGTCCACGACCAGGTCGGCGGACTTGAGCAGGTCCTGCGCCACGGTGTCGTTCAGCACGGAGACCAGCCCGGGGCCGGCGCCGGTGTGGGTGCTCGGCATGGGCGCCGGCGAGCCGCCGGGAACGGTGGCGGCGATGACGTGCGCGCCCAGCGTCTTGGCCGCGCCGTAGGCGGCCGCCACGTAGTCCCCGCGGCTGCTGGGCTCGGCGAGGACGACGACGTGCTCCCCGCTGGTCAGCTTGCACAGCTCGAGCTCGCGGGTGAAGGCGTCGAGCAGGTCTAGGGAAGAGAGATCGAACATAGGAATGCCTCCACAGGGCAGGGGGAAATGCCGACCTGGCATCCCGGCCGGGGCATGGGTGATGGGGTTCGCAGGCTGTGCACGATGAGGCGGGAACAGCCTCTCGGGCCCGATGAAATTAATCCGAACACGTATTAATTCTTGGCGCAAGAGGGTCTTCACCAGCCCTCCACCCGCAAGTCATCGCCCGCGGCGCCCGCCACGAGCCGTCCGCCGACCCCCCGATCAGCCCCCGACCTGCGAAAATGAGGCAGCGGTCACAGGGTCGCGGCACGGGGAGATCGAGACCTGCTGTGATCTACATCACGTTGACGTTTGGTGACCGGAGTGCTGAAGATTCCTCCCATCGACGAGGGAACGACGTCGACTGGCTGACCAGCAACACGACGCCGACGGCGCCGGGATACCCCACCGCGCCGGCCGTCCCCCTCCCACGGCCCTTCCCCCTTCCCGCCGGGCGCCTGACCTGCCGGGCGTCCCCTCCTTCCCCGCCGGGGAAGCACGATCCCAGGGAGCGGAATTGATCACCGAGCGTGTACGTGCCGCCATCGGGACTCGAATCGTTTCGAGCGCCGACTCGAATCGTTTCGAGCTGCCGTGAGCAGGCTGCCGTGAGCAGGCCGCGCCTCACGCGGCGACCGACGATCAAGGACGTCGCCGCGGCGGCCCAAGTCTCCGCCTCCACGGTCAGCGCCGTCCTCAACGGCACCGCGCCCACCTCCGCCGACGTACGGAAGCGGGTCGCGAAAGCGGTGTCCGACCTCGGCTACCAGGCCGAGGCACACGCTCGGAACCTGCGCCGCCGCAGCGCCAACGCGGTCGGCCTGGTCATCCCCGATCCCGCCAACCCGTTCTTCATCGAGGTGGCACTCGGCGTGCAGTCCATGGCCCTGGAATCGGACATGGTGGTGGTCCTGTGCGCCACCGACGAGGCGACCGAGTTGGACGCCTACTGCGCGCACCTGCTACGGACCCGCAACGTGGACGGGCTCATCTTCACCTCCGGCGGCCACCGCTTCCCGGGCGAGCTGAGCCGGTTGGGCAGCGAGGTCCCGGTGGTCCTGGCCGACGACCTCTTCACGGACTCGCCGTACCCCTTCGTGGGCTCGGACAACCGCGGCGGCGCGCAGGCCGCGGCCCGGCTGGCGCTGGACCACGGCCACCGCCGCATCGCGATCCTGGCGGGGCCGGCCGAGGTGTGGACCGCCGAGCAACGGCTGGCCGGCTACCTGGACGAGCTGGCCGGGGAGGGACTCGCTCCGGTCACCGTGGTCCGCGGCGACTACCGGGTGCCGAGCGGCCGGCAGGCGTCGGCCGCGATCGTCGAGTCCGGCGCCACGGCCGTGCTGGCCGCCAACGACCTGATGGCCATCGGCCTGATCCAGTCCTGCCTCCAGGCCGGGGTACGCGTACCGGACGACCTCAGCGTCGTCGGCTTCGACGACATCCCGCCCGCCTCGTACCTTGCGCCGCAGCTCACCACAGTACGTCAGCCCGGACGAGGGATCGGCCGCGCTGCGATGGACGCCCTGCTCACCCAGTTGGCCGGGGACACCCCGGACGACCGACACCTCCTACCCACCCAACTCGTGGTCCGCGACACCCTCGGGACGCCGTTATGACAGACAGCAAACTCACCATCGACCGCGTCGAAGTCAGGTTCGACCAGACGCTGGCCCTTTCGGAAACCAGCCTCGAGGTCAAGGACGGGGAGTTCATCACCCTCGTCGGCCCCTCCGGCTGCGGCAAGACCACCTTGATGAACGTGATCGCGGGCCTGCAGCGGCCCACCTCGGGCCGGGTCATGATGAACGGCTCGAACATCGCCGACAAGCCCGGCAACGTCGGCTATATGTTCCAGAAAGACCTTCTTATCCCGTGGCGCACGGTCACCGGCAACATCGTTCTCGGTGCCGCCCTGACCGGCCGCGCCACCAAGTCGGACCGGGCGGCCGCCCGCCAGCTGGCCGCCCGGTACGGCCTTGGCGACTTCGTCGACCACTACCCGCACGCGCTTTCCGGTGGCATGCGGCAACGCGTCGCGCTGATGCGCACCCTCGCCTTCCACAAGGACGTGCTGTTGCTGGACGAGCCGTTCGGCGCCCTGGACGCGCAGACCCGGCTCGAGATGCAGCAGTGGCTGCTGGAGGTCTGGGCCGACTCCGGGCGCACGGTCCTGTTCATCACGCACGACGTGGACGAGGCGGTCTTCCTGGCCGACCGGGTGGTCGTCATGTCGGCCCGGCCCGGTCGCATCCAGGCCGTGCACGAGGTCACCGTGCCGCGGCCCCGGACCGTCGACACCCTCATGACCCCGGAGTTCATGGACCTCAAGAGCCAGGTGCTGTCCGGCCTGTACCACCACAAGGAGGCCAAATGAGAGCCCTACGTATGGCCTCGCCGCTGTTCGCCGTCCTGCTGGTGCTGGGGATCTGGCAGCTCGCGGTCAGCGCCCTGCACGCCCCGTCCTACGTGCTGCCCAGCCCGTCCCGGACGTGGCAGGCGCTCGCCGACGACTGGGAGAACGTCCGCACGCTCCTCGGGCAGACCCTCTACGAATCGGTGGTCGGATTCGTCATCGGCACCGCGGTCGGCTTCCTGCTGGCGGTCGCGATGGCACACGCGCCGCTCGTGCACCGCGTCCTCTACCCGATCCTGATCGCCAGCCAGGCGATCCCCATCGTGGCGATCGCGGCGCCACTGGTGATCATCCTGGGCTACGGCCTGGCGCCGAAGCTGGTGATCGTCGGCCTGATCGTCTTCTTCCCGGTGGTCGTCAACGTCCTGGACGGGTTGAGCGGCATCGACACCGGCATGGTCAACCTGGCCCGGTCGATGGGCGCGAGCGCCACCAAGATCTTCTTGCTCGTTCGCCTGCCGGCCACTCTCGCCCCGCTGTTCTCCGCGCTGAAGCTCGCCGCGGCGTACGCCGTCACCGGCGCGGTGATCGGCGAGTGGACCGCCTCCATCACCCCCGGACTCGGCAAAGACCTGCTCTTGAAGAACTCAAGGCTGGACACCGCCGGTGTGTACGCCGACGTCCTCCTGCTCACCACGGTGGGCCTCTCCGGCTTCCTGTTGATGACCATCCTCGAGCACCTCTTCACCCCATGGCGAACCCGGGGAACGGCCCGCAGATGGTTGCGCCGCCGCGAACCGAGATACTCGAAAGGCTCATGATGAAACTCTCGAAATTGTTTGTCGCAACCGCGCTCGTGCCACTCCTGCTGACGGCGGCCTGCGGCGGCGGCAGCTCGACCGCCAAGACCGTCGGCGGCCTGACCGAGGTGAAGGTCTCCCCCGACTGGATCGCCCCGGACATCACCTGGATTCCCTACACCGTCGGCATCAGCAACGGCTTCTACAAGACCCAGGGCCTCGACGTCTCGCTGGTCCCGCCGCCGGACAACTCCTCCTCGGTCAAGCTCGTCGCCAGCGGCCAGGCCGACATCGCCGAGACCACGCTGACCGACCAGATGTTCGCGACCGGCCAGGGCCTGCCGGTCATCTCCATCGCGAACCTGTCACAGAGCAACAACTGGGGCTTCTTCAGCGCGCCCGGCAACACGATCACCGGCGCGACGCTCAAGGGCCTACGCGTGGGTGTCTTCGACGACGCGTGGACCAAGGCGATGCTCGGCGTCGTGCTCAAGAAGGCCGGGCTGACCAGCAAGGACATCCAGCAGATCACGGCCACCGACGGTGACGTCACGCTGCTCATCGCCAAGAAGATCGACGTAGCGACGAACACCACCAACTTCGCGGCCCCGCAGTACACCCAGCAGACCGGCAAGCAGCCGGAGACGCTGCTCGCCACCGCCGCAGGGGCGCCGGACATCCCGATCTGGAACTACGCGGGCAACAAGCAGTGGCTGCAGAAGAACCCCGACATCGCCCGCAAGTGGCTCACCGCCACCGCGAACGCCACGGAATGGGCGATGGCGAACCCGGAGGACGCCGTCAAGGCCTACGAGGCCTACCACAAGCTCAAGACCAGCGGGTACGACACCGACCTGGCCGAGTGGAAGGCCACGATCCCGCTGCTGAAGGCCTCCAAGGGCCTGTTCACCGCGACCGACGAGCAGTGGACCGAGCTCGGCCAGGCGCTGCAGGACGCCGGCCAGATCGACAAGGTGCTGGCGCCGTCGGAGTACTACACCAACCAGTACACGGGCAAGTGAGGGATCGACCCACCATCACGGTCGTCGGCAGTCTGAACGTCGATCTGACCTTGCGCTGTGACCGTCTCCCCCGCCCCGGGGAGACGGTCACGGGCTGGGACTTCACCCAGCGTCCGGGCGGCAAAGGCGCCAACCAGGCGCTGGCCGCCGCCCGGCTCGGCGCCGACGTCCGCATGGTCGGCCGGACCGGCGCGGACGCCTACGCCGAGGTCGCGCTGCGCAACCTGCGCGCCGAAGGTGTCGATCTGAGCCTGGTCACCCAGGCCGGCCAGCCGACCGGAATCGCGATGATCCTCGTGGACGGCGCCGGCGAGAACGAGATCGCGGTGCACCCCGGCGCGAACGCCCTGCTGGACCTCGGCGACATCGACTTCGGCGACGCCGACGCCGTGATCTGCCAACTGGAGATTCCGGGCGCCGCCGTGGCCCAGGCGGCGCGGGCCACGCGCGGCCTGTTCTGCCTGAACGCCGCGCCGGCCCTGCCGGTGCCACCCGAGGCGCTCGCCCGCGCCGAGGTCATCATCGTCAACGAGACCGAGTACGCCGCCCTGCCGCCCACGAACGCCCTGATCGCCCTCACCCTCGGCGCGGCCGGCGCCGTGCTGCTCAAGGACGGCGAGCCACTGGCACGCGCCGCCGCGCCCACGGTGACCGCCGTGGACACGGTGGGCGCCGGCGACACGTTCGTCGCCGCGTTCGTGGTCGGCCTGGTGGAAGGCAGGAAACCCAGCGACGCCCTGCAACGGGCGTGCCTGGCCGCCGCGCTCACCGTCACCCAGCAAGGGGCACAGACCGCCATGCCGACGGCCGCCCAGGTAGACGATTGGACAGCCGCGTGACCATCCCCCTCATCATCGACACCGACCCGGGCCTGGACGACGCCCTCGGCCTGTTGCTCGCCCTGGACAGCCCCGAGGCCGACCTGATCGGCGTCACCACCGTCGCCGGCAACACCACCTTGGCCAACACGACCGCCAACGCGCTACGCATCCTGGAGTTGGCCGGCCGCACCGACGTGCCGGTGGCCGTGGGCGCCGGGCGCCCGCTGATCCGCGAGGCCGTCCGGACCGCCGAGCACGTCCACGGCAGCGACGGCCTGGGCGGTCTGCCGCTGCCGCCACCGAGCGCCCGGCCCGTGCCCGAGCACGCGGTCGAGTTCATCGCCGCACGCCTGCGGGCCGCCACGGAGCCGGTGACCGTCGTGGCGATCGGCCCGCTGACCAACATCGCGCTGCTGGTCGCCACCCACCCGGAGGCCGCCGCGCGGATCGGCCGGCTCGTGGTGATGGGCGGCGCGGTCCGGATCGGCAACGCGACGCCCACCAGCGAGTACAACATCTGGTTCGACCCCGAGGCCGCGCACCGGGTCTTCACCGCCGGCCTTCCGCTGACCATGGTCGGCCTGGACGTGACGGAGCGGTCGTTGGTGACCCCGAAGGATGTCGACGCGCTGCGGACCGGCGGGCCCGTCGCCCGCTTCGCCGCGGACGCGGTCGACTTCTACAGCCGATTCCACCAGGACCGGTACGGCACGCCGGACACCTACCAGCACGACGCGCTGGCGGTGGCCGAGGCGATCGCGCCCGGCATCGTGCAAACCCGCCACCTGTACGTGGAGGTCGAGTACGGTCCGGGCCTGACCCGCGGCGCGACGGTCGTGGACGTCCACGGCGTCACCGGCCACGCGCCCAACACCGACGTAGCCCTTGAACTGGACCACGCCGCCTTCCTGGACCTCCTGGTGAGCCGCCTCGGCGGGCAGGGGCGTCCGGGCTGACCCAGGGTCTTGTGCGCATCGCCATCGGTCGATACGGTCGGCAGCATCTAATTGTCAGGCAAGTTTCCTAACAGTCCTGACGGATCGGCTGCCCACCCCCTTTGGAGGAGCGCATGCACCACAAGCTCACGACCGGGATCGTCACGCTGGGCGTGCTGGCCACGATCGCCGTGGCCAGCCCCGCGCAGGCCGCCAGCGGACCCACCGCCGCCCAACTGCTCGCGAAGGTGACCACCTGCAGCGTGGTCTCACACGGCAAATACGCCACCGACGACGGCGAAGCGTCCACCGTGAACATCTGCAAGAAGGGCTCGGCGTTCTTCTGGAAGGCCGACATGGACATCGACTGCGACGGCGTACGCACGTCCCACTGCAACGAGAGCGCCGACCCATGGTACCAGGACCAGACCTCGTTCGAGACCTCCCAGGGCCGGCCGTTCCAGGCCGACAGCACCCACTACTTCGTGATCCCGCTGCCGAGCTCCCGGTTCAGCTACACCGCCAACGGCATCACCCCCGGCAGCGTGGCCGCGGTCATCTACAACAACAAGGTCGTGTACGCGGTCTTCGCCGACGAGGGACCCGACAACATCATCGGCGAGGCGTCCTACGCGACCGCGAAGGCGCTCGGCATCGACGCGAATCCCGCCACCGGCGGCGTCGACTCCGGCGTGACCTACATCGTCTTCCCGGGCAAGGTGCCCAGCCCCATCGAGTCGAACAGCGCGATCGACAGCAAGGGCATCGCCGCCGCCAACACCTTCGTCAACAGCTGACCCCCGGCCCCGCGGCGAAAACCCCCATACGGTTCGCTGGATAAGCCACGGGTCCGGCCCGATCGGACTGCACTGATCGCCCGGTTGGGCACCGGCTCTCGGTGCCCAACCGGGCGACGGATTTCATTCCGGGACCTGTGGACAGGGCGGCCAGGCAGCGGATTCAGCCACCGTCGCCGGCGTTGGCGAGCACGGCATCGAGTACGGGCGCGAGCCGTTCCCGCAACTCACGCGGCAGCCCCCACGCTGATCCCTTCGGTCGATGTCCGATTCCCTTCGCCTACGGTTGTCACCTGGCCCAACCCACGAACCGGTCGTACAAGCCGGACGGCGACAGGTCGACCGCCGCGTCGGCCGGACACAGACTCAGATAGACCACCATCGACGTCCAACACGAGCCGTACTCCGCCACGAGGTCCACCCACCGCGCGCGTCTTGCCTGCGCGTACGCGGTACAACTTGATCCGCGGCCCCGTGGTGAGGGTGGGAAGGTGATCCTGCACGGCCGCACACCTCCGTTTCCAGGCACCTGCACCCGCTCAGCCCCAGGCGCGCCTACCGGTCACCAGCGCAATCCCGATCGCTCAACACATCGATCAGGTTGGTCCGACCAAGCGGCCGTGACGCCGACTCTCTCGACATTCCCGCCGAACGGCACGGGGAGCGCACCGGCCGCCACCTCGGCCTGCGATGATCGCCGTTTGGTCGACCGCCGGGCGGTTTGCGGACCGCATTGGCTTGCGTAATCGCGGCTGCCGCGGAGGGTGTGGAGTTGGGGTCGCTCGGCCGGATGTGCTCTACACGATCGCGGCGGTGGCCTGCGAGTGTGGGCGGAATGTGGGGTTTCGGGCTGCGTGGATGTCCGAATGGCGGACGTGTCGCCCACTGGCTGAGCCGGCGGCCACGATGCGGGACTGGCGCCCAGGATTCGAGAGCCGCTTCCAGGATTCGGTACCCGGGCGATCGGAACGCGAACTATGTGCCCCGACCGCGCAGAGTCCGAGCGGGACGGGACGGCGACCGACAGTCGGGGGCCCCAGACGAGGTGACTACGGCCGGCTCAGGTGGCCGCCCGCGGACCCGGCCGAACTGGTTCATCGTGAAGACCGCGTAGCTGAACGGCCCGCTGTCGGTCCGGTCGTGCCACGAACGCCGCATGCCGAGGTTGCCGGCCAGCGAGACCAGCTTCACCAGCGTGATGTGATCGTCGCGGAACCGCGGCGCCGGCACCGCGGCGTACGCCTCTTGCAAGGTCATGGCGTGCCGGGTCAGGCGTTTGGTCGCCGAGTCCCGGTCGCCGTCGTAGAGGCGACGAAGGTCCAGTGTCCGCCGCTGATGCCGGCGAGGGCGCGCAGTTCGGGTATGCGCGCGTCGGAGCCGAAACCGAAGCAGGAGAGTGTGACGTCGCCGCGGATGCGGGAAGCGACGTTCGCGCGGATCTTGACCCAGTCCGTCTCGCCGGAGGTCGGGTCGCCGTCGGAGAACAGTCGGCCGCTCCGCGCACCTGCCCGACGTATCCGGTGTCCTTGATGTCGATTCCGCTGTAGGTGGCCACCCTCTGGCGTCGCCGACGGATGCGGCGCGCGTTGGCCGCGATGGTGTCGGCGCAGAGGCGGGTAGGAGGAAGGTCAGGCCGGGCGGCGTCGAATAGCGGACGTAAATCGCTCACCGTCGGTGCTCCCCTCGTGCTCGGTCTCGTCCAGGGCGGCACGTAACGCGCTCAGTCCGCGGGGGACGGGGCGGTGGCATCCAAACGAGTTCCTCGCCCTTGACATACGCGGTGAAGCGTTCGCCGTGCCGGGCCTACCCGGTCTGGATCGGGGCGATGAGTCCGTCGAGGGTCCTGGGTGGCGTGCTGTGCAACGGCGCGCGATCTACCCGCCCCCGGTTGTATCGGTGCTCGGCAGATTGGCCCATCGATCGGACAGCACCTGCAGGGTGGTCAGCAGTTCTTTGCGGGCGTCCTCGTCCAGGCCCTCGAGGAGCAGTTCGTCCAGTGCCCGGGCCCGCCGGTCGACGTCCTCGAGTACCTGCGTTCCCTCGGGCGTGAGTTCGAGGAGCTTCCGCCGGCCGTCGGTGGGGTCCGCGACGCGGCGGATCAGGCCGCGCACCTCCAGGCGCCGTGCCACATCCGCCATGGTGGAGGTGTCGAGGGAGACCGCATAGGCAAGGGAGCGTTGGTCGAGACCCGGTTGCTCGTTGACAGCGACCAGGACCGCGAACTGCGGCCCGGTCAGCGCGCCGTCCACGGTGCGCACCCAGGCGGAGACGTAAGCCTGGTACAGCCGGCGGGTCAGGAAACCGGGCTTCGCCAGGAGTCCGGGGGGCGTGCTCACGGTTTCGGAGAAGACGGCCATCGAGGCTGGCCGCACGCCCTTAATGCCCACGGTGTGAGCATAGTGCCGGCCGTTTCCGGCTGCTCCTCGGCCGGGTGTTCGGCCTCGTACTGACTCCGGTGCCGGGTGCGCGCTTCACCGGGCGGCGCTGGACATGACCTCGGCCTGCGCCGCCGAAAGCAGCCCGCCTGCCAGGCAGGCTGCCGGCTGCCGGCTGCCGGCTGCCGGCTGCGGGCACGACGGGATCCAGCCCGAGTACGCCTGGATCGCGAACTGCTCGGGGCTGAAGAGCAGGAAGGTCAGGTCCACCACCATGTCGACTGCCTTGAGCGCCTCCACCGCGAGCGGGTTGGCGGCCAGCTTGGAGTCGCCGACCGCCCAGGCCCCGCTCGCCGACCAGGGCGCGGGCAGACGCATGTGGTAGGCGCTGGCGCCCAACTGCCCGACAGCCCACAGGAAGGCATCGGCGAAGTCGCCACGGTCGTGGCCGCGGGACAGCACGGCGATGGTCTCGCCCTCGTGTACGGCGCTCAGGGTGAGCCGCTTCAGGCAGATGTCGTTCAGCAGATTCGCATCCGCAGGACACCTCCAGCAGGAGTGGAAGGGGGTGACTTCGGGTGTCGCGGCAGGCTACGGATGGCCGCTCGCGAGCCCGGGATGGCGTGGCAATCAAGTAATCCGAACACGGACGACCTGGGGTTGGCAAGTGTTGTCCAGAGTTCGCTCTGCGGGGTCCGGCGTCGATGTTACGCGCGCATTAACACTGGCCAGGGGGCTTGTGGCGAGAACTCGTCCGTGTTCGTATTACCGGCATTCGCAGCCCTCCAACACGTCGGACCAGCAGTCGGGCGAGGGGCACGTGGGCCGCCATCATCGATGACAAGGAAGCAGACATGAGCAGATTCCGAGGCGCTCTTCCCGTCGCTGCCCTGGCGACGGCGGTCCTGGCTCTGGCGGCCTGCGGCGGCAAGTCGCCGTCCGTCGGTGGGGTCGGCGCGGACGTTGGGAGCACGGCGGTGAAGCAGGGCGAAAAGGGCTCCCTGACGGTGGGTCTGCTCAACCCGACGACGGGCCCGTTCACTGCGCTCGGCGAGGACGTCAACGCAGGCTTCGAGCTCTACCTCGCGAGCAAGGGCGGAACGCTCGGCGGCTACGGGATCAACGTGGCCAAGGAAGACGAGACGAACGACCCGGCGGCGGCCACGACCAAGGCCCGCCAACTCGTCGAGAAGGACAAGGCGGGCATCGTCATCGGGCTCGTCAACTCCGGCGACGCCTACGCCGTGGCCCCGTACCTCAAGGGGGCTGCCGTTCCGCTGCTGGTCACCGTTGCCGGCGCTGACGGGCTGACCCGGACCAAGGACGGCAGCCTCTTCCGGGTGTCGTACACGAGTTCCCAGGACACGATGCCCGCGGGCGACTACGTCTGCAAGACGCTCGGCCTGAAGACTGCGTCGATCATGGCCCTCGACTACTCCTTCGGGTGGGAGGCCGCCGGCGGTTTCGCGCGCACCTACACCGACGCCGGGTGCAAGGTCGTCCAGGAGTTGTACGCGCCCCTCGGGACGCAGGACTACGGCCCGTACGTCACTCAGATCGATCGGAAGGCCGAGGTGGTGTTCACGGTGGCCCCGGGCAGCGACGCCGTCCGCTTCTTCAAGGCGGTGAAGGGTTTCGGCCTCAAGACACCGATCTTCGCGCACGGATCGACGACCGACGAGACGCTCGCTCCCGCACTTGCTGGGACGGCGGACGGAGTGCGGTCGAGCCTGCACTACACCCCGGTCATCGACAATCCGGCGAACAAGACGTTCGTCGACGCGTGGACCAAGAAGTTCGGACGTTCGGCCAACCAGTACGCCGAGGACGGGTGGGCCGCGGCGCAGGTGCTCGAAGCCGCCCTCACCGGTCTGACGGGCGAGGCGACCCCGGCCAGCATCACCAAAGCCCTCCCCCACGTGGCGATCGATGCGCCGCGTGGACCGCTGAAGTTCGACGACTACGGCCAAGCCGTCTACGACGTCTACTTCCGGCAGGTCGTGCGCAAGGACGGCGCGTCGGTCAACCAGATCATCGGCTCCGCGAAGAACGTCACCCAGTTCTACACCTACAAAGCTGACGATTACCTCAAGTTCCCCAGCTACGACAAGCTCAAGGGCACGTGGGCCAAGTAGCGGAGAGTCGACATGGCTACGGTCTCGAACATCCTGAACGGCCTGGCTTTCGGCTCGCTGCTGTTCCTGGTCGCGAGTGGCCTGACCATCACGTTCGGCCTGATGCGCACCATCAACCTGGCACACGGCGGCTTCTATCTGGTCGGCGGTTACCTGGCAGCGGATCTGTTCGGCCGCACCGGTGACTACTGGTCGTCGCTCGTGATCGCGGTGCTGGTGACCGGTGTCCTGGGCATGCTCGTCGAGCGGTTTCTGCTGCATCGGCTGCTGAACTTGGAGTTGCCGCAGATCATCCTGACGGTGGGGGTCGCCCTGATCATGGGCGACCTGCTCCTGGCCCAGTACGGCGGCAGCCCGATCTCGCCGCCGGCGCCGGTCGGTCTGGACGGCGCATTGAACATCTCCGACACGCTGGTCTTCCCGAAGCTGCGGGCCTTCCTCATCGTGCTGGCGCTGGCGCTGGCCGCCCTCATCACGGCGTTCCTGCGGTTCTCGTCCGTCGGGGCCAAGGTCCGCAGTGCCGTCGACGATCAGGAGATCGCCCGGACCATCGGCATCCGGGTGCCGGTCATCTTCCTCCTGGTCTTCGGGGCGGGCACGGCGCTCGCGGCCTTCGCCGGGGTCTGGGGAGGCGCGCTGACCAGCCTGTCGCCCGAGTCGGGGTTCGACATCCTTCTGCTGGCGCTTGTCGTGGTCGTGGTCGGAGGGCTCGGCTCCGTGCCGGGCGCGCTGATCGCGGCGTTCGCGGTCGGTCTGCTCGATCAGTTCGGCAAGGTGCTCTTCCCGGAATGGTCGCTGTTCACCATCTACGCCCCCGTCGCGTTGTTCCTGGCGTTCCGTCCGCGCGGGTTACTAGGGAAGGTTGAGGCCCGATGAGCCGGACCTGGACGGCCAGCCGGGTGGATCGCCCGGCCAAGGCCGCGTTGCTGCTGGTCGCGATCATCGTCGTGCTCGCAGTCCTGCCGCTGTTCATACCGTCGTTCTCGCTGTTCCTGCTGACCCGCATTCTGATCCTCGGCCTGTTCGCGACGGCCTTCAACATCGTGTTCGGCCTGGGCGGAATGCCCTCACTGGGCCACGCCGCGTTCTTCGGCATCGGGGCGTATGTGGCAGCCATCGCGACCACCAGGACCGATCTGCCCTTCGCGGCCGTCCTGGTCCTGGCCCTGGCGGCGGGCACGGTGCTCGGCATCGTGTTCGGGCTGTTCAACCTGCGGGCCAGAGGGATCTATCTGCTGCTGCTCACCCTGGCACTGGCACAGGCGGTGTACGGGCTGGCGTTCCAGCAGGTGGCCCTCACCGGCGGTGACAACGGCATCTCCGACATCACCCGTGAGTCCCTGCCCGTGCCGGACTCGTTGCCGTCCTACTACTGGTTCACGATGGTCGTGGTCGGGCTGTCCGTGGCGGCGATGTGGACGGTGCTGCGCTCGCCGGTGGGGATGGCGATCATCGGGCTGAGGGAGAGCGAATCCCGCCTGGCCGCGACCGGCTACCGGGTGGGTCTTTACCGGGTCATCGCGTTCGCGCTCTCGGGCGCCTTCTCGGCTCTGGCGGGACTGCTCGACGCCTTCCTGCTGGGCAGCGTGTCCCCGTCGAAGCTGACCTTCCTGCTCAGCGCGGAGGTGATGGTCTTCGCGATCCTCGGCGGTGCGGCGTACTTCCTCGGCCCGTTTCTCGGCGCCGCGGTCGTCCTCTGCCTCGAGTTCTACGTCAGTACCTATACCGACCGCTGGACCACCGTGCTCGGCATCGTCTATGTGCTCACCGCGCTGTTCATGCGCGACGGGTTGCTCGGTCGCCTCGCCAGGCTGCGCCGCAGGCGGGGCAGGACCGGTGCTGCGCCGCCCGCCGACAGCCCGGCCGACGAGATCGACATCCCGCCCCTGGCCGCCGTGGCCGTGCAGGAGAGTCAGACATGAGTGACATGGCGCTGGTCGCACGTGGCGTCGAGGCCCGGTTCGGTTCCTTCGTCGCCAATCAGGACGTCTGTCTCGAGGTCCCCGTCGGCGAACGCCGGGTGCTCATCGGGCCGAACGGCGCCGGCAAGTCGACCCTGTTCAACGTGCTCGCGGGTCAGCTTCGCCCATCCCGCGGCACGGTGGAACTGCTGGGGCATGACGTCACCAGGATGCCGGCCTACCGGCGGGCGAGGAGAGGGCTGGCCCGCACCTTCCAGCTGAACAACCTCTTCAACGAACTGACCGTCCGCCAGAACATCGAGATCACCCTCGCCTCGCGGGGGGCAGCACGTGCCGTCTTCTGGCGCGATCTCGGGTCGGTGCGCGACATCCGGGCCGGCTCGGATGCGCTGCTGGATGCCTGGGAGTTCAGCGATCTGGCGGATCTGCCCGTGACCGAGCTGTCGTACGGGCAGCAGCGGGTGATGGAGATCGTCCTGGCCATGAGCACCCAACCGCGCGTGCTCCTGCTGGACGAGCCGACCGCCGGACTCGCCGCCGCGGACGCCGCCCGGCTCACCCGGCTGGTGGCCGAACTGCCGCGCGACATCACCATCGTCATGATCGAACACGACATGGATGTGGTCTTCGCCCTGGCCGACCAGGTCACGGTGCTGCACCAGGGCAAGGTGCTCGCCGACGACACTCCGGAACGGGTCGCGGTCGACAGCGGCGTCCTGCAGGTCTACCTGGGAGGCGGCGAAGATGCTTGAGGTCAACGCGGTCGACACCTACTACGGTTCGAGCCAGATCCTGCACGGCGCCACCCTCTCCGTCGGCGAGGGTGAGGTCGTCGGTCTGCTGGGACGCAACGGCATGGGCAAGACGACGCTGGTGCACACCATCGCCGGTCTGCTGAAGCCTCGGGCAGGAGAGATCACCTTCGGTGGCCGGCGGATCTCCGCGCTGAGCGCCGAACGGATCTCCCGGCTGGGCATGACGCTGGTGCCACAGGGCCACCGGATCTTTCCCTCCCTCACCGTGCGGGAGAACCTGCGGATCGCCAGGCGCCGGAGCGGTGCGGACGGCGGGTGGAGCATCGACGAGGTACTGGACAACTTCCCGGCTCTTCGTGAGCGCTGGAGCGTCGGCGCCGGCAAGCTCAGCGGTGGTCAGCAGCAGCTGCTGGCGATGGGCAGGGCACTGGTCGGCAACGGCCGGCTGATGCTGCTCGACGAGCCCACCGAGGGCCTGGACCCGCAGACCGTCGCACGGATCGGTCACATCATCGACGAGCTGCGGCGCCGCGGCACCTCGGCCATCCTGGTGGAACAGAAGGTCGACTTCACCCTCGATCGGGTCGATCGCGCGCTGATCCTGAGCCGGGGGAAGGTCGTCCACGAGACGGACCGTCCACAGGCCCTCAAGGCGGACAGCGAGACGCTGCACCGGCTGATGGGGGTCACCGGCCATGCGCCTGCGGACGTCCACGCGCCCCCGGTCGTTCGTTCACCGGCGACGTGAGCCCGGCCCTTGCCAGGGCGCTCCGGGAGGGTATGGAGTTGGGGTCGCTCGGCCCGACGTGCTCTACAAGATCGAGGCGGTGGGCTGCGAGTGTGAGCAGAATATGCCGTTTCGTGTCGGTCCGCCTCGCGTTGATCGTCGCCGTTCGGGGTCGAACGCCGCTACGCTGGGGCGATGTCCGACGACGGGAGCCGGCCCGCCGGGGTCGACGACGTGCACGAGCTGGCCCTGGCGATGCCGCACGTCGCCGTCGTCCACGGGGGTGGCGAGAACCCCGTCTACCAGGTGGGCGGGAAGTCGTTCGTCTTCTTCCGCACCCCGCGGCCGGACGCGGTCGACCCGGCCGCCGGGGAGCGTTACGACGACGTGATCGTCTTCTGGGTGGGGTCCGAGGGCGACAAGCAGGCGCTCGTCCAGGACGAGGCGTCGCCGTTCTTCACCACAGCGCATTTCGACGGCCACCCGTCCGTCCTGCTGCGGGCCGCCCACCTCGGCGAGCTGACCCGTCAGGAGGTGGCCGAGGTGATCGAGGACGCGTGGCTGTCGCGCGCCTCCTCACGCCGGGCCGCCGCCTGGTTGAGCGCCCACCCACCGGCCTGAATCCGCCGGCGTCATGAGTGAGCGAGCCGCGCCGCGGCCTGCTCGAGCACGTCGAGCGTCGTGTCGCGCAGCAGGCCCACCTTGTACGCGGTCTCGGTGAGCGGCTCGCAGCGCGCCGCGGCGTGCGCCGAGGCGGCCAGGAAGGTCTCCGGGGTGGCCGGCCGGCCCACGAGCGCGGCCTCGACCTCGACCAGGCGTACGGGAGTCCGTGCCACGCCGCCCGCGACGACCGCCGCAAGGGTGATCGCCGAATCCGAGACGACGAGGCGGGCGACGGCCTCCACGAGCGGCCAGTCGGCGCCGGCGCGGGCGGCGACGCGCTGGTAGGCGGCCCCTTCGCCGGTGACCGGTGCGGGCAGGTCCACGGCGACCAGCACCTCCCGGTCGCCCAGGGTGTGGTCCCGGGTGGGGTCGGACCCGTCGCCGTACAGGTCGCGCAGGGCGAGCGTGCCCCGGGTGTTCACCTCGACGGTCGCGTCGTAGGCGAGCAGGACCGTCGCGAGCGACGACGGGTGTGGGGCGACGCACGGACCCTGGTCGATCACGGCGAGGTGCAGGTTCACCCCCGTACGGGCCGGGCAGCCGTCCGCGCCGGTCTGGTAGCAGGCGAAGTGCGGATTGCGGTAGTACCAGCAGCGATTGCGTTGCAGCAGGTTTCCGCCGACGGTGGCGGTCGCGCGAACCTGGGGCGTGGCCAGTTCCGTGGCCGCGAGCGCCAGGGCCGGATAGGCCGCGCGGAGCCGGTCGTCGTCGCCGATCTCAGCGATGGTGGTCATCGCGCCGAGCCGGCCGGCGCCGCTGTCGTGCCAGGTCACGCCGCGCAGCGCGGGCACGGCCTGAAGGTCGACGAACGGCGCCCGGGCCAGGCCGCGGTCGCGCCGGGCGAGGACGTCGGTGCCGCCGGCCCGCAGTTCGCCGCCGCCGGCGGTGAGGGCGTCGACGACCTCGTCGAGGGTGGACGGGCGGGTCACCGGCTGATCCCTTCGCGGAGGCGGTCGGGCCTGATCGGCAGGTCCAGCGGACGCCACCCGGTCGCGGCGTGCACCGCGTTGCCGATGGACGCCGCCACGCCGACGGTGGACATTTCGCCGAGCCCGACGCCGTGACCGGTCACGTGCTCCCAGCCCTCCTGGTGGAAGTGGATGGTGATCTCCGGGGTATCGCCGATGCCCGGGATGCGGTAGTCCTCCAGGTTGTCGGTCAGCACGACGCCGGTGGCCGGATCGACCTGGCGTTGCTCGAACAGCGCGTAGCCGATGCCCTGGATGACGCCGCCCTCGCACTGGCTGCGGGCGAGCCGCTCGGCGTAGATATGCCCGGCGGCGATGCCGCACCACGCCCTGGTGACCCGGACCGTGGCCAGGCGGACGTCGACCTCCACCTCGGTGAGGTGCACGGCGCCCGCGAACCCGCGGCCGATCGAGAGGCCCCCGAGCGGGAAGGGGGTGACGTACCCCCGGCGATCGCGGCGGCGCCGGCCGACCACCCGTACGCCCTCGGCGCCGCTCAGCGAGGCCGCGACGGGCCCCTCGGGGAGCGCGGCGCGCAGGCGCCGGGCCGCGTCGACGGCCGCCGGGCCGATCGAGGGGGTCGCGCTGCTGGCCACCGAAGCCGGCCCGTGCACGGCGCCGGTCCGGCCGACGTCCACCCTGACTCGCCCCGCCGGCAGGTCGAGTTCGGCGCGGACGATGTCGGCGATCACGCTGCGGCTGCCCGTGCCGATGTCCTGGGTGGTCGTCCGGGCCACGACGACGCCCTGCTCGACGACGAGCTCGATCTCGGTCCCGGGATCGAGCAGGTAGAGCCAGTTGGTCGCGGCGACGCCGACTCCGCGGCGGAACCGGCCCTCGGGCGAGCCCGACGGCTGCCGGTCCGTCCAGGCCGGGAGCGTCGCTGCCCAGTCGTACAGCACGCGCCGTTTCGGGTTGCCGTCCCATCGCTGCCGCAACGCGATCGGGTCCTCGCCGGTGCGGTGGGCGATCTCGTCGACCGCCTGTTCGAGGGCCCAGACCATCGGCGGCCCGCCGGGCCCGCGGAACGGCGCGCCCGGCGGCCGGTGGGTCAGCACGTCGTAGTCCCGCAGTTGTCGGGGGGCGTTGCCGTAGATGTACCGGGCCAGGGCCGCCGAGTTGGATCCGATGGCCGTTCCCCCGTCGCCCCACGCGTCCATGCTCATGGCGGCGAGGTTGCCGTCGGCGTCGGCGAGCAGGGAGAGCTCGATGCGGGTGGCCGGCCGGCTGCCGCCGTCGGTCAGCTCCTCCGCGCGGTCCAGCACCACCCGGACCGGCGCCGCGTAGGCCCGGGCCAGCTCGACGGCCGCGATCACGTCGCCGGTGACGTGGACCTTCGAGCCGAAGCCTCCGCCGACGTGCTCGGCGACGATGTGGACCTGCCCGGGTTTCAGGTTCCACCGCTTCGCTATCTCCACCGCGACCCGGCCGACCGCCTGCGTCGACAGGTGCAGGTGCAGCTCGCCCCGGTCGTCCCAGCGCGCGACGCAGGCGTGCGGCTCCATCGAGGTGTGCGCCTGGGCGGCGGTGGTGAACGTCGCGGACACGAGGCGGTCGTCGCCGCGCTCCCGCGCCGCGTCGATCCGCTTCGTCGCGGTGCCCGCGCGCCAGCTCGCCGCGGAGGGCCCGCGCAGGTTGCCCTCCCACTTGGCCGGGCTCAACGGCGCCTCGTTCGACCTGGGCGCGCCGCCGCGGCCCGCGCGGGAGTCGTACACCGCCGGCGCATCCGGCTTCTCGGCCTCGACGGTGGTCAGCGCGGCGGGAAGGGGCGTATAGGCCACCTCGGCCGTCGCGGCGGCGGCCAGCGCGGCGGCGCGGGTCGGGGCGGCGACCGCCGCGATCGGCTGTCCGACGTAGCGCACGACGCGATCGGCCGGCAGCAGGTCGACCACCTCGGCGCCGCCGAGGCGCACCGCGCCGACCCGGGCGTGCGGCAGCGACGAACGGATGATCACCCCTTCGAGCTGGCCCTCCAGCCGTACGTCGGTGGTGTACCGCGCCCGGCCGGTGATCTTTTCCCAGGCCTCGACCCGCGCCGGCGCCGGGCCGTCGTCGTCGTGCCGGCCCGCGCACGCGGCGGCGATCGCCGCCTGGATCGACTCGTAGGCGCCGCACCGGCACAGGTGGCCCGCCATAGCCTGGGCGATCTGCGCCCTGCTCGGCGCGACGTCGCCGTGCGCGGCGCGCCACCGGTCGGTGAAGGCGGCCGCCTCCACGACGAACCCTGGCGTGCAAAAGCCGCATTGCAGCGCGTCATGGGCGGCGAAAGCGCGCTGGACCGGGTGCGTGCCGCCGAGCCCTTCCACCGTCGTCACGTCGCGGCCCTCGACCGCGGCGCTCGCGGTGAGGCAGCCGGCGACCGGCGTGCCGCCGACGACGATCGTGCAGGCGCCGCAGACGCCGGTGCCGCAGGCCAGCTTCGTCCCGGTCAGGCCGAGGCCGTCGCGGAGCAGATCCACCGCCGTGTCGTCGGGGCCGGCGTCCACCTTGGCCGCCTCGCCGTTGACGGTGATCTCCATCGGCTACTCCTCACGAAAGACCCGTCCGGCCTGCCTGCGGTGGACACAGTGGAACATTGGGAGGCCATGGTAGCGGCATTTCCGCGCGCCGGGATACGCTGTCGCAGCTCGAGACGGGGAGGTGCGGTGCCGGATGGCGAAAAGGTCGCGCAGGTCGCGGCCAGCGGCTTTGCGCCCCCGCGGATAGACATGTCCCGGCCGAACATCGCCCGAGTCTATGACTACCTTCTCGGCGGCAAGGACAACTTCGAGGCCGACCGAGCGCTCGGCGACAAGATCAAGAAAGCGCTGCCCGCGGTTCGCCTCGGCGTGGAGCAGCAGCGTGCCGTGCTGCGGCGGGCCGTGCGCCATCTCGTGGGCGAGGCCGGCATCCGGCAGATCATCGACATCGGATCGGGCCTGCCGACGGCGGGCAACGTGCACGAGGTGGCCGAGAAGGTGGCGCCCGACACGAGGGTCGTCTACGTCGACAACGACCCCGTGGTGCTGGCCCACGCCCGCGCGTTGATGGCCAGGAACAAGACGACGATCGCCATCGGCGGCGACGTTCGCCGCCCGGCCGAGATCCTCGCCGATCCCGAGCTGAACAGCCTCATCGACCTCGGCCAGCCGGTCGGCCTGCTGCTCTGCGGCATCCTGCACCACATCCTGGACGACGAGGACCCCACCAGCATCACGGACGCGTTCCGCGCCGCGCTTCCCTCGGGCAGCTACGTCTTCATCCACCACCTGGTCGCCACCGACGACCCGAGCGTCGCGGTCGCCCAGGCGGAGCTTCAGCAGGGCACCGGGCGCGGACAGTTCCGCCCGATCGAGCAGATCGAGCGGTTCTTCGAGGGCCTCGAGATCGTCGAACCGGGGATCGTCTCGGTCGGCGACTGGCGCCCCGATCCCGACACCCCGAGCGTGCAGGCCAACCCCGTGCTGCGCCTGGCCGTCGCCGGCCTGGGCCGCAAACCCTGAGCGCGTACGGGATCAGGCGGCCATCAGTTCCCGTTCCGGCTCGGGTCGCCGCGCGCCGTACGTCGTGACCACCACGCCCCGCGCCCAGCGCATGCGCGGCGCCGCGGTCTCGGGGCAGTCGCCGTAGGCGGCGGCCATCGTGGCGACGCAGCCGCGCGTGCCGCCGCAGGCGCGCACGGCGTGGGCGATGGCGGCGTCGACGGCGCCCGGCCCGGGACGGGAACCGGCGGGCAGGTCGCTGGCGAACAGGGCGGCGGCGCGGGCGGCGAGCAGTTGGCTTCGCATGTCGATCAGCTCCGATCTGTGTGACCGTCGACGACCTCAGCGTGACCCACCCGCGCCACCTCCGCCTCCGGGATTCCGCCGGACGCCGCCCTCAGGGGATTCCCCGCGGTCAGACTCGGGACAGCGCCCGGTCGCTGACCACGCACCGCATGCCGAACTGCCGGGCCCGGCGGACGGCGAAATCGGTCAGGCCCGGGGTGTCGGCGTAGTCGAGGGCGTACAGGTCGAGTTGCAGCTGCAGCAGTTGCTCGGCGATCTGCGCATGGAACTCGAGCACGTCCGGCGGCCACGGCGCGTAACCCTCGTCGGTCCACCGGGCCGAGAAGGATTCGAACACCAAGCCGTCGACGAGCTCGGCGAGCCGGGGCAGCATGCCGAACCCACGGTTGGCGAGCAGGTATCCGGGCTTCGCCTCGGTCCGGATCGCGGCCACCAGGGTGAGCAGGTGCGGCACGTCCTCGGGGTAGGTCAGCTCCACGTTCAGCGTGTCCATGAACAGTCCGGAGAACCCGGCTGCCATGGCCGCGCGGGCCTGGCCCACCACGTGCTCGACCCACTGCGGGTGGCCGACGTGGACGAAGGAGCCGCCCCAGTCGGGGTTGCGTTCGGAGCGCTGCCACTCCGCCGGCGGCCCCTGGTCCTCCGACAGCGAGAGGTAGCCGAGGGTCTGGACACCACGCTCGGTCAGGTACGCCAACTCCGCGCTGGAGTAGAAGTCGGGCTGCAGGACGACGCGCGGGTACTCGGCCAGCTCGACGAGCCGGCCGTTGCCGTAGTAGAAGCAGATCGGTGGACGTTCGTTTTCGGTCATACCGGCCTCCCATGCTCGGCGTACCAGGCGAAGGTGGAGCGCACCCCGTCCTCGAGGGGCACCTTAGGTTCGTAGCCCGTCAACGACCGCAGCAGGCTCAGGTCCGGGCAGCGGCGCGCCACCGAGCCGGGCGGGGCCGGCCCCGCCTCGACCGTGGCGCCGGCGCGCGCCACGCGCAGCACCAGCGCGGCGAGGTCGCCGATGTTGGTCTCGTCGCGGTCGTTGCCGATGTGCACGATCCGCCCGGCCGCCTCGGGCGTCCCCATCAACCGCACCATCGCCTCGACCGCGTCGTCGACGTGGCAGAAGGCCCGGAACTGGTCGGCGCCGGGCACGTGGAACGGATCCTCGCCCGCCTGGGCGCGCAGCGACATCTCCGGGATGACGTGGTCGGCGCCCATCCGCGGGCCGTAGACGTTGTGGAAGCGGCCCACCACGGCGTCGAAGCCGCGGGCGCTGGCTGTGTGCAGGAAGGCGGCCTCGCCGAGCAGCTTGCTCACGGCGTACGCGAACCGGGGCGCCGTGATGTCCGAGATCATGGTGGGCACGTCCTCGGCCGTGGGCACCGCGACCACCCCGGCGTCGACCCCGCCCGCGTAGACCTCGCTGGTCGAGGCGAAGAAGACCCGTTCGCCTGGCGCCACCCAGTCGAGCAGGTGCATCGCCGCGAGCGTGTTGACCCGCACGACCCGGGCCGGGTCCTGTTCCACGTTGCGCACGCCGACCACGGCGGCGAGCAGGTAGATCTGGTCCCATCCGGACGGCAGCCGGGCGTACGTCGCGGGATCGGTCAGGTCGGCCGGGATCACCCTGACCCCGGGGCACGCGAGCAGGGCGTCGAGATCGGCGTCGGCGCGCCCGCGGGAGAAGTCGTCGACGATGGTCACCGCGTACCCGTCGGCGACCAGGCGGCGGGCCAGGTGCAGGCCGATGAAGCCGGCGCCGCCGAGCAGCAGGGCTTTCACGCCGTCACCTGCTGAGCGCGCGGCAGGTAGCCGAGGGAGGCGTAGCGGATGCCGGCCGCCCGGACGGCGTCGCCGTCGAGGATCCGCCAGGAGTCGTAGATCAGCGCCGGGCGGGCGCCGCCGAGCAACTCGGTCACCTCGATCGCGCGGTAGTCGGGGTGGTTGTTGATCACGAGGACCGCGTCGCTGTCGGTGAAGGCCTTGTCCAGGCTGATCGGCTCGCCGCCGTAGCGCCGGATGACGTCGTCGGTGACCATGGGGTCGTGTCCGGTCACGGTGATCCCGGCGGCCGAGAAGATCGGCATCATCGCGGCGATCGGCGTGCCGCGCATGTCGTCGGTGGGCGGCCACCCCTTGTACGCCCAGCCGAGCACTGCCAGGCGCAGCCCGCGGGTTCGTCCGCGGGCCTCGGCCAGCAACCGGACCACCGTGTCGGCGACGTGCACCGGCAGGTGCTCGTTCAGCTCCCGTGCCCGCCCCACCAGGTACGGCCGGTAGCCGCCGGAGCTGTCCAGCATGATGTACGGGTCCTTGGACAGGCACCCGCCTCCGACGTAGCCGGGCTTGGACAGGTCCGGGCGGGGATAGTCGAGGTTCGCGGCCCGGATCACCTCGAGCGGGTCCAGGCCGTGCTGCTCAGCGACCAGCGCGATCTCGTTGCCGAACGAGTAGATCAGGTCGGTGTGGCAGTTGTTGGACAGCTTCACCAGCTCCGCCGTCTCCAGGTCGGAGACCTCCACGACGGTGTGTGCGAGGCCGCGGAAGAACTGCGCCCCGGCCCGCCTGCTGGCCGCGTCGAGGCCGCCCACCACCTGGGGCAGCTCGACCAACTCGCGCAGGGCCTGGCCCTGGATCGTGCGCTCCGGCGCCATCACGAGCCGTACGTCGTCGCCCCATGCGGCGCGCAGCTCCGGAAGCACCACGCCGCGGCTGGCGCCGACCGGCACCGTGCTGCGCACCACGACCAGGGTGCCCGGACTGCAGGTCGCGGCCACGCCGCGGGCGGCGGCCGCCAGGTTGGCCAGGTTGGGCCGGCGGGTGGCCTCCCCATCCGACCGCCCCACCACCGCCCTTGACCGGACTGAAGGCTCTTCTACGGGCGTCGACACGCTGATGACCGCCACGTCCACGGTGTCGTGCGGAAGCTCGGCGGCGACGTGGATGCCCCGGCCGATCCGGGCGGCGAAGATCTCCGCGACGCCCGGCTCGAAGATGTGCGACCGGCCCTGTGCCAGCGCGTCGATCACGCTGGGCGACACGTCGGCGCCGTGCACCACGAATCCCTTGTCGGCCAAGGCCGCGGTCAGGGTGAGCCCGACGTAGCCGAGCCCGACGACCCCGATCGTCATAGGCATGTGGTTCTCCTCCAGAATCTTCTCGGCCGCCAGGTCAGGGACACGGCGGGCTGGGTCGGTCGAGGTCCAGCACGGTGACCGTGCCGGCGAACCGTTCGGCCCGGTACCGGGCGCAGGCGGAGCGCACGTCGGCGGCCCGGGTCGCGTAGTCGACGCTGAGCACGAACTTGCCGGCGTCGCGCAGGGCCCTGGCCTCGGCGAGGTTCTCGGCGCAGAAGTCCGCGGCACAGCGTTCGTCGGTGGCCTGGTAGAACAGCTCCTCCATGCCGATGCCGTCGATCGCCTCGGTGTATCCCGGCTGGCGCCGCAACTCCGGCGAGTTCTGCGGGACGATCAGGAAGCCGGGGTGGCGCGACTTGGCGTACCGGCTGATCCGTGCGATCAGGCCGGCCATCGCGCGCGCCAGATCGGCGCGGTCGCGCCCCTGGGCCACGCCGAGGTCCAGCTGCTCGTACGCGAGCGGGGTGTCCAGGTAGGCCCCGTCGAACCCGGCCCGCAGCGCCTGGTCGACCCGCGGCCGCACGACCAGCGACCACCACCGCTGGTCGAAGTAGCGCACGAAGAACTCTCCCGGCCACTCCGCCCACTCGTTGGCGACCAGGTCGGGCGCGTCGCGTCGCAGCACCGGGTACTCGGTCCGGAAGTCCTCGATGCTGCCGATCTCGAAGTAGGCGAGCACCCGCTTGCCCGTGGCCCGGACCCGGGAGACCTCGGCCGCGGTGAAGTAGTCCGCGTGCGCGTCCCGCGCCAGGTCCACCACGACGACCTGGTAGGGCCCCGCGGCCAGCTGGTCGAGCCGCCCGCCCGGGTAGTCCTGCAGCTGGTAGGCCCAGGAGCGGATCGCGGGCCACGAGGTCGCGGCCGAGGCCGGCCCGGGAGGCGAGGTGGCGACGGCCTCGGGGGCGCGCCGGCCCGGGTGCCGCGTCACCGCCACTGCGGCGACAAGGGCGAGGATCACCGCGGCCACGGCGAGCGACCGGACCGTACGCGGCGACGGCCGGCGGCCGGGGCGGCTCACCCCGGGGCTCCCGCGGCCCAGATGTCCTTGATCGAGGAGTTCAGGTCGTGGGCCGGCCGCCAGCCCAGCTCGGCGCCGGCTCGGGTGACGTCGGCCCTGATCCAGGTCACCGCGGCCGACCGTTGCGGGCCGACCCCGGCCTCCCGGATCTCTCCCCGGTAGCCGGCCTCGCCGGCGAGCAGGCCGACGGCCTCCCGGACGGTCACCGCCCGGCCGCTGCCGGCGTTGTAGATCCGGCTTGGGATCCGCGGCGCGACCACGAGAGCCCGCAGCAGCTCGGCCACGTCCCGCACGTCGACGAAGTCCCGGTACGCGCCCAGCGGCCCGAGGGTGATCTCGGACCCGCCGCCGGCCAGCGCTTCCCGGATCCGTCGCGCCGCCCGGCCGAGCACGTTCTCCGCCGGCTGGCCCGCGCCGATCGGGTTGAACACCCGGACGGACACCGCGTCGGCCCGGCCGGACTCGCCGGCCAGCGCGAACAGCCGGGTGCCGGCGAGGTGGCTGACCCCGTACGCGCCGACCGGCTCCGTGCGGTGGTCCTCGGCGACGGCCTGCCCGTGCGGGACCACGCCGTACTCGCCGGCCGAGCCCAGCCGGACCAGCCGGGCCGTCGGCGCCGCCTCGGCGGCCGCGTCGAGCAGCTTGGCCGCCACCAGCGTGTTGGCCCGCACCAGGTGCTCGCCGGAGCCACCGAGCGCGCCCACGCAGCTGACCACGACGTCCGGCGCCGAGGAGCGCAGCAGCTCGGTGAGGCCGGCCAGGTCTCCGGAGATCAGGTCGTAGCGGTCGCGGCCGGGGCAGATCAGCTCGCCGACCCCCGCTTCGCGCGACAGCGCCGCCCGAACCCGCCCGCCGATGAACCCCGACGCGCCGAACAGCAACACCCGCTTCGTCATACGGGCTCGCCCTCGCGCTCGCGCAGCAGCCGCGGCTTGATCCGCTCGAAGCTGCGGTTGGCCTCGTCGTAGTCCTCGGGCCGGCCGATGTCGAGCCAGAAGCCTGTGAACGGGTACGTGGCCGGGTTCTCGCCGCGGGCCAGCAGATCGAGCACCAGCTGGTCGAAGCCGAACGACAGCCCGGGCGGGTACGGCGCCAGCGTCCGCCGGGACATGCCGTACACGCCCATGCTCACCTGGTAGCGCAGGTCGGGCTTCTCCCGGAAGCCGACGATGCGCGACGCCTCCACGTCGAGCACGCCGTATTCCACGCGGTGGGTGCGCTCGGCGATCGCGACGGTCAGGCCGCAGCCGGACAACTCGTGCCGCTGCAGCAGGTCGGCGTAGTCCAGGTCGGTGAGCACGTCGCCGTTCATCACGAGGAACTCCTCCGGCAGCCTGTCCTTCAGGCCGAACAGCGGGCCGACGGTCGACAGCGGCCGGTCCTCCTCGATGTAGTCGACGCTCAGCCCCCACCGGCCGCCGTCGCCGGCGAACGCCCGGATGAGCGGGCCGAGATGGTTGATGGCCAGCGTCACGGACAAGAACCCGAGCCCGGCGAGCTGCTCCAGGACGATCTCGAGGATCGCGTGCTTGTCGCCGATGGGCATCAACGGCTTGGGCAGCGTGGTGGTGTACGGCCGCAGCCGTACGCCCTTGCCGCCGGCAAGAATCACCGCGTGCATAGCAGATCTGCCTCCCCAAGGTCGTGATCTACCGGAAGTGCCGGACCTGGCCGACGATCGGGACCAGGCCGAGCAGGAACATTGCCTGCAGCGCGAGGACGCTGCCGAGATAGAGCGCCGTGTCGACCGGCGCGCCGGTCTGCTGGCCCAGCAGGGGCGCCACGCCGAGGGCGGCGCCGAGGACGACGTGCGCCGCGAGCGCGGCCAGCAGCCAGGCGCAGAGCCAGCCGAAGCGCTCGAACCCGGCCAGCAGGAAGGCGCTGTAGTACGCGCCGCCGAGGACGACGTGCGCGGCGGTCATCAGCGCGGCCGCCGCCGAGAACCGCCCGGAGGCGTCCAGCGCGGCCAGCAGCGCGAGGCCCAGCACGCCCGGAACCGCGAGGCAGGCGAGCGTCTCCCGGGCCAGCAGCCGCCACACCCGGCGTTGGAAGTCCCGGGGGTCGTGGCTGCGCCGGGTGAGCCCGACGGCCTGGGCGTGGAAGCGCTCGGCGCGCCACTCGACGAACCCCATGGCGACGATCAGCGGCGCGACCGCGACGGCCACGTCGAGCCGGGTCAGCAGGTACGGCGCCTCGGCGTGCAGCAGGAACGCCGCCGAGCAGAACCCGTAGCAGGTGACTCCGGCCAGACCCCGCGAGCGCAGCGGCGGGCGCCCGGACGGCTCGCCTGCGTCGCCGCGGCCTCGGGTGAGCCGGAGCGCGGCGGCATACGCCGCGGCGACGCCGGCCACCGCCGTGATCAGTGCGGCGGGCCGCAGCGCCGCGCCGGCCACGAGGTAGGCGGCGCCGGCCACCACCGCGGGCAGCATCGTCGCGGCCTGCAGCCCCTCGCGCCGGTAGAAGACCAGGACCGTGCCGGCCAACTGGTAGCCGAGCTGGCAG